>Ga0126382_10000034_pt1 | contig 37991 bp, 34 predicted proteins | sample PanSoiMetPlot_30_FD_92548 | JGI IMG/M metagenome (GOLD analysis project Ga0126382, IMG submission 92548) | Tropical forest soil microbial communities from Panama - MetaG Plot_30 | ecosystem: Environmental > Terrestrial > Soil > Tropical forest > Bulk soil | place: Panama | collected 2016-02-17
ATCGCGTCGGTTGCGCCAACCATATCTCCGAATGCTCCGTACTGGCGAAGTTGGCGTCTGAGGAGCTCATTTTCGCGCCGAGCGCTGCTGTACTCGGCCGCCTTTTTGAGCACCAGCTGAAGCCTTCGCATATCGATCGGCTTTTCAAAGTAGTAAAAAGCTCCCTCCTCTTTGACCGAGCGGATCGCTGCGTCTACCGATCCCTGTCCTGTTAGCAGGATTACGGAGACTTCCGGATGCTCGGTCTTGAGATGAGCAAGTAGTTTGAAGCCATCGAGGTTTGGCATCACCACGTCGGTGATTATCACGTGAGGAGCGAAACTCTCTACCCGCTCGATAGCCTGGCGGCCATCGGCAGCTGTGTCGGCAACGTAACCCCAGCTCCCAACAACTTCACTGAGGCCCTGACGCGCCGCTTCTTCATCGTCGACTATTAGCACGCGCTGGTCGGACATATGTTGAGTTTAGCACAGGAATCAAAATGAAATTGAAGCGGGTGAGGTCCGCGGTGTATCTAATGGTTGAACTACGACCGCGATAAATCGGGCGAGTCGTTTAATCGACGTCAGGGGCCCAACGCTCGATGAGTACATCCATCTGGCCGCCGCAGACCATACCTTCAGCCTCGGCGTAATCATCGTTGAGATTGAAATGATATAGTTCCGTTTTGCCCGTCCGCAAAACGTCACGAGCTTCCGCCCAGATGTCGGCTTCGACACATCCACCGCCGACTGTTCCCATGAACGAGCCATCGTCAAAGATCACCATTTTAGCGCCGACCTGTTGTGGCGTCGATCCACGGGTCTTTACCACGGTCGCCATTGCGGCACAGGCACCTTGCTCGAGTCGGCGCTTCATCTCGATGTATATCTCGCCGGCGCTAAGAGAACGCCCCGGAATGATGTCGCTCAAATCAATGCTCGACATAGGCAGATGATGATTATAAAGATCAATCACTGGATTGAGAAGCGAAACTGGCCTGGGACTCAGCAAGAGCGGTCGCGTCCCGGTCTACTGCGGTTTTGCTGCGACCCCTCTGCCTACCGCAGATGTACTTTCATTCAAGGCTTGTTGAGCAAGCGCAAACCTTGGATTCAGCGCCAGAGCCTGCTTAAAGGACTCGATAGCTTGCTCGTGTCTTCCGTTCACCGCCAGATATCGACCTCGGTTGTACAACATGTTCACATAAACCGGGAAGACCTTAAGGGTGACTACGTCGTCGCCGCCGAATTTGATCGTGCCATCCGCCAGTCCGCGCGTCTCGATCTGGGCATCAGAGGGTTGCTTGAAATCGCGCTCGCTCATTACCTGGAAGACCAGACCCTGTGGGACTAACTGATATGTTGAGACGAGCGACTTGGTCAACTCAGAATCCTGGCCATCGCGATTTCCGGCAATATCGATGGTCACATACACTGGTCCTGATTGAAGGTGATTTGAAACGAAGGCAAGAATCATTTCAAAGAACCTCGAGTTGATACGTTGATTGAGCATTAGATCGCGCTGGTACAAGTCCGGATCCTGCTCCCAATGCCTCAGATCTTCGAGGAATGCATCGACTTTGTCTTTCGCCTGATCAATAGTCGAAGGATAAACTTGTCGAAGGTAATCAAAGTACCAGGATCGACGAAGTTGGTTGACATCCAGGACAACAACGTCGTTGCGACGACGCTCGATGACACTGGTGTATAGCATTGGTGAATAAACTTGCCAGTCTCGAGTTAGCAACATACCGCCGCGTTCCATGGTAGAGAAGATGTTCTCGACGTAGTCGTGCGCGATAAAGTACCGGCTGCGATCGTTGTACGGCCAGTTACCTGCAATTCCTAAAGCCGGTGTCAGGAGTAGAACTAGAGCAACAACAGAGGCTGCAGGTTTACCTGCGATTTGTTGTAGCGAGACTCTATTAATTACCCACTCGGCACCGAATCCCATAGCGATCGCCAATGCAATAAAGGTCGGGAGATAGTAAGCGTCCTTGTCCTCTGCGATATCGTAGCCCAGCGAATAAGCGAGATCTGCGGTGACCGCCAAAATCAGAAACCAGAACATCGGTCTATCTTGACGAAAGAGTGCGTAAATACCAGAAATAGCCAGTGCGGGTCCTACCGGCAGCCACCACGGGCCGAACTCATTCGCAGCAAGCTTTATGAAATCACCGAACTGGCTGACAATTGAACTCAATGAGAACGAGATAAATACCTGGTACTGCTTTCCTGTGACCTGCCATACAAGTCTTTGAAACGTCCGTGGATCACCCCAATTCATTATCGGCGATCGAGAGGCAGCAATTGGAAGATAAGAGTAAACCAGCAAAAGCCCAGCAACCGAGAATAACGCCGCATAAAGAAGTCGTTTGCTAAGAAAGAAGCGAATACCTCGCGTCTTGAATACCAGGATAGCTAACGCCGGCAGCATCAAGCCGACGGTTACGTGATGAACGCCGAGCGCAACGCCAAACACGAAAGCCGCTACATAGAGCAATCGATCGGAAGCTGGTCGTGGTTGGTTTGAGCCGTCCGTCTCGCCGGGTCCCCGAGTGGAGGTCGATTTCGACGGTGAGGGCTTCGATGGTGATTTCTTTAAGCCCTCTCGACCAATGAAACCATAACGCCATCGGAACATCAGTAGAAAGATAACAAGGACCAAAAGTGAATTGAGCGTGTAGACTTCAGCTATCGTCGCATAAGCCCAGAATGTGCGAGAGAAAGCCAGGAACAAACCTGAAACTAAAGCTGAGCTTAAAAAGATCACTCTGTCCGGAGTGGCTTTGTTGTCCGCGGCATGGGCTTGCGTACGGCTCTTCTTTCCTCTCTTACTGCGTTCTTCTTTTGCTATCGCTTTGCTTGTTGTGAATCTCAGTTTGTTGAGCAACGCTTGATAACTCGCCGCCGTGATCGTTGCCGCTCCTAGTGCGGCAAAGACGCCCGACGCGAAATTAACTCTGAATGCGATGCTACCGATCGGTATCAGTGTAGCCAGATGTGCGAGCATTACATAAAGCGGAAATCCAGGCGGGTGTGCCACACCGAGAGATTTTGCTGCGACGATTAATTCGCCGCTGTCTACCAGTGTGACTGTTGGCGCGAGAGTGAAGCAATAAATGGACAGCGATGCGAGGAACGCAATCAGTCCGTAGATCAGTAATGTTCTTGAGAGCTGTGGCGTGACAGTTGAGTGTGCGACAGTGCTCATCGCTTTAGGGGAAGCGCCTTGCAGTTGTGATTATAGACAGAAAAATCCAAGTGAAACCTTTTACAGAAAGCTGAGGTGAACCCGACCAGGGCCAGTGTACTTGATTCAGACCGGAAGTCTCCCGTCGAGATGATAGAGGTCGCAATCAGAGCCGATCCTGTGTCGAGCTCCATTCATCAAGGCTTCTTTGGTTTCTTCGGATCCTGTTTCTGTTGTTGCGGGTCAGGTGGTTTTACGCCGGGTTTATTCTTTTCGGCTGCTTTCACATCTTCTTCGGAGGCAGCCTCGCCTTCATCGGCAACTCGAATCCTGCCGGTGAACTTCTTGTAATTCGTGAAGCGCACCACCATCTTGACGTGAACGGAGGGTCCTTTTTTGAAATCAAGCACGTCGTCAACATAGATGTACGTTGGAAACCAGAATCGTCCGTCTATGTTTTCTCGATAACTTTCAAAATGAGGGAACTTCTGTTTTTCAACCTCTGGAACCGCCTGGCCCTTCACTTTTACGATCTGTAAGTCTTGATCATCGACCCAAATACGTCCCTGGAGGTACCGCTCGCCTTTTACGAAAGTCTTAGGTTTGACATCGAAGACGTAAGTATTCAGCTCATCGATTTTCTCTTTGCCGACGTAATCGATCTGGTACTTTGAAAGATCCTCGGTCGCAAGGGCGAATGGCTGCACACCGGCAAGATCTTGCATGTCCTCGTTGGTGATTTGTAATTCAGTCAAAGTCGGTGGCGGGAAAAAAGTGATCTTTTCGAAACGATTTCCGCGGTCATCAAAGACTATATCCGATACACGATGAAATCGGCCCGTTACTGAACCGGCTTCACCGATTGTCAACACATCAAAGTCCTGAGTAAATGTATAGTTGTTTCTTGCCGTCCTATTCAGGCTCTCCGCGTCGGCAAACCGCCTTATTATTTCAGACATTCCCGGAGGCGCCGCATTCTGTGATCGGGTTTGAAAGGCGGAAACGGATGAACACACAAAAACTAAAATAAGAGCGATGCGAAGTGTTTTTTGCTGCATTTTAATCTCCGTAACTTACTGCTCTTAATTGTGCACAGGTCGACTTTTACAAGCAAGAGCAACTCGTTGGATGTCTGTTGGTCTGTTTTACGTCTGCTAACACCTTCATGAATTGGCCTCCGTTGCTATATGATCCATTTCTAAACAAGTTCGGCGACAATTCCTGCGTTGCCCTCGATGAATTCCTGGAGTTCATTATGAAACTCTTGATCTGCACAGACGGTTCCGTTCAGGCTGAGAATGCTGTCCGTTTCGGCGGCATTATCGCCGGGAATGCCGGTGCCCAGACAACCATCCTTGGAATTACTGAGAAGCCCGGAGAAGAAGATGCTGCATTTGAATCTTTGCGACGAGCCCAGCAACTGCTCAAGCAGTACACCGTAAACGCAGAAGTCATAACCAAAGCCGGCGAGCCCATTGAGGAAATTGTCAAACGAACAGAAGAAACCACGTATGACCTCGTAGTGATCGGCGCAGTGCGCAAAGGCACGCGCGGACCGTTCCTGATGTCAGCCAAGGCCTATAAGATTATCAAGGCTGTCGCTCCTCCGGTGCTTGTGGTGATCGGCAATCGCGACAGTCTCAAGCGCATTCTTGTTTGCAGCGGCGGAGAAAAATATATCGATCGCGCCGTCGAGTTTTCGGGCGCCATGGCACATGCTGCCGGAGCATCAATTACATTATTTCACGTAATGGCGGAGCCGCCCGCCGTTTACACCGATCTGATCAGAATGGAAGAGGACATTAACCTCCTGCTGCATTCCAGCTCAGTTTTGGGGCAAAACTTACGAAGGGAGAAGGAATCCCTTGAAGCGCGCGGGGTTTCAACTGACGTCAGGTTACGGCATGGGCTGGTGATCAGTGAGGTATTCAAGGAGATCCGGCGCGGGGACTACGACCTGGTGGTGACTGGCTCATCACCAGAAGGCGGAAACCTCCGAAGCTACATTATGGGAAACATTACCAGAGAGATCGTCAACCGCTCGGAGTGCCCGGTATTAGTCGTGCGCGGAGGAGAAGCCCCTGCCGGAATCACTACCAGCTTGAAGGACTTCTTTACCAAACCCTTTGGTCAATCCAAGAACGAACAGAAATAGGGGTAATCACGATTCTCTCGGATCGGGATTGGCCAATATTGCCTGAGCCTGATAGTCCCGGTACTTCTTGATTGCCGCTCGTACTTCTGGACGTTTGATTCCGATTATTGCAGCTGCAAATAAAGCGGCGTTGACGGCTCCGGCACGACCGATGGCCAGCGTCCCTACCGGAATTCCAGCAGGCATCTGAACCATTGACAGAAGCGAATCTAATCCGTTGAGCGACTTGGATTCCATTGGAACTCCGAGCACGGGGAGCAGAGTCTTCGCCGCTGCGACACCGGCTAAGTGGGCAGCACCGCCCGCAGCCGCGACGATCACTTCGATGCCCCGTCCTTCGGCGGTTTCAACATACTCGAACAGCTGATCCGGGGTGCGATGCGCCGAGAGCACCCTAACCTCGAAAGGAACTGCGAGAGTCTCGAGAGTTTGAGCCGCGTGTGACATCGTCTCCCAGTCAGATTTGGAACCCATTATCAGACCGACTAAAGATGGCATGTTTTTCCTCGCACTTGAGATTGGAAAGGCTGAATTATAGCTTCAGTGTAGCGTAGACTGTCTAGGTGGGGTTGGGAGTTCGGGATTGGGGGTTAGGATCTGTAATCCGAACCCCTTCAACCCGAATCTCCAACCCGCAATTGCGAATCCAAAACCCCAACCCCAAAGACTAGACAGTCTGTGCGGCGTCGTTACCTTGCTCGCATTTAAATTGCTTCCTTATAATCCCGAAACAGCTATGCCAATTACCAGGGGCGACGTTGAGAAAATTGCGGAGCTAGCCAGGCTCGAGCTAACGCCCGAAGAGGCCGAACTCTTCACCGCGCAACTCAGCTCAATAATTGAACACGTCGAAAAGCTGAACCAAATCGACACTGAACAAATAGACCCTATGTCGCATTGCGCTCCTGGGGAAGGTGATACCGAATACACGAAACGCGATGATATGGTGCAACCCAGCCTCGGCCAGAAACTTGCCGTCGAAAATGCGCCGGATTCGGAAGCAGGTTACTTCAAGGTTCCTCGTGTTATAGGAGGATGACCAAGCCGATACATACCGCCTCCCATTTTCCTGATGGACTTAAACACGATCACAATCGATTCACTTCAAAAGAAACTGAGCGCAGGCGAGGTTAAGGCTGTCGAGTTGTGTCGAACTGCGCTCGACCGAATAGAAAGCCTTGGCGAGCTTAACGCGTTCATAACGGTGACAGCCGAGTCCGCTCTGGCGCGCGCCGCGGAAATCGATCGTGCGGTCGAACGAGGCGAGCAATTGCCGGTGCTTTCCGGAGTTGTCGTTGCGGTCAAAGACAACATGGTCATCAGGGACGTAAGAACGACGGCGGGTTCAAGGATTCTGTACAACTATAAGCCTCCATACACCGCGACAGCCATTCGGCGCCTCGAAGAAGCGGGTGCACTGATAATCGGAAAGACAAATTGTGACTAGTTTGCTATGGGGTCATCCACCGAGAATTCTGCGTATGGCCCTGTAATAAATCCGTGGGACTTGAGCCGGGTGCCGGGAGGATCATCCGGGGGGTCTGCGGTGGCGGTCGCGACTGGCATGGCCATGGCCGCGCTTGGATCTGACACAGGCGGTTCGATCAGACAACCGGCCAGCCTCAGCGGAGTAGTTGGTCTCAAACCTACGTACGGACGAGTATCTCGGTATGGCTTGATTGCTTTCGGTTCATCTCTAGACCAAATTGGACCGTTTACCAACAGCGTCGAGGATTCAGCACGGATACTCGCAATCATCTCAGGTCGTGATCCGCTGGATTCGACGTCGAGCAACGATCCGGTCGATGATTACTTGAGTTCAATAAACCAGGACATTCGTGGGTTGCGAGTGGGAGTTCCACGTGAGTATTTCGGTGAGGGCCCGGATGCTGAGGTTAAAGAAGCGGTTCAAAACGCGCTTCGCAAGCTTGAAAACATCGGGGCTGAAATAATCGACATCAACCTGCCTCATACTGAATACGCCGTGCCGGTCTACTATCTGATTGCAACAGCTGAGGCGAGTGCCAATCTCGCCCGCTATGACGGCGTACGATACGGGTACCGCGCGGAAGAAGCAGCGTCGCTGAAAGACATGTACAGCCGCACTCGCGATCAAGGTTTTGGGACCGAAGTTAAACGAAGAATAATGCTTGGAACTTATGCATTGTCGGCAGGATATTACGACCAGTATTACGGCAAGGCTCAAAAGGTCCGATCTTTAGTTGAGCGTGATTTTAGGATCGCCTTCTCTCAGTGCGACTTGATCGCGACCCCAACCTCTCCGACTCCTGCTTTTAGGCTCGATGAGAAGACTTCAGATCCGCTGCAGATGTACTTGTCCGATATCTACACCATCACGGCGAACCTTGCTGGAATTCCGGGACTTAGCCTGCCGTGTGGCGTGACCTCAGAGGGGTTGCCGGTCGGCGTACAACTGCTTGGTAAACATTTCGATGAGGCACTGTTGTTACGAGCGGCGAACAACCTCGAGCGCGAATTGGGGTTTGACTCGCGACCGCCTCTTATTAATCCTCGATAAAGTTTCAAAAAACTTCCCTTGCGCGTAACTTTTTCCGTTCTTCAGGGCTTATAGCATTAGACAACGATGGCGCGTCGGGAACCCAGAACGCAAGCTCCCGCACTGGCGGACACAGAGCGACTCCTTATTGAAGCCGCTCAAAAGGACCCCGCGCGCTTTGCCGAGCTTTATGAGATTAACTTTGGCCGAGTTTACGCATTTATCGCGCGGCGGGTGCGCGACAGGAATGAAATCGAAGATCTGACATCAGAGGTATTTCACCAGGCTCTGGCGGCGCTTCCGCGGTTTGAATGGCGCGGCGCTCCTTTCGCTGCCTGGCTCTTCAAAATCGCGTCCAATACGATCATCGATAAGTTTAACAAGACATCTAAAGAGAAAGCTCTGGCGAGCCTCTCAAAGGACATCGAGGTAAGTTCTACTGAGATCGAAGACATTGAAGAAATCGAGCAGCGAGCCGCGCTTTTTGAGCTTGTTGAACGATTGCCGGACGATCAGCGTCGCGTGATCTTACTTAGATTCGCGGAGGAAAAGAGTATTCGCGAGGTGGCGGAGGCGCTGTCACGATCGGAGGGGGCTATCAAACAACTACAGTTCCGAGCGCTGCAGAATCTTCGCACTATGGAATTTGAGCGGTCTGGCCGACTGCAAGGTAAGCGGACGGAAAGCACCAATGGCTAATACGAGTTTCATCGAACAACTCGATATCGCGATTGAGCGGATCATTAACGATCCCGAAGCGCCTCTTCCGGTCGTGAACAAACGCATTGCGGCACAGTTGCGGATAGCATCGGCATTGCGCGATATGCCGCATCCCGAGTTTAAGGCAAGACTTAGAGAAGATCTGCAAAGGAGAGTGTCTATGGCAAGGACGGCGGTAAAACCGGTTCGGGAGGGATTTAACACCATCACGCCTTATCTCACTGTTCACGAAGCAGAGAAACTCATTGACTTCGTGAAGGAGGCATTCGGTGCTGAGGAGCTTTTCCGAGCGTTCGGGTCGGCTGGCGGAATTCATGCCGAGGTAAGAATTGGAGACTCGATGGTAATGATAGGCGGTGGAGGCGTCTGGAGGGGAACGGAAACGCCTACAGGGATCCACTTGTACGTAAAGGACGCAGATGCCGTTTTCAATCGAGCGTTGAAAGCAGGAGGGATTTCATTGCATGATCCGATTGATCAACCCTACGGGGATCGCGAGGGCAGCATAAAAGATCTGTCAGGGAATCACTGGTATATTGCTACCCACCGCGCAACCGGTCACGCGCCTGAGGGTCTACGAAGCGTAACAACGGTTCTGCATCCTCATGGAGCTGGCCGCCTGATTGATTTCTTGAAGCGGGCCTTTGGTGCGGAGGAGAAATCTCGATATGAGTCGCCGGATGGGGTCATCCAGCACGCCACAGTGATGATCGGCGATTCGATGCTCGAAATGGGCGAAGCTCATGGACAGTGGCAGCCAATGCCTACAACGTTTTTCCTCTACGTCGATGATGTTGATGGGTTGTACCTGCGAGCCGTAGAAGCGGGCGCAAAATCACAGGCCGAACCTGCAGATCAGCCCTATGGTCACCGCGTAGCTGGTGTCGTCGATCCCTGTGACAACACCTGGTATATTGCGAAACCCATTGGTCCGACAATTAGAGCTTAGTGAGTTAAGGTGTTATGAAGGGACTCAACGAAATTCGTCCCTGAAAGATGTTGAAGTTTTCATCGTAACTCAGTCAGCGTAAAAAATGAGGAGAATAGAGCATGGACTCAAAAGTTAGCTACATTCCGGCAGGCTATCACACAGCGACACCGTACTTGATTACCAAGAATGCCGCTGCGGCAATGGAGTTTTACAAAGCAGCATTTGGCGCTCACGAGCTTGAGCTGATTACAGATGACAATGGAGCGATCAGACATGCCGAATTTAAGATCGGCGATTCGCCCTTTATGATGACTGAAGAACATCCCGATTTCCCCCAGTGGCAAAGCCCCGAGTCGCGTGGCGGCTCACCGGTCCACATTTATCTTTACGTTGAAAATGCTGACGCCGTATTCAACCAGGCAATTTCGTGCGGAGCAACAGAGCTGATGCCAGTGAAGGATCAATTCTACGGCGACAGAAGCGGCGGCGTGACGGATCCGTTCGGACATGTCTGGTATATCGCAACTCATATTGAAGACGTCGCTGAGGATGAGATTAAAAGGCGAGCTGCCCAACCGCATTGATGCTACTCCTATCTTCTGCCGATACGAGTAGAGACATCAAACTGAGGTTGCGTGCGAGACCTGCAGCGGGATTTAATTGTCAACGCGGCGGTGCTCGATTGGCAAATCTCATGTCGTGACAGTTCACGCACGAGAGGAATGGGATTGCAAAACCTCAATTCTCTGCAAACCGGTTTACTATGAAAGGACATACGGAACATGCTTGAAGCAGGAAAGCCGTTTCCGAATTTTTCTCTACAGAATCAGGATGGCGAGACTGTCAGTCTCGGCGATTTTGCGGGCCGCTGGCTGGTTGTTTATTTTTACCCCAAGGACGACACTCCCGGTTGCACTATCCAGGGTCAGTCATTTACTGCTTCCAAAGCTGAGTTTGATGAAGCGGGTATCTCTGTTGTGGGCGTCAGCCAGGACGACGTCGAATCTCACAAGAACTTCTGCAACAAGTTCAGCTTCAAGATAGATCTGCTTGCCGATACCGACGCGGAGCTTCTCAATGCTTGCAGCATTGGACAGAGCGAATATAAAGGCACAATGTACTGGGACCGCACGAGCTTTGTGGTCGATCCAGGTGCTGTGATTCGGAAGGTATACCAAAGGGTGAATCCCCAGGGGCACGAACGAACGCTCCTTGACGACATCAAACACCTGAAGAGCTAGTTCCTCACAATCTTGAAACCAAGCCCGTCTGTTGAGTAGTATTAGTCTTGGAAGCTTGAGCAGAGTTTTGACACGCTTGATGCTGGTTTCAAGCTCCTCGCATCACCTCAAAGCGTATTGTTAGAAGCTAGAATAAGCGCGGCCGGGCTCAATCTCTGTCAACGACTCGATGCCGCAAGAAGCTGCCGGGAATCCCTCTCAGTGGATCACGCTTGTTGAATGGGAATTCTTGCGCCAAATGACACACGGACCATACCTCCTTCAGGAGGAACTAACTCAGTTACGGAGGCTTCGAATGAAATATAGAGTGGTAATACTTTCTGCGATTCTGGTACTTGCTGCGGCGACGCTCGCCCTTGCGGCGAACGTAGACGGAAAGTGGGTAGCCCAGGTTCCTGGAGCACAGGGAAATACTCGTGAGGTAACCTTTAACTTCAAGGCTGAAGGCGACAAACTCACGGGCACCATGTCAGGGCGACCGGGACAACCAGACGTGCAGATTTCTGACGGAACGATAAAGGGGGACGACATCTCCTTTACGCAGACCTTTAATGCTCAGGGCAACACGGTCAAATTGGTCTATAAGGGCAAGGTCTCGGGTGATGAAATCAAGTTCACCCGTACCATCGAGGGAATGGACCGACCGCCGTCAGAGTTCACTGCCAAGAGAGCGAAATAGCAACTCGGAATAGAGAAGAATTACAATCAATATGGAGCCCCAGGCTGGATTTTGTTTGTTAACAGAGATCCCACCAAGCAGGAGCTCCATATATTTTTGTGGAGAAAGAGTGTTTTTTAGTCATTTACGCGTCGCACTAGCCCCCATTCGGGGTTGGGGGCTTGCACGGCACCACAAAAATATGGTAAAAGATAACTACTGAAAGCAGCAATTGAGGTGCCTCCTCAATTCCTGAAGTGAGCGGAATGGTAGAGGACGAGAGACTGGATGTGCAGATCTCGTCCTCTTTTTTTATTCTTTATCTGCAACCCTGAGGTCAATGCATTCTAATTGACGACCACCCGAGCGATCCGGACCATCAAAGCAAACTCATTTGCAGCCAAAAGTTTACGCTTCTATAATCGTCGGACCAGTGGCTGATCACAACATCCCGATTACAGAACAACACGCCAACCCAGAGGACAGCGCCGGACCTTGGACGCTCGCTAACTTATTGACCTGCCTGCGGATCGCACTCACGATTCCATTTCTTTTTCTCGTCAGTCAGGGGCGTTTTGGTCTGGCTTTGGGTGTCTTCTTTGTTGCTAGCCTTACGGATTTTGCCGATGGATATGTAGCTAGACACTATCGCCAACAATCACATCTCGGAAGGTTCTTAGATCCATTAGCAGATAAGTTGCTAACCACCGCAGCCTTTGTCGTGATGGCAATACCTCACTCGGACTTTGCGTCGATCCCCTTCTGGCTGGCTGCAGTAGTGGTAGCAAGGGACGTTCTGATCGCTTTGGGCGCGTTGTTGGTCTATCGACTGACCGGCTTTCGAGAGTTCAGGCCAACCTTCCTCGGAAAACTGAATACGTTCGTGGAATTGGGATTGATCGTGTGGTTTCTTGTCTTCCATACGACAGGTCATCTGACATTTCTCCTGCCGCCAATGTATGGTGTTGTGCTCGTGTCAGTGTTACTCTCGGGCGCTGAGTACTTGATCCACGGTCTCCGTATTCTTCGAAAGGGTAAAGTTGTACCTGAACCGAACGCAGTCAAGTAATCAATGTGAATTTTCGCGATCCCGAGAAGCTGGCCAGATCACTCCCGATAGCCCTTAATTTCAACGGTTAAGCCAATCGGACATCAATTATCCGCTTGGACTAAAGCGTTATAATCGCATCCACGAGACGCCTTTCCGATATACAAATGTTGAGGCAATACAATGCAAAAAAACTTGACAATAGTACGCTCAGATATTAAGATGAGTTTTGATTTTAACTTCTCTGGAGGCATTGAATAATGAGCAAGATTATTGGTATCGACCTTGGCACAACGAACTCAGTTGTGGCGGTAATGGAGGGCGGCGAGCCGACGGTGATTACGAACTCAGAGGGCGCTCGGACGACACCCTCCGTGGTTGCGTTTACGAAAGATGGAAACCGGCTCGTTGGTCAAGTGGCAAAGCGCCAGGCTGTAACTAACCCGGAAAATACCGTTTATTCGATCAAACGATTTATGGGTCGCCGCTTCGACGAAGTCAACGAAGAGATGAAGATGGTGCCCTACAAGGTCAGACAAGCTGCAAACGATGTTCGGATTCAAGCCGGCGATAAGGAATGGTCACCTCCGGAGATCTCAGCCATGATTCTGCAAAAACTGAAGCAGGCGGCTGAAGATTATCTCGGCCAAAAGGTGACTCAAGCGGTAATAACTGTTCCCGCTTATTTCAATGACTCCCAGAGACAAGCTACCAAAGACGCGGGTAAGATCGCGGGACTTGAAGTAATGCGTATTGTCAATGAGCCGACTGCTGCGGCGCTCGCCTACGGCCTGGACAAGAAGAAGGACGAGACTATTGCCGTGTTCGACTTCGGTGGCGGCACGTTCGATATTTCCATTCTTGAAGTAGGAGAGGGTGTGGTCGAAGTAAAGTCGACCAATGGAGATACCCACCTCGGCGGCGACAACATTGATCAACGCGTCATCGATTGGATCATCGAAGAGTTCCGAAAGGACCAGGGGATAGATCTCTCCAAAGACAAGATGGCTTTGCAGCGCTTAAAGGAGTCCGCGGAAAAGGCGAAGATCGAACTGTCATCCACTATGGAGACTGAGATCAACTTACCCTTTATCACCGCAGACCAATCCGGTCCCAAGCACCTGGTGATGAAGTTGACGCGTGCCAAATTTGAGCAGCTCGTCGACGATATTCTTCAAAGAACGATAGGTCCCTGCCGGGCTGCGCTCGAAGACGCCGGCTTGAAGACTGATAAGATCGATGAGGTGGTATTGGTTGGCGGCTCGACTCGCATACCAAAAGTACAGCAGATGGTAAAGGAATTCTTTGGACGAGAGCCGCACAAAGGAGTGAATCCCGATGAAGTAGTTGCAGTTGGTGCGGCAATTCAAGCCGGAGTTCTCGGCGGAGAAGTGAAAGACCTGCTGTTGTTGGATGTGACGCCGCTTAGCCTCGGTATCGAGACCCTTGGCGGTGTGTTTACGAAATTGATTGAGCGTAACACCACGATTCCGACGCGCAAATCCGAGATCTTTTCGACAGCATCCGATAGCCAGACTTCAGTAGAGGTTCACGTGCTTCAGGGCGAACGATCGATGGCGGCCCAAAACCGAACCCTTGGTAAGTTCCATTTGGTTGGAATTCCGCCGGCGCCTCGCGGCGTACCGCAGATCGAAGTGACCTTCGATATCGATGCAAACGGAATCGTCAATGTCTCGGCGAAGGATCTTGGCACCGGCCGCGAGCAGAAGATCACGATCACCGCAACCTCAGGTCTCGCCAAAGAGGAAATCGACAAGATGATGCGCGATGCGGAAGCGCACGCTGAAGAGGACAGGCAGGCGCGGGAGCGCATCGAAGCTCGCAATAAGCTGGATGGAATGATCTACTCGACGGAGCGCACGTTATCCGAACATCGCGACAAGGTTGATGCATCTGTAGCCAGCGACATCGAATCAGCGCTCGCGGAAGCAAAGGGCAAGCTCGAATCGACTGACACAGGTGAGATCAATGCCGCATACGATCGGCTGGTTAAGGCCACTCACAAGCTCGCCGAGATCATGTATCAGCAGGCCTCGTCGCAGTCAGCCGGTCAAACTGGCGGCGGCGGCGATACTGGTGCCTCCGGCGCTGCCGCCGGGAGCAGCGGGGGCGGAGATGACACGGTAATCGATGCTGATTTTGTGGACGTCGATGATAAGAAGTGAGAGCGATGTTGATGCGTGATCCGATAGAACGGATCACGCACCTGGTCTACTAATAGATGAGACTGTGCGAAAAGTTCGTAGTTCGGCCTTTAGGCGGAAGTTCGTAATTTTGGCGAATTCGGATTACAAACTTCCGCCTAAAGACCGGACTACGAACATAGTTTTGCACAGCCTCAGATGCTCGTGGAAAACTCATGCAAGGCCCTGATTATTACAAGTTGCTGGGCGTACCCCGCAGTGCCAAGCCCGATGACATAAAAAAGGCCTATCGCAAACTGGCCCGCCAGTATCATCCTGACATAAATCCTGGAAACGCAAATTCTGAAAACAGGTTTAAAGAGATCTCAGAGGCGTTTGAGGTTCTTTCCGATCCCAAGAAGCGCGAGATCTACGACAGCTACGGTTACTATTCGGAGCATGCTGCAAGTGCCGGCGCGCGAGGACCTATCTTCGATTTTGCCAATTTCGGCGCTGCCAACTTTCGTGACATCTTTTCGGAAATCTTTAGCAACATCAGGACTCAAAACAATCAGGCGCGCTACCAACCAGCTCGTGGCGCTGATCTGGAGTACGCCCTTAGCATTACTTTCGAGCAAGCGATGCAGGGAGTCACAAAAACGTTTGAGATCGATCGGAACGAAGTCTGTGTTGCGTGCCAGGGTTTGGGAGAAACGAGGAGCCGGACAGTTGAATGCGCGTCTTGTAATGGAACCGGTCAGCAGACAAGGCGGATTGGCGGAGCGACGAAGTGTTCATCCTGTAATGGTTCGGGAAAAGTGGCTGCGGCTTGTGACTCTTGTAAAGGCGCTGGAGTGGTACCAAAGAGGGAAGCGATTACCGCAAAGATCCCAGCGGGCGTTGATAGAGGATCGCGCGTCCGAGTACCGGGGAAAGGACATGCTGGCACCCTTGGAGGTCAGGCGGGCGATCTCTACATCATTACGAATGTCAGCGATCACCAGTACTTCAAGCGACAGGGCGACAATATCTACTGCACTGTGCCGATCACTGTTCCAGAAGCGGCACTCGGTGCAAAAATAGAAGTGCCTACCGTTGACGGCAAGGCGCTGCTGAAAGTCCCTGCTGGAACACAATCAGGACAGCGGTTCAGACTTAGGGAGCGGGGTGCTCCGAGTTTGCGGGCTGGAGGCATCCGTGGGGACCAGTTCGTTGAAGTAAAGATCACATTACCGACCGTGATAAGCGAGGAGACGAAGGAGATGCTCCAGCAGTTCGCTCGTCACAATAGAGAGAATCCCAGGGCTGAGATGGGACTCGAGTAGGTGTTCAAAGGAGTCGCTATGGCCCAAGCACTAATCTGGCTTGTTGTTTTGGTTGCGATCGCGTTGGTATTTTGGTCGCTGGTGCGTGATAACGACCGCCGTCGTGAACGAACGACTGAAGAGTGGGAACGCGAGAATGCGGCGGGCCAGGGTAAGATGACGCAATTCATTCAAGCCGGCGCACTAGGGCTCGAAGGGTTTCTCATCTCTGAGAAGCGCCAGGCAGTGCAGTACCAGAAGGATGAGGAGCAGGGGATGACGAAGACCGGGAGCAAAGGAGACGACGCGGATCGGACTGCGGTCAACTAGTCATGGCCAAAGGGACAAAAGCAAAGAAATACACCATCAGCGTTATCGCCGAGGAGTACAATGTTCATCCACAAACGCTTCGCCTGTACGAGCGCGAAGGGCTGATAAAACCGTCACGATCCGCCAAAGGAACTCGTTACTACACTGAAGAAGACGTAGAGCGTCTGGAACTGATCCTCAATCTAACGCGCGATCTGGGTGTTAATCTTGCAGGCGTGGAAATCATTCTGAACATGCGAGAAAAGATGTACCGCATGCAGCATGAGTTTGAGAATTTCCTACAGTACATTCGGGAGAACGTCGCACAGGAGCTATTCAACACTGATGAGCGATCTAAGAGCGCTCTGGTGCCCCGCCGGCGTATAGAGCTTGTGGTCAAGAACGGCGGTCGCGTCGATTGACCAAGGGTTGGGGATTGGGGTTGAGTTTGTTGGATGTTTTGAGTCGGGCAAGCGCCGTGAGCGAATCAATCCCAACCCCCAATCCCTAACCCCCAACCCCCAATCCCCAACCCCCAATCCCTAGGTTCATCTTGTCCAACTCGCTATCGAGTTGTATATTGTGCGGGACCTGTTTCGACCAATCCTGGGCATCTCGCGTCACCCAGACGCCTCGAGGGGGTTGCGATGCTCACCAGGTTCTTCGGTCTTCAGGTAGTCCTTTCGCTTACCATTTTGTTGGCCGCGACATTCATGTCAAAAACACGCGCCGACGATCTAGACAACATCATTTTTGAAGGCGTAGTACGAGACAGTACTGCAGCAGTAGTTGTAGCAGTAGAGATAATCGCCGTACACATAGCCACTGGCGTCGAACACGCCACCATCAGCAGCGACGAAGGGCGATTTCGAATTTCGGTCGGAATTCCAGGAAATTACAAACTCAAGGCTAGAGCGAGTGGCTTTAATGATCAAGAGAGTCAGGAAATTGCTGCGGTTACCGGTCGCACATTCACCGTTGATTTCACCCTGGCGCCAGCAGGAGTAAGCGAACAAGTCGTCGTTGCTGCAGATAGTCCAGCGAAGTTGGTCGACACTAATCGTACGGTTGTTGGCGACACTATAACCCAGCGCGATCTGGACGACCTTCCGATTGTTAACCGAGATCCGCTTCAGCTTGTTTTTCTACTGGGCGGCGTTACCGAAGCGCCTTTGTCTACCGCAGAGCTGGCTGACGAAGGACGCGGCGTTTTCTTGCGTGGAACACCTGAGGAAGCGGGTTTGTTTTCTCTCACCGGCGGCTCGGCTACTTCGAACAACTTGACGATCGATGGTCTCGATAATAATGACGACCGGTCGGCGAACCCTAGAGTAACCTTGAATCCTGAATCGATCGCGGAGGTTCAGGTCATCACCAATCAGTATGCCGCGGAATACGGGAGAGCTTCCGGAGGCCGAATAAATATAAGCACCAGATCAGGCAGCAACAGTTTTCACGGAAACGTCTATTCATATTTCGGTGATGAGTCGTTGAACGCAAACACATTTTTCCGCAACGCTCGAAATCTGGGCCGAATACCTCAGCAACGACGACGAGAGGGAGGAGTGCTATCGGGACCTATTCGAAAGCAGCACGACTTTTTTTTCGCCACCTACGAAAGATTCGATGTCCCGGACCTTGTCGAAATCAATGCGCTCGTGCCGCTCGCCACTAATCCCTTATTTCCGCTCCCCAAGCCCAATCAGCCTGTACCAGCGGAGAGTGATGTAGGGTTATTCGCTGAAGAAATCGCTACACCGGAGACCCTCAATACCATAAACGCCCGCGTTGATCTAAGCCTTTCCCAATCGCATAACAGTGTCTTTAGAGTTGATGCCGTGAGAGGGAGGAACGATCGCGGTTTTCCCGGCGGGACCCGACTGGCTGAAACGATTCTGAGGGCAGGCCGCGACTCCAGCTCGATTGGCGTTTCGGATTTTATGGTGTTTCGGAATCGGCTTGTTAATCAGGCCCGGTTTCAATATTCAAGGCTCCTTCCCCGGAGCAGCGCGAAACAGGATTCAGTCGGAGTGGTAATCAACTCGCCCAGAGTTACGGCGGGGTCATTTACTGGATCCGATTCGTCTCCGGCGTTCGAGAGGGAAGAGAACCGAACACAATTGCAGGATAACCTGTCACTCAGCGCAGGTAATCACTTGTACAAAGCTGGTATTGATGCACATTTAGTGCGCTCGACTTTTGAGGATTTGTTCGCGAGCGGAGGTCAATATACGTTCAATAACAGTGAAGACTTCCTGGCGAACAAACCCAGCCGATTTGTTCAACGGTTCGACACAAAGAGCTCTCTAACAAACAATGTGATTGGAGCTTATCTCCAGGACGAATGGAAGATTGCTAACAGCCTGACCTTGTCCACCGGCATACGATGGGACAATGAGTCAATTCTCGATGATCGAACAAACTTCAGCCCTCGACTGGCGATAGCGTGGGATCCTTTTGGGGGGAAGTTCTTCAGCAACCTGGGCAAGCTCGCTGAACCCGGCAAGACCGTGATCAGGGCCGGATTCGGTCTGTTCTTCAACAGGGCATTGCTGCGAACTTTGGACGATTTTTCGCTTGGAAAATCAACGCTGATAGTTGATTCGAATGTTGACCCTCAGATCCTTGATCAAGTGAAGTTTCCGCAGCCTGTGCTGGACCGAATGGTAATTGAGAGGTTTGGCTTCGCTGAAACTCGATTCCTGCGCCGGGTGAGTGCTGATCTTGAAGTTCCATACACAGTTCAAACAGGTTTGGGCATTGAACGGCAGCTAGGCGGGCGCTTGGTAGCGGGAGCTGACTACATTTTCACTCGTGGTGCGCATCTATGGCGGGAGAGCAATATCAACGCCCCAGCCTTGCCGGATGGGTTTCACAGCTTCACTGATTATCTGCTGAGTCGAGACTTCGATAACCGCCCGCCATCCAGTGGACAGCGCCCGATTTCGGGGTCAAATGCTGATGTAGTGCGGTTCGATACCGGTTCGAACACGTCTTCGACTCAGGGCGCCATCAGAGTGGAGAATGGTGTAAGGATAATGACACTTGGGTTGAATGCCCCGCGGTCATCTAACATAATCGCCGCGTTGAATGCTATTCGGCTCCTGCGTCCGGATCCGTCACTTACTCAGGTCGAGCTATTAGAATCAACCGGCAACTCCTTCTATCACGCTGGGATATTCTCGGTCCGGTACTATGGCAGTTCGCGGCTCAACTTCCGAGCGGTGTACACGATTTCGAAGTTCATTGACGAAGGTACGACCAATACCGCTTCTCCGCAGGACTTGTTTGATAGGCGGGCCGAACGCGCTCTGTCGCTTCAGGATCAGCGACACCGGTTCACTATCAGCGGCGTAGTTCGCGTGCCGTTCATTGAAGTTGAATTGGCTCCGATTATCTCCGTGGGTTCATCGAAGCCGTTCAACATCGGCTCGGGGTTTGATAGAAATCTCAACGACATCGAGAATGATCGTCCAAACACAAACGGCCAGATAGGTCGACCCCAATGGCGGCGTCCCGGCACATCCCCGCAAGTGGATGTAAAGTCTGCCTTATCGTTCGCTCCAATCGGCTCCAGCGGAAATCTCCCTCGCAATTATGGTCTGGGACCGGGCACACGAGCGATAAATCTTCGGATCGCCCGTGGGTTCGCCCTGACTGAAAGAATAAAACTTCGCGCGGCGGCCGACGTGTTCAATGTATTCAACAACACAGTCTTCAATTTCGGCTCGGAGTTTGTGGATCGAGATGATGCGGATTTTTTGGAGCCCCGTAGAACACAGAGACCACGCACAGTCGAACTTAGTTTGAAGATTTCATTCTAGAGAGGAGGTAGCTCTATGCTCTTGAAATTTGACCGCAAGAGGCCTTTGGTTACGGTGATCAACCAATCAGATGTTGCCCAGAACAGGGAAGTGGAGCGAGTTGTCGAAGCGGTACAAAAACAGGTCAACGAACACTTCACACCGGCCTGGGGCCTTCAGGCTCGGCTTGTTTTTAATGAAGATCTGCCGAAAGCGATGAAGGTAATTGTGAAAGACAAAGCAGAGGACGAGGACGTAGGTTATCTTGGTTATCATTTCGTGAACGGGCTTCCTGTAACATACGTCTTCGCGAAAGATGATATCGCCGAGCACGGCGAATTCTCGTCAACGATCTCGCACGAGGTACTCGAGATGCTGGCCGATCCTGGCGTCAATCTTTACGCTCACGGTTTTTACCGAGACAAAGCGGGGCGGCGGCGCGAGGCTTTCATACCGTATGAGGTTTGTGATCCAGTGGAATCGAGTCTCTACAAAATAGATGGCGTCACAGTGTGCAACTTCGTTCTGCCTGAATGGTTTGAGCCTGAACACGAAGACGGTGAAATGAAGATGGACCATCTGGGCGAAGTGAATGCACCATTTCAGCTGGCGCCGGGAGGATATACCGACGTACTCCGAAACGGTAAGACCAGAACTATCTGGGGAGAGAAGGCAAAGAAGAAAAAGGCGCGACATCGACTGAAGATGAGACAAATGGGATGACGTGCTGGGTCGGGCTTGAGGTTTGGATGAGTTCCTGTGAACTCTGGAGACTGCTAAGCAACTCCACCTGACAAATTGCCTGTGGAAGTCCGAGCCGCAGCCGGCTTGCCGCCCCATTTTGGACGCAGCTCGAGGATCTTGTTGCATTTTTCTATTCCCATCCGGGCTCGAGCTCCGTAGGGTTCGCCTGCTCTGATCGCTTCCGCTTTCTTAAAGAGTTTAAGAGCTCTCTCGACGTCGGACACAAACAGAGCGGCTTCGCCTCCCTGTACAGCAGCGCGACCCAGAAGTGGATCATCAGGACAGGAATTGACAAGACGTTCGTACTCGACCGCGGCTTCGCGATGCATGTCCGACTCGCGCAGGTACTCACAAATAGCAAGCCAATCTTTCGCGGGGATCCTTGGAGCCACGTTGTCATCGGGGAACGCCGAAAGAAGACTGTCATAAGCATAAAGGGCCGCTTCGCGGTCGTTATTTGCGAGGTGATGACGGATCAGCCGCGCTGACATCGAATTTAATCGGTCAAAATTTAATGTCTGTTGATAGACCTGAATTGCTGCCAGCATAGCGTTTGTATCGTTCGGATCTTTCGATAGATGGGCCCGCAGCTTTTTCTCGGCCATTTCTGCGTTACCCTTGTCCAAAGCCTCAAGCGCCTGATTCACCGCCGGGGCCGCTGAGAATGACACCATCGCTTCGATCTTCGGATTGATGTGCTTCTCTTCATACTTTGTGTATTTCATCAGCTGCGCAAACCCGGCTCCAAAAACGAATCCCGCGATATGAACCGAGTAAGCGACGCCTCCCGTCGATCCTGCCTTCCTATCAAAGTACCATCTCACCACTTGTTCAATGAAATACGCGGCCAGGAAAATGTAGCCGGGAACCGTTACGATCAATGAACGGAAGCCACAAAGGAATCTGAGCCACCACATCGGAGTGAAGACTGGAATGCAGACCAGTTTTATCCTCGTCTTCGGTAGCCTGAACAGAAACGCTCCCATGGTTGCGGCTATTGCTCCAGACGCACCAAACGACGGCACAGCGATCGGGCTGACTACATATGGAATAGACGCACAGACTGCACCTAACAGGTAAAAGCCAAGAAATACACCTCGGCCCCACAAATCCTCGAGACTGAAAGCTACAGCGAAGAAGAATATTAAATTGCCAAAAAGGTGCAGGAGGCCCTCGTGCAGAAAAGCCGACGTAATCAATTGGTAGGCTTTCCAATTGCCGTTTGGAGATAGGCCGTACCTATACCAGATGCTCTCCTGTAATGCTTCCTTGTATGCGGTTATCTTTGAATTGAGCTCGTCACGTAGGTTTTGGGCATCAATACCTCGAAGCCACTCTTTATATTCGGCTTCTAACTCAGGCGATTTCTTCATTCGATCAGCAATCGATTCCGACTCGCCTTTTGATAAGAGACCGATCTCATTCAGTTGCTTTCGTACCGTCTCATCAGCGAGTATCTCCTGATGCTGCTGAACAAATTGCTCCATTCTTGTCGAAAGCTTCACCAGTTCCTCCACCTGGCTACCGACCACCGGAAGAGTCACGTAATAGACGACAACGTTAATTGCCATGATTGAAAAAGTGACCCAGGGTAGTCGACGAACGGTCGAGTTTTCATTGCCTATAGGTATAAAGGAGGAAATAACGGCAAGAAAAATTACGATGAGGATTAAAAAAAGAATGGACAGCATCGGGATGACCTCTTACCGGGCATTTCACTTGAGGGGCAGTACGGGGGAGGCAAATAAACCGTTTTGAGGACTAAACGGATGATAACAAGGCGCTAAAATGGGAGCAATAGTATTGTTAGCTTTGACAGAAGGAGCTCTTTTAAGGATTGGGGCTGGGGTTTGTGGCTAGTGTTGGAAGATTGCGTTAGGATGATGGACGAGGGATCGGCGAACGCGCTGAGGCTAACTCCGAAATCCTAATCCCAATTTGAATCGTGAAAATGCGGAACTTAGACGATGAGCATTAGTCTGCGCTGCGTTTGCAGTTACTGGTCGTTTGTCACCGCGGCGGACTCTCCAGACGCCTCCGTAGCCTTCGTCGCAAGCGCGGCGGGAATCCGAATGACATGTTTCCCTGGTGGCGTCATACCCCTCTGAAGCTCTGGGTTTAAATCAAGTAAACTGCTGTAAGGGATCTTTAGTTTTTTGGCTAGCGGTCGCAAATCCGTTTGACTGGCAACCAGATGGGTTTGGTATTTATACGGATGGGTTTGCGGCATTTCGAACCCGTATCTCTTCGGGTTCTTCGCAATTGTTACAACAGCAAGAATCGCTGGAACGTAGTTGCGAGTTTCCTGCGCTATATAACCGCCGCGATGTATTCGCCAGAAATCTCTGGATCCGGACCTTGCAATGGCGCTGTCAATGTTTCCTTCGCCGGTGTTGTAAGCGGCAAGCGCAAGCTGCCAATCGCCTTTGTAACGCTGGGACAACCACTTCAGGTAACGAGCTGCGCTGAGCGTGGACTTTTCGGGATCAGATCTTTCGTCTACCCAATAGTTTTGAGTTAAGCCAAACCGCGCGCCGGTCGACGGGATGAACTGCCATATGCCCTTGGCTGCCGCCCACGAGTAAGCGTAGGGGTTCCATCCCGATTCGATCTGTGCCAGCCAAATCAAGTCAGTCGGTACGCCTTCCTGCTTAAAAATGTGTTGGGCCATCTCTCGAAATCTCACCGATCGTTGCAGACCGGCTTCCATCGTTGCGCGCCCGCGGCCCTTCGTAAAGTAGTTGATGAACTGTCGAACGGGCAGTTCGGGCGAAAATGAGAAATTGAACCGAGCGATTGTTTCACCTTCGTCGGCTGCACCCGCTTCCTCGAGGTCAGCATCAGAGAGTGACGCAAGTTTATCAAGCGGGGATGGTTCAAATCGTTGCTCAGCAAACCCTCCGTCTTTCTGTTCCAGAGCGGCGATCTGATAATGGTTAACCCTCTCGACTAGCTCGCGGTAGTAGGTATTCAACTGTTGATCGCTCCGGACATCAATTGACTCGGTCAGAATCGTGTCTACTGCTTCATCAAACTCTCGACGCGCTATATCGTAGTTGCCGTCACTGTAAGCCTTTTCTCCGCGTTGATAGTGCATCTGCGCAGCGCCGATTATTTTGCGTACTAAGCCCTGCTTTGCCTCCTGGGGATTTGTTTTGATGGGAGGATCCGCTTGAGTGGCTGTCTTAGCGAATGTTGATGAGAAAATCAGACCAGAAACAATTATCGCTGTAAGTAGTCGATACATTACGTGTTAATTCTTACTACCTATTCATAAACGCAGCATTCGTAATCAGGTTCGAGTTTTGTATTATACCCGATTGGCAGTGCTGACTGGGAGTTATAATTCTGCGGATATTTTAGGGCTTACCTTCTTCAATATTCGTGATCGGCGCGCAACGAGGCAGCTACAAATCCTCATCGATCCTCCGCGTCCTCACTGGTTAAAATGAGTTCAACGACTGAGGACACAGAAGCGAGAACTCATTCATACCTAAGCGCCTCAATCGGGTCCAGACCAGCAGCCTTTCGCGCGGGATAATACCCAAAAGCTACTCCAACAAATACCGAAAAGATCACCGATGCAAATATCGATATTGGTGAGATCAGCGTAGGCCAGTTGAGCGTCTTCGATATCGTTATCGAAGCGCCAATCCCCAGCAGGATTCCAAAGATCCCGCCAACCACCGAAAGCGTCACCGACTCGATCAGGAACTGACGACGAATTGCAGCGCTGCGAGCGCCGATTGCCATCCGGATTCCGATCTCACGAGTACGCTCGGTTACCGATACCAGCATAATGTTCATAATCCCGATCCCACCGACCAGCAGCGATACGCCTGCGATCGATGCCAACAGGTTGGTCATGATCTTACTGGACTGATCGGCTGCCTCCGCAACGTCGGTGAGGTTGCGCACAAAGAAGTCATTTTCCTGATTCGGGCCGAGCTTATGCCGCTGACGAAGAAGTTCGGTTATCTGTTTCTCTGCAGTGAAAGTAGCTGCGGGACTGATTGCCGAAACCATCGCCTGATTGATGTGAGTAATTGAAAGCATCTTCTTCTGAGCGGTGGTATATGGGACTATTACAGTGTCGTCCTGGTCCTGGCCGTACTGATTCTGTCCTTTAGTGCTGAGCACTCCAATAACCCGAAAAGGAAGATTTCGAATGCGCATGGTTTGACCGGTCGGGTCGCTGCCTGAAAAAAGGTTATCGGCGACCGTCTTGCCGATGACACAAACTCGTGCGGAAGTCCGAACATCTCCTTCAGTGAAAAACTCGCCACTGGCGACCGGCCATGCTCGTATATCAGGGAATTTTTCATTTGTTCCCTGGATTCCGCTCGACGCCACCCAGTTCAGGTTTCCAAATACAAGTTGTCCACTTGCACGAACGCCCGGGCTTACGGCTCTGACAGATGGGCATTCCCGCTCTATCGCCTCGGCATCCTCTGGTGTGAGGGTGTTGTTCGAGCCGGCGCCGCCGCGCATACCGCCCATGTTCATTGAGCCGGACATTACAAACAGCATGTTATTGCCCAGGTTCGCAATCTGAGATTGAATCGATGCAGACGCGCCCTGACCTATGCCCACCATTGCAATGACCGCTCCAACACCTATGATGATGCCGAGCATCGTCAGGCTGGACCGCAGCTTGTTGCGCCCTAAGGCGCGAATTGCAACTCTAAATGTCAGCAACAGGTTCATTCGTCGTCCTCCTCGTCGTCCTCAATGGGTGGCAGATTCTCGAGCTCTTCCCGTGCCGAGCGAGGTTCCTTGATCATGTAATCGTTCTTGATTCGGCCATCCTTAAAAACTATAGTCCGGCGCGCATATTGGGCGATATCCGGTTCGTGAGTCACGAGGGCGATCGTAATTCCGCGCTCTTGATTGAGACGTTGAAACACATCCATTACTTCGACTGATGTTCGGCTATCGAGATTACCGGTCGGTTCATCAGCAAGAATGATGGATGGTCGGTTAACGAGCGAGCGTGCAATAGCTACACGCTGTTGTTGTCCGCCAGAGAGCTGGTTCGGCATGTTGTTCATGCGATCGCCAAGCCCGACAATCTCTAAAGCCTCTTTAGCTCGCTCGAGTCGCTCTGAAGCCTTAACACCCAGGTACAGCATCGGAAGTTCGACGTTCTCCAAAGCCGAGGTTCTCGAAAGGAGGTTGAATCCTTGAAAGACAAACCCTATTTTTCGGTTTCTGATGTCGGCCAGCTCATCTCGAGACAGCTTCGAGACGTCCTGCCCATCGAGGAAGTACGAGCCCCGAGTCGGTTTATCAAGACAACCGAGAATATTCATTGTCGTTGACTTGCCCGAACCTGAGGCGCCCATTATCGCCACGAACTCCCCTCGATCTATGTGAAGGGAAACACCTCGAAGCGCATGAATCTCTACATCACCCATGTGATAAGTCTTGTGTATGTGATCCAGGGTGATCAGCGCCGGACCCAGTAGCGGGTCCGCGGCATAATTTGTCTCGCTTACGACCTGAGCTTCCAATGAATCTCTACCCTTTCATCTCTTAATATTTGGGCGCGGCATCGCAGTGCGAAGCTCGCGCCCAAAAACACCCTCAAACTGGTCCCGATTCTTAACGACCCGGTCCACGACCACCGCCAGGCATTCCAGGCCGCGGTTGCTGTCCGAATGGAGGACCAGTCTGTGACTGCGGTCGGCTGGCACCGGTTTCATTCTGTCCAATGATGACCGTATCGCCTTCCTGAAGATCACCGGCGATGATCTCTGTCACACGTCCGTTGGTGATCCCGATTCGTACCAGGCGCGGCTCGATCGTCTTGGTAGCGGTTAGCACCCAAACGGTCATAAACTGCCTGCCGCGTCCGCCCCCGCCACCGCCCCCGCCGCCGGTGAACTGCCGTCCCTGTCCGCCGCCTTGTCCACCTTCACCCCGCGGACGCTGGCCGTCGCCTGCACCACCGCCCTGACCACCTTCCGCGCGCCGTTGCCGTCCCTCTCGGTTTCCCTGACCACCTTCAGCACCTTGGGCACCTTCTGAATTGCTATTACCTCCGCCACCTTCCGGGCGTCTGCGCATTCCTTCACCGCCTCCCCCGGCTTGGGCCGCTTCACGTCTTGCTCGCCAGGCTTCACGGTTGAAGTTCCCGCTTTCCATCCGCGCGCGCCAGGCCTCGCGGTTGAAGTTTCCGCTTTCCATTCGGGCGTGCCAGGCTTCGCGGTTAAAATTCCCGGCGCCTTCAGGTCGTCGCCGTCCTTCACCGCTGCCGTCTCCCTGGCCGCCAGCACCGCCGTGCGGCCCACCGCCACCGCCAGGTCCGCGGTGCCGTCCTTCATTGGAGTTTCCTTGATCGCCAGCAGCAGCTGCCGCTTGTTGATCCTGCGGCGCGCCGCCCTGCTGACCTTCCTGTGCAGCTTGTGCCTGTCGCTCGGCCTCAAGCTCTTTTCTTCGCTCCTCAATTTTGGCCCGGAACGCTTCCTGCTCTTTGTCAGTCAGGTTGGGTTTAAATCTAAGTGCGGCGTTGGGTATCGTCAGCACGTTTTCGCGCTTCGCTACCAAAATGGTGATATTTGCGGTCATTCCAGGCCGCAATTTGAGCGCGCTGTTGGCAACATCGATCACTGCGCTATAGGTCACCACATTCTGCGTCGTTTGGGCGTTGAGTCGTACCTGACTGATCTCCCCGGTAAACATCTCTCCGGGGTACGCGTCCACGGTAAAATGAGCCTGGATTCCCTGACGAATCTGTCCTACGTCCGCCTCATCGATTGAGGCGAGCACCTGCATCTTTGTCAGATCGTTGGCGATCGTGAAAAGAGTCGGCGCCGAGAGGCTCGCAGCCACGGTCTGACCGACATCGACGGAACGAGACACAACCACACCGTCGATCGGCGAGCTGATGATGGCGTGATCGAGGTTTACTTGTGACTGTTGAAGCTGTGCTTTTGCCTGTGAAACCGATGCCTTCGCCTGGTCCAATTTAGCCTTGGCAGACGCGTTTGCAGCCTGGACCTGCCCTACCTGAGCCGCCGCTTGTTCATACCGCGCTGCAGCGGCATTGGCTTGTGCTTTGGCCGCTTCAAGATCACGACCCGAGAGCACATTTCTGAGCTCCTCGTACCGTTTCACCAGCGCCGCGGCGTCATCGCGTTGAACCCGGGTTACCTCCAGATTGGATTTCGAGGCAGCCAGATTTGCTTTTTGATTATTGATCTCGGTATCTGCCGCGGCGACCGCTGCTTCAGCGTTAACTACGTTTGCCTTTGCGTTCTCAACCTGAGCCTGGAAGATTGCAGGATCGAGACGGGCAATTATCTGACCCTTGGTTACCTGTGAGTTGAAGTCAGCGCCAAGCCATGACACCGTACCCGAAACCTGTGAGCCAACCTGGACGGTCGTTACAGCCTGGACGGTTCCGGTGGCAGAAACGTTTACTTCGACATTACCTTTTTCAACCTTGCCGGTTATATAATCGCTGGCGCTTGCCTTATCACCCCAGAGGAAAGCCGCCACTACCACGACGCCGGCGAGCAATAAAACAATTCCGATCGGTGTCCGTCGCCTCTTAACAATCTCTATGAATTTCTTTAGCCTCTCTGCCATCAGACCCTCGTGTGTATCGCCGCGCAAACAAACGCAGCTGTACTGTATTTTGTCGCATACCTAGAGACGCTTTGCAATACGACGCGGTTACACTAAAGGTACCCCGAAATTGCATCAAGTGCAGATTTGAAAAAGGTTGCCCGACATCCGAGGTGGGGGGGATTGGGAGTTGGCGATTGGAGTTTGGAATAGGACACGACGAATAGCGTCGCAAGTCCCCATTCACCAACCCCCAAGCCCCAACCCCCAACCCCCAACCCCCAGTCCCCACCATATGATTCGATGATTAAAGACCGGAAACCGTTCTCGGGTTTGGATTCACTCAGCTTAAAGTGGGTAAATACATCTTAACTGCCTCAATTATGCTCGAACAGCTTAGGCATGCTTGACAGCGAATGTTGGCGGTCCTTATAGTATCCGTTTCCAATCCGGGCGGTTAGCTCAGCGGTAGAGCATCGGTCTTACAAACCGGGGGCCACTGGTTCGAACCCAGTACCGCCCACCACTTATTGGCGCAACGGCCAGGATCCCAACCAGCTGCCAAAAGATCGGGAACTAAAACCTCCGATAACCGACCGTCACCAGGACAAGAAATACAAACGAATAAGCTATTTCCAATAGACCAACTCGTCTCAGGCTGATTTGGCTGCTCGGTCTCCCGAGCTGCCAGGCTGTCCTTATTATCACCGGAATGAAGGCCGCCAGAATACAAAGGTTCGAGTTACCCGTGGCGCTGAGTGCAACCAATGCCAACAACAGGAAAACATGATACAGGGCACAATCCCGCCACGAGCGTCTTTTAAGATCGTTACGTCTTCGATTTAGCGAATTCACGCGTAGCTTTACATAGAAAACGCTGCTTGCAAAATAAAGGGTGCACAACGCCCACAAAATCCATGCTTTGCTATCGAGCCTGCCACGAGAGACGTAGTAAGAGGTTGGCGCCGTAAGCGTTAACCCCATAATCGCAATTGCCTCGGCTATGATCGTTCGATCCTTTCGCCTTACAACTTGCCAGCTATTGAACCCGAGCAGGAGGAGCGTCAATGTCGCAAACCCGACCAGCCATTCGCGGTGATGGAACCAGATGACCAGACCTCCAAATATCGCCGATAGGCCTGCATAAATGGACATGGTTCGAAAGGCTGAAACATCCTTCGTTGCGCGGCTGCGAGCGATCAGCCAATCGAACAGTGATTGTCGCGCGATGAATAGAAATGTCACCGACAAAAGAAGGGGAATAGTCGCCAGCGAGAAGGGAGAAGTTGTCGATCCTGCGAGGGCCCCCAAGACAAATGGAACGTAGAGCATCGCCCATGCCCCATGTTCCTTGGGAAGTCTCAAGCTTCTACGTAATTGCATCAATACACTCCGAGGGTAGGGTTGTCGACTCACACTCTTGGGGTTCGTGATAAGGGAATTCGCACGACAGAAAGATCAGTAACCACCGAAGTGATCAAGCGACGTACGCTCTGCTTGGATTCTATGAAGAATACAGCTCGCCCGCCTGTCTTCAGTTCTTCCGTATCGAAATCTCAATCGGCAGAGACCATACCGCTCAAGAAGGCCTCGACGGCATGATCGCCCAGCGAACCACCCGATAACAGTCCCTTTCGATTGCATGGGTCCAGAACAGAAAATTGATAGCTGCTCTTCATTGTCTGCACTGAGATGGTGTCTGCACGAGTCAGCATATCGAAATCAATTGACTTGTAGTTAGCGTTCATGGTGTTCCCCCGGGCATTCCTAAAGCGTACGTGAAAAGATTTGCGTCGGAGCAGATCTCTCCCGTTTAAGATATTCGTCGAAAACCATTGCGATATTGCGGATGAAAATGCGGCCAACGGGAGTTACTTCAATGAGTTCGTTGGTCATATGAACCAGTCCATCACGCTCCAGCAGCCGCAAATCGATAATCTCTTCGGCGAAGTGATCATCAAAGCTGACGCCAAAATCCTTCTCGATCTCAGATTTCACCAGAACGGCGTGACAGAGGATTCGATTGATTATCGATCTTCGCAACTTGTCTTCGGTGCTTATTTGCAAGCCTCTCATAACCGGCCAGTGGCCAGCTTCGATTGAGGTGTAGTATCCCACGAGATCGCGGCAGTTCTGAGCATATACATCGTCGAGACTGCTTATTGAACTGACTCCCATTGCGTAGAGGTCGCAGCCAGCCTTGGTTGTGTAGCCCTGGAAATTTCGATGTAGAGTTCGGTTATCCTGCGCCCTGGAGATCTCATCATTCATCCGAGCAAAGTGATCAAGACCGATGTAGCGATATCCGGAGTCTGTCAGCTTCCTGATGGCGTGAGTAAAAATGCGAAACTTTTCAACGCCCTCTGGCAGGAAACGAGCAAAACTACCTTGCTGTTTCTTCATCCACGGCACATGCGCATAGCTGAAGACTGCGATTCGGTCAGGATTCATGCCGATTATCTTATCCACCGTATCGGCGAAGCTCTCCGCAGTCTGATGAGGCAGCCCGTATATCAGATCGATGTTGATACTCTCGAAGCCTAGTTCGCGGCAGTAATCGAAGGTGCGTTTTGTATCCTCGTATGGCTGGATTCTGTTTATCGTCTTTTGCACCAGTGGATCAAAATCCTGAATGCCCATGCTTAATCGATTAAACCCGACACTGCGAAGGGTTCTGCAATGCTCATCCGTCGTGGCTCTGGGATCGATCTCAATGCTTATCTCGGCGGCCGAAGCGATCGAAAATCTCTGCTTGATGTAGTCGTAGAGATCCTCGATCTGTGCCGGAGCGAGGTAAGTTGGCGTGCCGCCGCCCCAATGTATCTGTTCGACTGATCGAGTGTGATCCACTTCGGCGCTTACCCAATCAATTTCGCGCTTGAGATGCGCAAGGTAGGGTGAGGCAACTTCGTGCCTCCGGTTTATTACAACGTTGCAGCCGCAGTAAAGGCACAGCGACTCACAAAATGGAATGTGAAAGTAGAGTGAGACTGGTGCGGGTTGTGGTTTTAGATTGGCTTCTCGAAATGCGGCTCGCAGGTTTGTTTCTCCGAAGTCGTCATTCCATTCAGGAGCGGTTGGATAACTGGTATAGCGAGGGCCCGGTTGGTTGTATTTGTTAAGCAAGTCAACCGATACGGCTATCGGCGAGTTGCCAATTGTCATTTCCAGCGTTTCGCTCGCGCTCATAAGGTCCTCAAAGCCAGATTTGTGCGCCCTCGGCATTGCTGGAGGGCAATCAACGTTCCGCCTCGAATCCGCGGTAGATTTTCGCTATTTGAGGGAAGTTAGAAAGAAACTGGGGGAATCTCACGCCGCAGGGTGCGGATTTTTACCGGGACCTGGACCGATGGCTCGTGGTTCTAGTAATCGAAACTCTATCGCCCGGTGTAGACAAAAGGGGGCCGTGCCTTGGCGAATGGCTTCGGCCCCTGTTGTGACTTAGGTCGATCCCGGAGGTGCTTACTTCTTTGTGCATTCCTCGACGTTGTTCTTTAAGTTAGAGTCAAACCAGTACTCTATGAACCCGCCCGGAGGAACCAGATTGTTGGTGGTCGGCACGTCGAAGACCTCGACTGAGAACTTCGCGGCTTGATCGCACATGTTGATGGCGCCAAACATCCTGTAGCCATCTTTGCTGTCTGTCACATAGATGAAGCACCCGTCTACCTTTATCTCGGCGACTCCTTTCAAGACAACGCCATACTCGCATAAGTTGCAGACGTAGGTGCCCCACCGTCCGTCGACGCTGAAGTAGCCCCCGCCCTCGTCATCCTGAATGATGATATTTTGGCGAATCGGCCCCGATCCCTGGGCCGGTTCTATAGTTCTTTGGGCATGAACAGACACGCCTGCCAACATAACTATGATTCCAAACACTAAACTCAGCTTTCGCATATGGACCTCCATTAGAGAAGCGTAAATTCAGACACTCCTCTGAAAACTCCAGTTGAATACATACATCGCGGGAGCGCTTGCTCCTCTTTCAGGTCCTCGAAAGCAATATAAAAAAGTTTGCGTTAGAAACGCTGTGTCCTGTGTCACATCGAGTTGTGATGGGCTGGCCGCACTCGCGCTTATTAGCGCTGTAGCAAAATCGAATCGTAAATTCGACTCACGGTGGTCATCCTGCCATTGCTCCAGCATTCAACTCTCATTTTGCAGTGTTTGCTGACGACTCTCCAATTGCCGCACCTTCAAATAAATCAACACCGCCAGGAAGAGAATAAAAAATAGAGAGCCAGCAAGACCCTTTCTCCGGAAACTCAACTCATTGAGTGCAGCTCCGCCGGCTTCATAGCTCTTGTTAGATACGTCCACTCCAGAATCGATGATCTTATCGATCTCCGCCGGCGAGAATGCGTGGACCAGCACTCTGGATTGTGTTAGTGCGTCCTTCGCTTCATTCAGATCGAATCTTGGCTTGCTTACCTCCATTCCTGATCGTTCTGCCCGATCTAAAATCTCGTTAGCTCCGCTTATACTCGCGGATATCTCATCGATTCGCTCTCGCATTTTTTTGGCGGCCGCATGACCGCTATCGCCCTCACTGTGACACTGCGTACAGGCGGATTTGTCGCCGACACCGAGCAGTTCATCATTCGGAGCTTGAATCCCGTGATTACTGTGGCACTGTACGCACTCCCCGACTTGCATCAATCCAAACACGGTCTTGTGTGGGCTCGACTGAAATAGACCCGCCTGTCGCACGTGACATTGACCACAGACATTCGCAACAGAAGCTAGACCTGGTGGTGCCGCTCCGTGATTCCCGTGACAATCGTTGCACGTTGGAGCCGATAGATCCTGTTTTTCGTACAGCGTCCTGGCGTGCACGCTTGTCCTGTATTTGTCGTACTGATCGTTCGGAATCTTGAAGCTCTTCATATAATCGGATTTTGCATGACACGCGGCGCACGTTTCGGCGACGTTGAGTGCATAAACCTTTGATTGTGGGTCAATGACGGCCCGAATTCCGTGCTCACCGTGGCAGCTGACGCAGGTCGCCACCTTTTGCTCTCCGCTTTTTAATAGTTTTCCGTGTACGCTAGTCGAGTATTCCCGTTCCTGATCAACGCGCAGGCTCGGATTGAACGCTTTCATGAACGTGGCGTCGCTATGACAGCGTCCGCACAAGCCAGGGATGTCAGAAGATCTTGGCTTTCCGATGAAGCCTTTCTTGCGATTCATCGCCACTGCCATATCATCCGAGGACGCATCACCGCGGTGACAATCAACGCACGAGATACCGCGGGAATCATGCACGTCTCCCTTGGATAGCCGTACAGGTTCGCTGAGAGTACCTTCGATCTGAGAATGACAATCGACACAGGAATTCTTTTTCTGCGCTGAAGCACTCACGAAAAACAGAAGTCCGATTGAAGGAGCCAGCGCGAAGACTCGCATGAGTTTCCGACAATTGTACGGGAATGAATTTGATGCCTTCATTACATTTCTCCCTCAACTGACGAACCCGATTATCGTCAGCGCTACTATATAAACGACAACGATCACTCCTACGGTCTTGAAGAGCATCCTTCGGCGGGGCTTGGCGAGATTGTCGAGGAAGGGCAGAACAAACCATAAAAGACCACCAATCCCAAATGCGAGTATTCCCAAAACCTCGCCATCAAAAGAGAGCACTTTTGCAGGGATCATTTTCAGCGTCTGAAACATAAATAGGAAGTACCACTCGGGCCTGATGCCGGCAGGTGCGGGAGCGAATGCATCAGCCTTCTCACCCAACTCCCAGGGAAAAATTGCTGCGAGCGCAGCCAGGGCGCCAATTGCCAGCACCCAACCAATTAGATCTCGAAGGAAGAAACTGGGAAAGAACTTCATTTTCTTTACAGGCTTTCCCTCGAGACCGGCGGGTACGCTCATGCCGTGCATTTGAACAAGTATTAAATGAGTAACAACAACTGCTGTTGTGATTGCCGGCAACACGGCAACGTGAAAACCGAAGAATCTGGTCAATGTTGCTCCGGTCACTTCGTCCCCGCCTCGCAGGAACCTGAGGGTGGGCCTGCCAACCAGAGGGACCACTCCTGCGATTTCGGTTCCGACCTTGGTCGCGAAAAAGGCGAGTTTATTCCAGGGTAAGAGGTATCCGCTGAATCCAAAGCCAACCGCAAGCAGCAACAGAAAGACTCCCGTAAGCCAGGTTATTTCTCGAGGCGGCCTGTACGCCCGCATGAAGTAGACGCTGAACATGTGGATAAACAGCGTCGCGATCATTAGGTTTGCAGACCAGCTGTGAACTGATCTGATTAACCAGCCAAACTGTACTTCAGTGACGATAAACTGGACGCTCTCAAATGCGGTTTCGGCGCTCGGCCGATAATACAAAAGAAGCAAAATGCCTGTTCCAACCTGTATGCCGAATAAGAACAAGGTCATTCCGCCGAAGTAGTACCAGATCGAATGTCGATGCAGAGGTATTTCTTTCTTGCGCGCCAGTTGAGCAATTGACGTGAGATTCAGTCGTTCATCAAGCCAAAGCGTTAACGTTTCTGCCTTCATATATTCATGCCTTAGAGACGACAATCTCCTCGCCTCGCATGTTTACAACGTATTCCTCTAATGGACGGGGAGGCGGTCCGCCAACGTTCTGACCGTTCAGGTTGTACTGGCCGTTATGACACGCGCACCAGATTTGTTTCTTTTCAGGTTGATATTGGACGATGCAGTCCAGGTGAGTGCACACCGCCGAAAATGCTTTGAGCTCACCAGACGCGGAGCGAACGAGGATCCCTGGCTTGTTGCCAAATTTGAAGATTTTGCCTGAGTTGAGCGCCAACTCGCTTAACTTGCCGGCGGTGACGGAGTTTTGCGCTGCTTCAATGATGTGCGGTGGAGTGATGAACTTGAGTATCGGATAAAAAATCGCTGCCGCAGTTGCCCCGAACGCAGTTCCGAGAAGATAGTTCAGGAAACGTCGTCTACCGGATGGCGGGTCTTGTTGCTTTATCTCTATGTCGTTCGGACATTTCGAACACTTGTTGATGCCCCGATGCGCCTCGTTGCCAGAGTCGTTTGTCATAGATCGGGTCTCCAGTCCAATGTCGTAGAACTGCCAGGGACTCGCTAACTGTCATCTTTCCAGCGGGGAGGAGGGCCCAACAAAAAACCGTGTTACTGGGGCTGTCTCCGCCAGCTTGATCAACGCGGAGTAATCTTCGATAACGCCCGATCTGCAACTAGGATTCGAGCCGTCGATCGCGATCGACGCGCGGCGAAAACCGACTATCCGCTCGGAAGGGTGAAGGTGCCACGCCGGAAATTCTTCAAGTATTCCACAGTTGATGATTCTGACTGCACGAATGTTGGGTCGGATACCGCCCGCGACCTCTCGAGTGCGTCGATTCAATGAGGCGTTCAACGCGCCGGCCGGCTGTGCTGGTTGTCATTGGTACTCGTTAACCATCAATTAAGCGCAAGGGTGAATCTGATCCCGCGCGCTCAGAATCACTTCTTGAGTTTCCGAATATATGCGACCAACTCTTTGCACTTGTCTGCGCCAAGGCTCTTTTCGAAGCCCGGCATCTTGTTTTTTCCTTTCGCAACGATGTCATAAAGTTGGTTATCAGTCTGAGCTTGAACCTCAGAAGAAGAGAGATCGCGAACCTTCATAGCTTTGCCGGCTGCAGTGTTGCCGTTTCCAGTCGGGCCGTGACATGAGGCACACTTTGCCTTGAACGTATCGGCGCTGTCGCCGGTTGTCAGCACCGCGGCTCGCGAGCTGGATTGAAACAGCGCGGCGAGAGCCAGGACCGTCAGTAGCGCCGTTGCAAACACGGCTTTCTTTAGTTGATTAATCGAGAGATTCATCCTTACTGTCCACCTTTCATCGAGGTTATTCAGCAAATAAACTTCCTGCTTTAGCTACACAGAGAGATTGTAGTGCTAAAACGAAGGAGGCCGGCGAAATTGTTAAGCACCTTAGCCAACTCATCGAGTTGTACGACGCCATTATGTTCGCCAGCCTCCTCCTGGATGTGCAGCATCACCACTTCCCTTCAATCCGTTGCCGTTCTCAATGGGAAGGCAGTGGTTCAAGGAGGCTTAATGCTGAACCTGAGCTTCAAGCGACTTCCAGAGTCTCAAATAATCCGCCGCGGATCGTAACTTCTTGGTAGTCTTGTCTGGTACCCACATCGTGCGATGCTGCTCCTTCAAATAGGGAATGAAGGCGTTGGTAGCTTCCACACTAAACTCCGGATGACAGTGTGTTATGCTGCCCTCCACGCCGCACGAATACGGCAGGTTCTTCGCGACCTTGAAGTCATGAGCCCGTTTCGGAATTTCGGTACCTGGGATCTCACCGTTAATCGCCATATGACAGTCAATGCATCTGACCCCTGCAACGTACATCAAGTCAAATGCCGCGTTCCCTTCATTATGGCGATTGGTATGGCAATTCAAACAGAGTGTGTCTTCATTGCCTTCGTGTACTACGTCATAGGCCTCGGGTGTGCTCTTGTCCATCCCCCACTTGTAGACCCCGAGCCTTCGACCCAGAACGACCGCTGAATTATGGGATGGATGGCACGCTGCACAGGTGACTCCTTCGACCTTACCATCCGGAATCGGCGCGTTCATCCCGATCTTGAATTCCGCTTCAGGCTTTGCTTGAAGCGGAGAATGACACTTCGCACAGTATGTGTTTTGTGTCGATTTGAAATTTGATTGTGCGTGAACCGATGCTCTCCAACCGCTTCCGGTAAAAACAAATGCGTTTGTAGCATCGTCGAACTTCATACCAACCGCCTCCGGCATGTGATCTCCACCGGCGCCGCGCGAGAAATGACAGCTTGTGCATCCGTTGGATTCCGAATAGTTGTAATCCGGTCTGCCAAGCGGTGCGGGCGTTGGATTTGCGGTTGGAACCATCGTCTGTGCCCTGGTCGCTTGCGTAAGAGCGAGGAGGCCTACAACGAATAGAGCAACAAGTAAACACTGAACAAATTTTCTGGGCATTAAGCCACCTCCTTTATTATTGCTATCCTGCAGGAAGTGGCCAGCCGGTCCTTGTGTCTCCTCTGGATCATATCCCCCCGCAGGGATCCTGAATTCTTACTGCCGTGATTTAGGACGTAGTCCACGGACACCCGAGCCGAGCGGGATTCGGGAGAGCCTTTTCTAGCCCTCCCGACGCAGCCGGCGCCCGATCTGCTAACTTCTGCCCATACCGGGCGTCGTTAGCAATTGCGAGAACAAACTACTCATTCAATGAGCTCCGCGAACTTGCATTACTCCCGACCAAAACAGATTCGCAACGAAGTGTACGGCAAGTGTGCGTGGTAAAACTGCGTTGAGGTGTTCGGGTAAGATGGCTCATATCCGAAGTATTGATAGCCAGCTATCCAATCCACGTTTTTGTGAACCCTGAACACCAGTTTTGCCTCCGGACTCTGCATCTCATATGGGAAAGAGCCTATCAGCATAGTAGGGGACGATATTCGCGTGCCTTGCCCCGGATCGTTGTGAAGGCGATAACCGCCAAACAAGGTGGCTCGCGAAAACAGCCGAACGTAACCGGTTAGAAAGAAGAAATTGTCTCGCATAAAGTAGCGACTTTGAGCGAATGTCTGAACGTTATTAAGGAACAGAATGATGTTGGCGTCGCTGGTTACGTTGGTTCTCGTGTACCCTCCACTGAGCGAAAAGG
>Ga0126382_10000035_pt1 | contig 37989 bp, 42 predicted proteins | sample PanSoiMetPlot_30_FD_92548 | JGI IMG/M metagenome (GOLD analysis project Ga0126382, IMG submission 92548) | Tropical forest soil microbial communities from Panama - MetaG Plot_30 | ecosystem: Environmental > Terrestrial > Soil > Tropical forest > Bulk soil | place: Panama | collected 2016-02-17
GGCCGGCGGCGATGCGCCTCGATCAATGCTACGGCGCGGCCGCGCCAAGGGGGGCCGCAAATCATCGGGTTGAGCAGGCGAGGCCGCCAACAGAGGCGGCCAAAAAGAGCCCCGCACCGGGGGCGGGGCAAAGTCTTTCTTGGGGTATCCACGGGGGCCCTCAAACCAAACGCCCCCGCAGAATCGAAGCTGTCACTTCTAACAGGGACAGAAAAGTCAGACCCAGTGTCCTATCGGTGCGTGCCGCAAGCCAGCCGCACCGATAAGTTCCGGCGCCCCTCATTTCACCGGCCGCGCCGCCAGACGGCTCTTCTGCAGTTCGTCGGTGATGCCGAATTTCTCTGCCCAATCCTCGATGGCCTTCTCTGCGGTCGGCGCTTCGATGCGACCGAGGATGGCCGCAGGCGTCGATTTGATGCGGGAGACTTCCCAGGTGCGCATTTGGGGAGACTTCTTCACGACTGGCCCCCCGCAATCTCGGCGGTCTTGGCGTGCACCTCCTCGACGTTACGGCAGAGGAAATCGGCGATGTCTTCGGCCGGCTCGCCCGCAGCCAGGCAGTACCGCAGGTCCTGGAGATCGAGCTCCGACCACGGCTTGCCGGTGTTGATGTTTGGGGCGTTGGCCGATGGCTTTTTACGCAGATACGACATGTGAAATAGATAGGCATTTAGTCCGCAGAGTCGGGTCGGTCAGCGACTTTGTGGCGCCGCGCATATGCCCTCAATCGAGATACAACCGCCCGAACCTCTCTTTCCAGTGTGCGTGGTTATCGTACAGTTTCCCGCTGGCAAAACAAAACAAACCATACGCCTCTAGCATGTCGCCGGCAGCAAGATATTCGTCCGCCTCTTGCAGTGCTCTTTGTGCGTCGAGGGCTGCGAGTCCTCGGTTGGTGGTCAAACCTTCAGCAAGTGTGCGGTTCACCGTCTCGTTTGCTTGCTTAAGCGCTTTCGTGAGCTTGTCTCGTGTCAGCATCTCATTCACCCGCTGCTGTGCGTCTAGGCGGACGTGCTCATGAAAGGCTGTGGGCTCCGCCCATCCCGGGGCTGCCGGTCATCGGCGTCCAATCGGGCCGCGCGTCCGCGCCGATTAGACCGCACGCGGTGCAGACCATGCGCGAGCAGAGCGCACGCACGGGGGTGTCGTCTGGCAACCAGTCAGCATTGAGGCTGGCACTGTGATTGCACCACGTCGAAGCGCAGTAGACGAGCAGCACGCGGCAGCCATGGCCGCGGATATGGCCCATGGTGACGGGTTCGAAGGTCTGCTGGGAGGCCATACCGTGAACTGTATTTCACGGCCGGCGAGGGTGGAAACCGACCAGAACGTGAATCGCGGCTAGGGGACCTTGCGCGAAATTTGGGTGCGGGCACCCTCGAAAATAACCTTTGCGCCTCAATGGCGCCTAGCGGCCCGCACCTTGGCTCAAGTCGTTGACGAACCTGATTTGTGGGACTTCTCTCGACCGCACCACTCCAGGCCTTTCGGCCTGAACTATCGCTTTGATTCTGCAACGAGCTGTGTCGTCGGGCTAGCGCGCCTGCGGCGTCAGATTCGTCGGCGGCCGCACCACGCTCAACTGATGACCGACCGCGCGCGGCCGGCCCGCCGGCTGTGACGGGAACAACGTGCCGGGCAGCATGTGGGCGGGGTCCTTCGGCTTCGGCGGCTTCCTGATCGCGACCTTGGGCCGCTCCGGCGCAAACCGGAACGGACGGGAATAGCTGAAATTGTAGCCGGCTGGGATCGGCAGCACCTCGGCGTCGGCCGGGACTGCATAGCGCATCGGGCGCGGCCACAGGGTCACCGGCGGCAGCGGAGCGCCGCCGTCGCGGATGACCTGGCGCTCGAAAGTCTGCGCCATCGCCACCTTGATCACCGGTCCGAAGCGCTCGATGCCGAAGCTCGCCGGGCTCGGCGCGCTCAGCGCCGGCTCAGGGCTGTCCATCTCGGCGACCAGCGTGCGCGGCCAGATCTTCGGCTCGTTCGAGCGTTTCACCGCCCATAGCTCCGGCTCGGTCACGGACTTCGGCCGGTCGGCCGTCGCCGGCACCACATGGACGATCTTGAAGCCGCGCGCCTTGAGCTCGCGCAGAATTTCCGGGAAGGCGAGCGCGGTGGCGGGCTGGATGTCGTGCAGCAGCAGGATGCCCTTGCCGCGCGCTTCCATCCGGGCGACGGCCCGCCGCGCGACCTCCGCACCGCTGATGCGGGTCCAGTCGTCGGCGGCGAAGTCCACGCTCCAGGTCATGTAGTTGTGGGCGGCGAGATATTGCTCGACCGAATTCTGTCGCAGCAGGCCAGGAATGCGAAAGAACGGAGCCACCGCCTTCGGATCGCCCAGCACGGCGCGCAACGACTCGAAGCCGCCCTCGATCTCGTGAGACGCCTGGTCGACCGACATCCGATGGAAGGTGAAGGGGTGGGTCTGGCTGTGGTTCGCGATGGTGTGGCCTTCGTTATAGATGCGCTGCACGACGTGCGGATAGGCACGCACCATGCGCCCGACCATGAAGAAGGTCGCCTTCACGCATTCGGATGCGAGCTGGTCGAGGATGCGATTGGTGTAGGGCGGCAGGGGACCGTCGTCGAAGGTCAGCACGATCTCGCGGTCCCGCAGCGGTAGCGACTCATTGTACTGAAAAGCGCCGAGGCGCGCGTGCTCGCTCGGGTCCACGACGATGGTGCGGCTGACGCCGAGCGCGTCCGGCGCGCATTCCGCGGCCGCAGCCGCTCCCGCGCAGGTCAAGGACATCAGCAACAAAGATGCAGCGGCGGTGCTTCGCATGCCCCGGCTTTTCAACCCCCCGACTTGTGCGGCAGACCCCGGAAATACACGTCCGAGGAGCGCTGGTGAGAGACTTCACTCTAACGAAACAGTAGGGGGAGGCAATTTAATGACCCCTTAATGGCCTCGGTTGGGAGCGATTTATACCCCCTGTGACGGCGGCGACACGATGTCAAAAAGCCATTCTAGACCGTTCTGTGGCAAACAGAATCAGCGTTGCGCTGGAACGACATGGACCACCTTGTAGCCGCGCAGCCTGAGCGCCTGCAGGAAATCCGGCAGCATGGCCGCGGTCTGCCTCTTGGTGTCATGAAACAGCACGATTCCGCCGCGATTGGCCTCGACGCGACCGAGCGTGAGGTGAAGCTGCTGGGCGGGCGGCATCGGATTCCAGTCGCTTGCCCATAGATCGGCGCCGAAGACCACGACGGCGCGCTGCTGGAGCCGCTCGAGCAGCGCTGGCGAGGAGGCGAAGCCGGGAAAGCGAAAGAACGGCGTGCGCGGCACGCGTTCGGATCGGCCATAGAGCGCGGTATCGACTGCTGCAAAGCCGCGGTCGATTTCGGCCTCGGCGGCTGCCACCGGCATCCGGTCGAGCAGGGGATGCGCAAATGTGTGATGGGCGACGGTGTGGCCCTCCGCCAGCGCGCGGCGGGCAAGCTCCGGATGCGCGAGCGCATGGCGTCCGAGCAGAAAGAACGACGCCCGCACGCATTCGCGCTTGAGCGCATCGAGCACGCGCGCGCTGCTGCCAGGTTCGGGACCATCGTCGAAGGTGAGCACGACCTCCTTCGCCGCGAGCGCAAGCGTGTCGCGAAAATGCTTGCGGCCGACCCGCGGCGCGGTCGCGGCGTCGACCGCGAGAATGCGCGCGGTACCGAGCGCGTCGGCATTGCCGGGGCAGGGGGCTGCGGTTTCGGCGTGAATTGCGGAAGCGCTCAGCGCGAGCGCGAGGAGCGCAACGAAGGAACGCGTCGTCATTCCGTCAGCGGCTCCCCGAGCTCGCGGGTCGCTCCGTGCGCATCCGAATCTTGCTTCCTACGGTTAGGGTTACGGTTGGCGCCGCTGCACGGCCCGAAAAAAGCTCGAACGCGCCGATTAACCAGACTGCCGCGCCTCGCAGCCCGCTTTTGCGGCGATCCGTCCGATTCGGGCATTAGCCGCTCAAAGTTCCATCGGTCAATGTCACATTGCGGCCCAAAGTGGCCTGCAGTAAGCCGCCCACAGGTAACGTGGTGAGATGGGGAACTTTCTTTGTTTAATGTGTTCCATAAACTCGTCAGCGTCCTGTCGGCATGCCGCTACCCATGGAGCCGCGCCATGCGCGCGGACCAGGTTCGATGCGGCTCGAGAGACGCGATGACTCGCTGCTGAGTTCGCGCCGCCATTGCCGGTGTGATCCCTGCGCGCAGGGATCATCCGCAAAGGGTCATGCTCTCGGCGACGTCCGAGCCGCTGCCGACTAAGTCATCGACCTGATCGACGAGGAATGTCGTGCCCTGGGGCGCAACCCGGGCGCTGCGGCGGTCGTCTTTCATTTCTCATAACCGCGGGGAGTACGGATGCAGGCATTGATCGCCGCGAGCACACAGGCATTTGTGGCCTCCAGCACGATTGACAAGCTCTTTCATTCCACCATTTCGCTGACGGGATTGTTGCGAGAGGCCGCGGTGCTGATCGTGGCCCTGCCGCTCGTCATGCCGAAGCCGTTTGTGCTGGCGCTGGGGTCGAAGCCGGTGCTGGCGTTGAACGAGTCGACCTGGATTGCTCGCGCGGCACCGTTGCAGGTGCCTGCGCCGATTCCAGCACCGATGCTCGTCGCGCGGCCGACCATCGTCGTGCCGGACGCCGCGCCGACCGCGACTCTTGTTTCATTGCCGGGCGAGACCGCATCCCGCGTCCTGCCGATTGAGACCAGAGACCTGTCGCCCACGATCAGCATTCCCGAGGCCGATGTCGCGGCGGCTGTCCTCGTCGAAATCGCGCCGAAGGAGAGGCCGGCCGCCGGGACCATGGAAGAGATCGACGACTATCTGTGGGAGGTCTACCAGCGCTCGCCCATCAAGCGGGATTCGGCCGGCGACTTCACCTGGAAGGATCCGGCCGCGGCCCAGCGCTTCGGCGTCTCCATGCCTGCCTATGTGATCGGCGGCATGGATCCCGATTTCCGCGAGCAGCTCTATCATGCCGGGCGGGCCATGGACGCGGCCGGCATCCGCTGGTCGATCACGAGCGCCTTCCGTGACGATTACCGTCAGAGCCTTGCCGCGGGTTTCAAGGCGAAGCCCGGCTACTCGTTGCATGGCGGCTCGGCCCGGACCGGCGGCTATGGCCACGGCCAAGCCGTCGATGTTGCCGGCGAGGATGGAAATGCGAGCGTCGTCTGGCAATGGATCGACAAGCACGGTGACAAGTTCGGCCTGCACCGTCCGATGCCTGGCGCCGATCCCCCGCACGTCCAGCCGCGCGGCTCGTGGCATGATCTGGCGGCGACCCTGCGCACGACCAGGGCCGGGTCGATCGCGCAGGCGCAGGTGCAAGGCACCCCGGCGGCCAAAAGACACGCCGCGATCGAAGCGTGGTGAGCAGGCGGGCCTAATCCAAGCGCTTGCCGACCCGGATGAGCGTCGCCGGCACCGGCCCTTTGTCGCGCCACTCACCCTCGCGATAGCCGTGGGCGAGATAGAACGCCAGCGAGGTCGGATGGGCATTGATGACGACCTCGGTCCGGCCGAGGGCGCGCACCGCTTTTTCCGCCAATTCAAGCAGAGCGGCGCCGTGGCCTTGCCGCTGCCGGTCCGTCTTTATGCCGATCAGACGCAGGCCCGCTTGCGCGTCGTCGATGAGATCGATGCGCACGGTGCCCAAAACCTCGCCGTCGCGGACGAGCACATGGGGGAGGTTGCCGAGCTTGAATTCGTCGGGGTCGCGTTCGTCATAGACTTGTCCCGGCAGCAAGGGCGCAAAGATCGCATCCCGGCGGATCGCATGATAGGCGATCCACTCTTGCGGCGTTCGGACCGGGCGGAGCGAATAGCTCCCGGACGGACTGGACATTTTACGTTCCCTTCGAAGCCGTTCGCGATTGCCAGTGCAGGATACCGAGCGTACAAGCCCAACACATCTGCGCGATCACGCGAGTCAGGGCTCGGCATGCTCGACCACAAGGACATGACCGCGGCGCCACCTCTCCTCACGTTCACTTTGCGTGACGAGGATGGGGCGGTGCGCGAGGACTATGTCGAGCAGGTCGCGCAGGCGATCACCGCGCGGGATTCCGCGATGCTGCGCGAACTGGTCGCCGACCTGCACCAGGCCGATGCCGGGGCGCTGATCGAGGCGCTCGATCCGGAGCTGCGCCCCCGCCTGGTCGAGCTGATGGGGCATGACTTCGACTTTTCGGCGCTGACCGAGGTCGATGACACGGTCCGCGAGGAAATCCTCGAGGAACTGCCGGCAGAGACCGTGGCCGAGGGCGTGCGCGAGCTCGATTCCGACGACGCGGTCACCATCCTCGAGGACCTGCCGAAGGAAGAGCAGACCGAGATCCTGGAGCAGCTGCCGGCGCCCGAGCGAGTCGCGCTGGCGCGCAGCCTGCATTACCCCGAAAACTCGGCCGGCCGGCGCATGCAGACCGAGTTCATCGCGGTGGCGCCATCATGGACGGTGGGGCAGGCCATCGACTACATGCGCGAAACTCCCGACCTGCCGGAACGCTTCTGGGAGCTCTATGTCGTCGGTGCCGACCGCAAGCTGCAGGGCACGGTCGCACTCGATCGCCTGTTGCGGACCAAGCGTCCAGTGCCGATCCTCGAACTCATCGACGAGGAGCTGCGCCCGGTCAGCGTCGCCGACGACCAGGAGGAGGTGGCACGGCTGTTCGAGCGCTACGACCTCGTCTCCGTTCCGGTCGTCGACGAGAGCGACCGGCTGGTGGGCGTGATCACGTTCGACGATATCGTCGACGTGATCGAGGAGGAAGCGGAGGAGGACATCCGCGCCCTCGGCGGCGTCGGCCGCGAGGAGGAATTGTCCGACTCGGTCTGGAGCATCGCCAAGGGCCGCTTTCCCTGGCTGTTGGCGAATTTGGCGACGGCGCTGCTGGCCTCCTGGGTGATCAGCAATTTCGAGGGCGCGCTTGCGAAAATGGTCGCGCTGGCGGTGCTGATGCCGATCGTCGCCAGCATGGGCGGCAATGCCGGCACCCAGACCATGACCGTGGCGGTGCGGGCGCTCGCCACCCGCGAGCTGTCGAGCGCCAATGCCTGGCGCATCATCCGGCGCGAGCTTCTGGTCGGCGTGCTCAATGGAATGTCTTTCGCGCTGATCATGGGGGTGATCGCCAGCACCTGGTTTCACATCCCGGATCTCGGGGTCGTCATCGCGCTCGCCATGGTGACGGTGCTCGCGGCCGCGGCGCTCGGGGGCATCCTCGTGCCCCTGGTTCTGACCCGCCTGGGGGTCGATCCGGCGGTGTCCTCGGGCCCGTTCGTGACCACCATTACCGATGTGGTCGGCTTCTTCGCCTTCCTCGGCATCGCCACGCTCTGGTTCGGCCTGAAATAGCCCCGGATCCGGCCGCTGGCCCGCCCGTCGTGACGGGTCTTTAACCCTAACAGTCTATGATGGCTTTTCCCGTAATTTGACCGGGGAAGCCGGTGGTTCTTGGCGAAGACAAGGCTCTTGCCCTCAAAATCTGGGACCTCAAGAACCGCGTGTTGCGGGCTTTGAGTGCGTGGTCGGGGCTTCATCCGACCCGCCCGGCGCGGTCGGCGCGAGGCGAGCCGGCGGTGCTGCGTGCCATTGCCCCGCTCGCGTTCCTGACGATGGCGGCGATCGTCGCCTGCATCGGCATGGGCTATGTGCTGGCACGACAGGTCGACGGCGAACTCGTTACCGGGCGCCGTCAGGCGCTGGCCGGGGCGGTCGAGGCCTTGCGGATGGTCAATCTGCAGGCCGACTGGGCGAAGCTCGTGCCCGCGCTTGAGCGCGCCTCCGGCCTCAAGGGCTTGCGGTTCGAGACCGAGCCTGCGAGCGGCGACCGCGAGGTGCAGTCGATGCTCGATCGCAATGGGCGCATCGTCGGTTGGTTCAGCTGGGAGCCGGAGCAGCCCGCCACCGCGATGATGACCCGCCTCATGCCGCTGGTGGGGTTCATCGCGCTGGCAGCCGGAGGATTTGCGGCGCTTGCGCTGTGGCAGCTCGGTCGGCTCGGCCTGTCGCTGGCCAACAACGAGCAGCTCGTGCAGACGCTCGGCTACGAGGACCTCCTGACCGGGTTGCCGAACCACGATCACTTCTTCGATCAGTTCGACCACGCGCTTGCGAAGCGGCATGGCATGGAGTTCCTGGCCTTCGCCGCGCTCGATCTCGACGGCTTCGACGAGATCAACGACGCGCTCGGCTATGCCGGCGGCGACGAGGTGCTGGCCGAGATCGGCCGGCGGCTGCGCGAGGTGCTGCCGCCCAGCGCGGCGATCGCACGCCTGGGCAGCGACGAGTTCGCCCTGATGATCACGGGCAAGAACGCGGAAGCGGCCGTCTTCATCACCGACACGATACGGCAAACCCTCGGCCGGCCGATCTGGGTGAACCAGTATGTTCAGGTGAGCGTGAGCATCGGTCTTGCCATTGCGCCGCGCGACGGGTTGAGCCGCGACGAGCTCACGCGCCGTGCCGACCTCGCGCTGCGCCATGCCAAGCGCGGTGCCCGCGGCACGACGGTGTCGTTCGCATCCGAAATGGAGGCGGGTTTTCAGGAGCGGCGCTTTCTCAAGAAAGAACTCGCGGACGCCCTCGCCGCCCACGCGTTCGACATTCACTACCAGCCGATCGTGAAGGCCGACGGCGGCGCCGTTGCCGGTGTCGAGGCGCTGCTGCGCTGGCACCATCCCGCGCGCGGCCCGATCCCGCCCTCGGTGTTCGTGCCGGTGGCGGAGGAGGGCGGCTGCATGGACAAGCTGGGCGAACTCGTGCTGCGGCGGGCGATTGCCGACGCGGCGCGATGGCCCGACCTCTACCTGTCGATCAACGTGTCGCCGGTGCAGGTCCGCAATCGCGCATTCGTGGACTTGGTCGCGGCCGTGCTGAAGGAAAGCGGCTTCGAGCCGTCCCGCCTCGTGCTCGAAATGACCGAAGGCGTGCTGATCGACAATCCGGACGAGATGACGGCGCGGCTCATGGAGCTGCGCGCGCTCGGCGTGCGGCTCGCGCTCGACGATTTCGGATCCGGCTATTCCAGTCTGCGCTACCTGCAGACGCTGCCCTTCGACAAGGTCAAGGTCGATCGCAGCTTCGTCGCGGCCCTGGACCACTCGGCGAATGGCGGGGTGATCATCCAGGCCATTGTGGCGCTCGGGCGCGCGCTCGGCCTCGGGGTCGTGATCGAGGGGGTCGAGACCGAGGAGCAGCGGGTCCTGGTCAGGCTCGCCGGCTGCAACGAGATGCAGGGCTATCTCTTTGCCAGGCCGACGCCCGGCTACGAGATCGACCGGCTGCTGGCGGAGGCGAAGGCGGCGTCCGCGGCCGCGCGGCCGCCGTTGCGGGCGGTGGTATAGGCCAGGGACCCATGGCCAATGGCCTACTCGGCCATCGGCCTGGACCAGGCAATAGATGGTCGAAGTGACGCAACGTCTTGGCCAACCAGAGGGAATCACGTAGTGCTATGAGCGCCATGATGCGGGTGAGGCTGAAAGCCGACGGCCGGATCGTCGAGATTCTTCCCGACGGAAGCGAGCGGGCGCTGCCCAGCCAGCTCGATCCCGGCGCCGCAGCACCTGTCGCCACTGCCGCGATGTCCGCGAACGGTGCGCCGCCCGACGCAGCCTATGCGCGCGGCGTGCGGGCGCGCACCAAGCTCACGCAAGCGGAGTTCGCCGCCCGCATCGGTGTGCCGATCGAGACTGTGCGCAACTGGGAGCAGGGCAAGCGCTCGCCCCGCGGTCCCGCCCGCGCGCTGCTCAAGGTGATCGACAAGGCGCCCGACGTCGCCTTCGCCCTGCTGAACACCGCCAAGCAACCGGGCTGATCAACGTCACGCCGCCGCGCGCGCCGATCGCGCCGGTGCCGCGAACCAGGTCAGCGCCGCCATGATGGCCAGGGTGACGAGATAGGCGATGAGCTGCAGCTCGGTCGGCCGATCGGTGTAGCCGACGAGCGTGTGCAGCAGGCGGCCGACGATGCCTTCCTGGGGTAGCCAGCCCGAGGTGTCCCACAGCCGATTGCCCAGCACGTCGATCATCCCTGCGGCGTCGAGGAACTGCACGGCCTGCGCCGCCATGCCGGCGGCGAGCAGCGCAATGAGGGCGGTCGTGACCATGAAGATGTGGCGCGCCGGGATCGACAGCAGCCCGTAATAGGTCAGCACGGTGACGCCGGCGCCCGCCGCAAGTCCGAGCACGCTGCCGACGAACAGCGAGGATGCCGATGTCCCGGTGGCGACGACGCCATAGAGGAACAGCACGACCTCCGAACCCTCGCGCAGCACGGCGAGACCGACCACCACCGCGAGCGCGGTCATCGGCCGCCGGCCCGCGGTGACGGCCTCGCCGACCGTGGTCATCTCGGTCACCATCTCGCGGCCGTGCCGCGCCATCCAGGCATTGTGCCACATCAACATGACGACCGCGGCCGCGAGCACGCCGGCATTGAGCAGTTCCTGTCCCGCGCCTTCGAAGGCGCCCGAGATCGTCTCCGCGAACAGGGCGATGATGCCCGCGCCGAGCGCGCCGAGGCCAACGCCGAGCGTGACCCAGGCGGCCCGGTCCGGCACGCCACGGGTGGCCGCAAGCACGATCCCGATGATCAGCCCGGCTTCGAGCACTTCGCGAAATACGATGACCAGGGCGCCGAGCATGGGTCTATTCCGCGATCACGATGCCTTTGGCGGTGTCCGCATGGAACTCGCCGATGAACTCATAGCGGCCCGGCTCGAGCGGGCCGATCCGGACCAGCCCCTTCGACTTGCCGGGAATGACCTTCTCGACCTTGAGCGCAGTGCTGTCGAATTCCTCCGGCGTCGCGTCCTCGTTGCTCACGTAGATCGACACCCGCTTGCGGGCGGGCACGCGGATTTCCGCCGGCTCGAATTTGTGGTCCCGGATGACCAGGTTGAACTCCTGTGCCACGGCGGCGCTGGGCGGGTCGAATGCCGCGAGCAGCAAGGCAAGGGCAAATATGCGCATCACATTCCCGGCGAAAGATCACACGATGACGATAGCGAACTAGGATGATATCAAAGACCGCAGACGCAATGATGCAATAGCAACCGATCCTTGAATTATTCTAATCTCGCGCCCGCCCCGGTGCCGCGCTCCGTCCCGCCACCCCAAGTCGCGCCGAAAATCGCCTCAGGGAGTATGCAATGAATGTCGTCGAAGCCAACGGCGCGAAGATCCCGGCCATCGGGCTTGGAACCATGACGCTCAAGGGTGCGGTCTGCGTCGATGCAGTGAAAGCCGCCCTGCGGTTGGGTTACCGGCACATCGACACCGCCGAGCGCTACGGCAACGAGAGCGAAGTGGGGGAGGGTCTCCACCAGGGGCTCGCCGGCGCCGGCCTCAAGCGCGAGGACGTGTTCGTCACCACCAAGGTCTATCATGACAAGCTCGCGGCAGCCGATTTCCAGCGCTCGTTCGATGAAAGTCTGGCGAAGCTGAGGCTGCCCTGGGTCGATCTGCTGCTGATCCATTGGCCGAACCCGAAAGTCCCGCTCGAGGAGACGCTGGGCGTGCTCTGCAAGGCGAAACGCGATGGACGGGCGAAGCACGTGGGCGTGGCAAATTTCACCACCGCGCTGCTGGCGGAGGCGGTCAAGCTCGCGAGCGAGCCCTTGGTGACGAACCAGATCGAGGTGCATCCATTTCTCGACCAGGGCAAGGTGCTCGCCGCCTGCCGGCGGCACGGCCTGTCGGTGACGGCCTATTGCCCGATCGCCCGCGGCAAGGTTCCCGGCAACGAGGTGCTCGAACGCATCGGCAAGGCGCACGGCAAGAGTTCATCGCAAATTGCGCTGCGCTATCTCGTGCAGCAGGGTATCATCCCGATCCCGCGCACCGCCAATCCCGATCATCTTGCCGCCAATCTCGCGATTTTCGATTTCAAATTGAGCGATACCGAAATGGCCGAAATCAGCGCCCTCAAGCAAGCCGACGGGCGCGTGGTCAATCCGCCGCACGCGCCCAAGTGGGACAATTGAGGTCGTCATGGCGCTCAAGTCCTTTTCGGCGGCACTCTTCGCGCTGCTGCTGACCATGACGGCGGCGCACGCCGAACACGCCAAGCGTGAGACGGCCAAATCCGGGACCGATACGTCCGCAACCGACAAGCCCGCCGCCCGCGATTCCGCGACCATCCAGGACTGCCTCAAGTCCGCCACCGGGGGACCAGTGCAGCAGGAGCGCTGCATCGGAATCGTGGCCGATGCCTGCGTGGAACGCGAGAACGCCGTGTCGACCGCGGACATGGTCGCCTGCGCCGCGCGCGAGCACGCGGTCTGGGACGACATTCTCAACGAGACTTTCCGCCGCCTGCGCGACAAGCTCGATGCCAAGCAAAAGATCCAGCTGCGCGACATGCAGCGCGCCTGGGTTTCGTCGCGCGATCGCACCTGCGCCTTCTATTGGGACTATCACCAGGGCACCATTGCCGCCCCGATGGGCGCGCTCTGCCAGAGCCGCGAGACGGCGCGCCGTGCGCTATTCCTGCTCGGCTTCCTCGACGATGCGGAAGGCAGGTGAGGACACGATGGCCGTCGCCGACACGCAGCTCATCGCGGCGCAGGGCGCCAGGATCCCACTGATCGGTCTCGGGACCTGGGATCTGCGCGGGCGGACCTGCGCGCGGCTCACCGAGCAGGCGTTGCGGCTCGGCTACCGCCACATCGACACGGCCGAGATGTACGACAACGAGCGTGAGGTGGGCGAAGGATTGCGTGCCTCCGGCGTCAAACGCGACGACGTATTCGTGACCACCAAGGTATGGCCGTCGCACTTCGCCCCGCGCGAGCTCGAGCGCGCCGCCAAGGAAAGCCTGGCGCGGCTACGGCTCCCGGACGTCGATCTCCTCCTGCTGCATTGGCCGAACCCGCAGATTCCCCTGTCCGAGACGCTGGGCGCGCTCTGCAAGGTCAAGCGCATGGGGCTCGCGCGCCATATCGGCGTATCGAATTTCACCGTCGGATTGATCGAGGAGGCGGTGAAGCTTTCGGACGAGCCGCTGGTCTGCGACCAGATCGAGATGCATCCCTTCCTCGACCAGTCGAAGGTGGTCGCGGCCTGCCGTCGACATGACATGGCGATCGTGGCCTACAGCCCCATCGCCCGCGGCGGGGTGAAGAACGACAAGGTTCTGGCGCGCATCGGCCGCGCCCATGAGAAGGACAAGGTCCCGAAGACCGCCGCGCAAGTGAGCCTGCGCTTCCTGGTGCAGCAGGGCGTCGCCGTCATCCCGCGCACCAGCCGGGTCGAGCGGCTGTCGGAAAATCTCGCGATCTTCGACTTCGAGCTCACCGACGCCGAGATGACCGAGGTCGCGTCGCTGGCGCATCGCGACGGACGCATCGTCGATTACGCGTTTTCCGGCTCGCCGAAATGGGATTGACGTCGTATCTGCGGGTTGCGTGTCTGGCGATGCTGGCGCCGCTCGCGACCGTCGAACCGGCCGCGGCCGAGCCCGCCAAGACCTTCCGCGAGCTCGCCAGGAGTTCCGGCGAGCCGCAGGTCCCGGACCTCAAGATCGTCTATCTCCAGCCGCTCGGAAACCCGGCGGACGCCAACCGATGGCAAAACATCATTGTGCATCAGACTGAAGGGCCCGTCGGCTCGGCCAGGAGCATGGCGCAGGCGCAGGCGAAGAATCCGACCAAGCGCGGCGTCATGCTGTGGGTCGAGACCGACGGCACCGTCTATTGGGCGACCGCCGAGACCGCCATCCCGACGCACGGCGACGGTGCCAACCGCAACGACAACAAATATATCGACAATGCCAAGACCTATCGCCGCGTGATCAAGACCAACTCGATCGGCGTCGAATTCGTCGGCAACTATCCCGACGTCGCCAAGCCGGCGACACCGGAGCAGGAACGGGCTTGGCTCATTCTCGCGCGGTTCCTGCAGGAGCGCTACGACATCGCGCCCGAGAACATCTATGCGCACAACTGGATCGACTTCAAAGACCGCCGCTATTGCGAGGGCTGTGATCTGGCGACGCTGGCGCGCAAGCTCGGGCATGCGCCTGGAAAGTGAGCCAGCGAAATGAGCGACGCCGCCCTGGTGCTGTTCTCCGGCGGGCAGGATTCGACGGTCTGCCTGGCCTGGGCGCTCGAGCGTTTCACGCGCGTGGAGACCGTCGGTTTCGACTACGGCCAGCGCCATCGCGCCGAGCTCGATGCGCGGATGCGGGTGCGCGAGGGGATGCGCGCGCTGCGCCCGGCCTGGTCGGCCGCGCTCGGCGATGATCACCTGGTGCGGCTCGATGCGCTCGCCACCATCTCCGACACCGCGCTCACGCGCGAGGTCGCAATCGAGATCGGCGAGAGCGGGCTGCCGACCACCTTCGTGCCCGGCCGCAACCTGGTGTTCTTCGCCTTCGCCGGCGCGCTGGCTTACCGGCGGGGGATCAAGCACCTCGTCGCCGGCATGTGCGAGACCGATTTCTCCGGCTATCCCGACTGTCGCGACGACGCCATCAAGGCGATGCAGCTCGCGCTCAATCTCGGCATGGAGCGGCGCTTTGTGATCCATACTCCGCTGATGTGGATCGACAAGGCGGCGACCTTCGCGCTCGCGCGCGAGATCGGCGGCGACGCGTTCGTCGACCTGCTGGTCGAGGACACCCACACCTGCTATCTCGGCGTCCGTTCGCAGCGGCACGACTGGGGCTACGGCTGCGGGGAATGTCCGGCCTGCCGCCTGCGGGCCGACGGCTTTGCCAGATGGAAGTCCGAAGGATGACGACGACCGAGACGAGACGCCTGGGCGAGGGGAGCGTGTTTCTCGTGCTCTTCGCGCTCACCATCCCGGCGGCCAACTGGCTGATCGGGAATGCCGGCACGGTGTGCGTGCCGCAGGGCCCTTGCCTCGTGCCGGTAGCGCCGGGGCTGATGGCGCCGTCGGGCGTGATGATGGCGGGCGTCGCGCTGGTGTTGCGCGACCTGGTGCAGCGCCGGCTCGGGATCATGGCCGCGTCGCTTGCCATCCTCGCCGGTGCCGCGCTGTCGGCGGTTTTGGCGCCGCCCGCGCTGGTCGTGGCCTCGGCGACCGCATTCCTGATCTCGGAATTCGCCGATCTCGCGGTTTATACGCCGCTCGTACGGCGCGGATTGGTCGCCGCCGTCGTAGCGTCGGGCGTCGTCGGGCTGGTCGTGGACTCCGTCGTTTTTCTCTGGCTCGCCTTCGGGTCGCTCGATTTCCTGGCGGGACAGATTGTCGGCAAGGCGTGGATGGTGCTGCTGTCGATCCCGTTCGTGGCCTGGCTGCGCCGGCGCGACCAGCGTCTCGGCCTCGCGCCGGCCTGACCGTTCGTTCAGAGATCAAAGAGGTTTCTCATGAGTGCGGCCCTCTACGACACGCTGCGGCAGATCACCACCGCCACCATCACGACGATGCTCCTGAAGAAGGGCATCCGGCGCTGCTGGATGCAGGGGCCGCAGCCGCTCGTGCCCGGCGGCAAGCGCCTGGTGGGGCCCGCCTTCACGCTGCGCTTCGTGCCGGTGCGCGAGGACCTCGCCACGCCGGAGAGCTGGTCGAAGCCGATCTCCACGCGCGGCGCCATCGAGGCGATGCCTGAGGGCTGCGTCGCGGTCGCCGACGCCATGGGCGTGAGCTCGGCCGGCATCTTCGGCGACATCCTCACGATGCGCATGATGAAGCGCAACGTCACCGCGCTGGTGACCGACGGTGTCATCCGCGACAAGGCCGGCGTGCTCGCTTCCAAGCTGCCGGTCTGGTGTGCGGGCACGGCGGCGCCTGCCTCCGTCAACGGTCTCACTTTCGTCGGCTGGGAGGAGCCGATCGCCTGTGGCGGCTGCGCGATCTTTCCCGGCGACGTCATCGTCTGCGACGACGACGGCGCGGTGGTGATCCCGCAGAACCTGGTCGGCTTCGTCGCCGAGGAGGGCGCCGAGCACGAGCGCATGGAGACCTGGATCGTCGGCGAGGTCGAGCGCGGCGCCAAGCTCCCCGGCCTCTACCCCATGAACGACGAGGCCAAGGCGCGCTACGAGGCGTGGAAGAAAACCAAGTAGGCTTCCGGGGCTGCGCATGTTCTTCGTCGCCTCGAAAGTCATCGGCTTCTTCGCCATCCCCTCCAATCTCATCGTTTCAATCGGCATTCTCGGCCTGTTGCTGTGGCCGACGCGCTTTGGGCGCGCCGGCCGGCGCCTCGTGGTCGCAAGCCTCGTTCTTCTGGCGGTGCTCGGCCTCTCGCCCGTCGGCAATGCGCTCATCCTTCCGTTGGAGCAGCGGTTTCCGCCCTGGGACGCAGCCGGCGGCGCGCCGGCCGGCATAGTCGTGCTGGGCGGCTCGCTGTCTCCGCACGTCTCGGCCGGGCGCAACGAGGTCGCGCTCAACGAGGGGGCGGAGCGGCTGACCGTCGCCGCCGAGCTCGCGCTGCGCTACCCCGATGCCCGCATCCTGTTCTCGGGTGGTAGCGGCGCACTGATCTTCGAGGAGGGTGCCGAGGCCGAGTTCGCAATTCGTGTGTTCGAGAGCTTCGGTATCCCGCGCGCGCGGGTGATGCTCGAGGATCGCTCACGCAACACGGTCGAAAACGCAATCTTTTCCAGGAATCTCGCTCAGCCGAAGCCCGGCGAGCGCTGGCTGTTGGTGACGTCCGCCTACCACATGCCGCGGTCGATCGGCATCTTTCGTCAGGCCGGCTTTGCGGTCGAAGCCTACCCGGTCGACTGGCGTACGAGCGGTGTCGAGGATGCGCTGCGTCCGTTTCCGACCGTCGGCGACGGCCTGCGGCGGACCGACACGGCGGTACGCGAATGGGTCGGGCTCTTGGCCTATTGGCTGACGGGCAAAAGCTCGGAGCTTTTTCCGGGTCCGACTCAGGTCCGTTGAAAAAATACCACTGTCAACGACTCGGCTGCTTTTAACGGATCGTCCATCAATTGCGTCAAAAATTGGCGGTCGTTGTGCAGAAAGTTTGTCACTGTGTCCTACTGCACAAGTATCTTCGTCGCATCGAGTTTGATTCGGGACGATCTTGGGAGGAGCTAAATCAATGACGGTCGATATACGACCTGCCATTCCCGCGGCATTTCCGCGGGCCGCCGGTTTCCGGACCGGCCGTGACCGGATGCGGCGCTGGTTTGCGACGACAGTTACGGTGCTGACGGCGGTAATCGCCATACTCGTAGTCGCGGCGGCGGCCGTGATGATGGGAATCACCTGAAGTCCGCGTCCGCTCGTTACGGCGGAGGCTCTATTTCGGTCGTGACGGCACTGAACGCGTCCGAGACGAATTGCCGTCGCCACATGGTCACCAGCACCAGCGCCGTCGTCAGCATGAAGACGATCGGCCCGACGAACCAGCCGAGATAGCCCAGCGCGAAGAAGAATGCCCGCTGGCCGCGGTTGAAATGCCGGCCCGCTGAATCGAGCAAGCGGGCGGTTCGCAAGACGTGCGCCTCGGCCTCGGGCGTATCCTTGTGCTCCGCGAGCGGCAGCGCGCCCAGCATGATCGCGACATAGGCAAACAGGCGGTAGGACCAGCTGAACTTGAAGAAGGCATAGGCGAAGACGACGACCAGGCCGATCGACTTGGCCTCCCAGAGCCCGCGCGCGGCCTGGATGCCGAGCGGCAGCGTCGCGGCGACCGACAGGACCTCGTCGGTCGAGCGCAGAATGGTGAGCGCCCCGCCGATCGCGATCAGCGACGTCGAGGCGAAGAAGGCGGTGCCGTTCTGCAGCGACGCCATGATCTGGGTGTCGACCATGCGCATGTCGCGCGCCAGCGCGCGCCGAATCCACACTTCGCGATAGTCATCCATGCGGGCGTTGAGGCTGCTTTCGCCATGCGGGGTCCATTCGACCATGATCGCATAGCCGGTCCAGGCAGCCACGAAGCACGCCAAAGCGATGAGATCGAGCGGGGTAAACAGTTGCAGCATGGCTGAAGCGGATGCTGCCACCGCCGCCGGACGAGGGCAATGACGCGCGGCCGGGCTTGACCGCGCCGCTGCGCTCTGCCCACATCGCGCCGCACCCGGAACGAGCACGATGCCGCAACACATCACCACCCCTGTCCAGGCGCTGGTCGCGGCGGCCGAGCGCGAGATCGAGACGCTGTCGGCCGATGCCGCCGTGGCGATGCACGGCCGCGCCGACGTGGTATTCGTCGACCTGCGCGACATTCGCGAGCTCGACCGTGAAGGCCGCGTTCCCGGCGCCTTCCATTGCCCGCGCGGCATGCTGGAATTCTGGATCGACCCGCAGAGCAAGTATCACAAGCCGGTGTTCGCGCAGGACAAGCGTTTCGTATTCTTCTGCGCGGCCGGCCAGCGCTCGGCGCTGGCGACCGCGACAGCGCAGCGCATGGGCCTCGCTCCGGTCGCCCATATCGGCGGCGGCTTCGGCGCCTGGAAAACCGCCGGCGGTCCGGTCGAGGCGCCGGCCGCCAAGCAGAAGACCTGAGCAACGAGGATAGCGGATGGCGCTCCATCTCATCATCGGCAACAAGAACTATTCGTCATGGTCGTTCCGGCCATGGATCGCCATGAAGGTCGCGGGCATTGCCTTCGATGAGGAGGTCGTTTCGCTCGACGCCAAGGACTTCAAGGAGCGCGTGACGAAGATCTCGGGCACCGGCAAGGTGCCGGCGCTGACGGACGGCAAGGTGCAGGTCTGGGAGTCGCTCGCGATCCTCGAATATCTTGCCGAGACACTTCCCGATGCCCGGCTGTGGCCGGCGGATCCAGCGGCGCGCGCCCATGCCCGAGCCATTGCCGCGGAGATGCATGCGGGCTTCGTGCCGCTGCGGCGGGCGTTGCCAATGAACATGTGGCGGCCGGTGATGCGGCGCGAGCTCGCCCCCGACGTGCAATCGAACGTGCGGCGGATCGAAGCGATGTGGACCGATTGTCGCACGCGCTACGGCGCGGACGGCCCATTCCTGTTTGGTAAATTCGGCGCGGCCGACGCCATGTACGCGCCGGTGGTGTCCCGCTTCCATACTTATGATGTCGAGGTTAATGCAGCGACGAAGGCCTATATGGCCGCTGTCATGGCGCTGCCCGCCTGGGCCGAGTGGCGGGCGTCGGCGCTGGCGGAGCCTTGGGTGCTGCCGGAAGACGAGGTAGACTGGCCCAAGGTTCTGCGGGTCTGACCCGGCAGATCCTTTGCGGCCGCGGCATTTGTGCCAAAAAAATGTCGCGGACGTGTATTGATTCCGGCGCGGGGACGAAAGAGATACACGCCCATCTGCTAGCACCGGTTATCCGTTCGGTGCCGCCGGGAGGGTTCATTTAAACCAACAAGCGGGACGACCTGCCTTACTGTCTGGAGTGAGTCATCATGCGATATCGTGTTATCGCTCTGTTTTGTGCTGCCGTTTCGGTCCTGTCCGTCTTTTGCGTCGCAGCAAGGGCGGAAGAAGCCAAGAACGAGGTCAAGGGATACTTCCTGATGACCGACTACCCGGCGGTTACGTTGCGCCCGGGTTCGACCTCCACCATCAATCTCAGACTGCAGAACTACGGCCTTCCGCCCGAACGGCTTGCTCTGTCGGTCGCCGGCGTCCCCGCCGGCTGGACCGCCAATCTGATCGGTGGCGGCCAGCCGGTGGCGGCGGCGTTGCCCGCCACCAATTCCAGCGTGTCGCTCGAGCTTCGCCTCGATGTGCCCAAGGACGCTCCGGTCGGGACCAACAACCTGACGATTACCGCGCAGGGGCCGCAGACCAACGCTTCGCTCCCGATCGCGGTGACGCTTGCCACCGATCTGCCGGCCAAGCTCACGCTCACGCCGCAGCTGCCCGAGTTGCGCGGCACCTCGAAATCGACCTTCGAATTCCAGATGGCGATCAAGAACGACAGCCCCAAGAAGGTCGTCGTGAGCCTGGCGGCGACGGCGCCGCAGAATTTCGACGCCACCTACACCGAGCAGTACGGCAGCCAGGAGCTCAATGCGCTCCCGCTCGACGCCGGGCAGTCCAAGGACGTCAAGCTGAAGGTGCGGCCGCCCAACACGGTCGCTGCCGGCAAGTACAAGGTGGCGGCGAAGGTCACGGCGGATGACGCCACCGCGACCTCCGACCTCGTCCTCGACATCACCGGCCAGCCGAAGATCGACATCGCCGGCCGCGAAGGCGTGCTCAGCGCCAAGGCCTCCGCCGGCAAGGAGGAGACGATCCCGGTGATCCTCACCAATACCGGCACCGCGGCGGCCGAGCAGATCGAGCTCTCCGGCACGGTTCCGCCGGGTTGGAAGGTGAACTTCGAGCCCAAGGCGGTCGACCGCATCGCGCCCAACGAAAACAAGGAAGTGAAGGCCCTGGTCACGCCGTCCGACAAGGCGGTGGCCGGCGACTACGTCACCACGGTGCGCGCTGCTGCGCGCGGCGAGTCCGCATCGCAGTCATTCCGTGTCCAGGTCACGACCTCGACCATGTGGGGCATCGTCGGCCTGGCGCTGATCGGCGGCGCGCTGCTGGTCATGATCGGCTCGGTGGTATGGTTCGGTCGGCGATGAGCGGGAACGTCATCGAGGCGCAAAATCTCACCAAGCGCTACAACGGAACGACCGTCGTCAACGGCATTTCGTTCTCGGTCGCGCAGGGCGAGATTTTCGGGCTGCTCGGTCCGAACGGCGCCGGCAAGACCACGACGATCCTGATGATGCTGGGCCTGACCGAGATCTCGGATGGGCAGATCCGCGTCCTCGGCCATGATCCGGTGCGTGAACCGCTCGCGGTGAAGCGCCGGGTCGGCTACCTGCCCGACGCGGTCGGCTTCTACGACAACCTCAGCGCCGCCGAGAACCTGCGCTACACCGCGCGGCTGATGGGCCTCGATCGCAAGGAGCGCGAGGAGAGGATTCATACCTCGCTCGGGCATGTCGGGCTCCTGGATGTCACCGACAAGCGTGTTGCCACGTTCTCGCGCGGCATGCGGCAGCGGCTCGGGCTTGCCGAGATCCTGATGAAGGAAGCGCAGATCGCGATTCTTGACGAGCCGACGTCCGGCCTCGACCCGCAGGCCACGCACGAGCTGCTCGCCATCATCCGTGGCCTCAAGCAGGTCGGCGTGAGCGTGTTGCTGTCGTCGCATCTGCTCGACCGCGTGCAGAGCGTCTGCGACCGCGTGGCATTGTTCAATCGCGGCAATATCGCCCTCATCGGCACGGTGCCGGAACTCGGCCGCGAGGTGCTCGGCGGCGGCTTCCGCGTCGAGGTCGAGGCCGAAGGGCAGGGGCTCGCCGAGCGGCTCGCCGCCGTGCCAGGCGTCCAGCAGGTCGAGCCGGTGGGCCCGGGCCGGTGGCGGCTCACCTCCGACCATGACGTGCGGCCGGAAGCGGCGGCGGCGGTGGTCGGCGGCGGCGGTCGCCTGCTGCGGCTGTCGGTCGAGGAGCCGAGCCTCGAGGCGATCTACACCCGCTACTTCCAGACCCATGAAGGAGAGCGCCATGCAGCGTGAAGGCTCTGCCCTGCACGGCTTCGGGGTCGTGACGCTGAAGGAGATTGCCGACCATTTCAGCAGCATCCTGGTGGTGGTGCTGATCGGCCTGGTGACGGCGAGCGCCATCGTGGTCGTCAGCCTCGGCATCGCTCCGATCAAGGAAAGCACGGCCGAGGATCCGTTCCTGTTCCTGCGACTGTTCACCCGCAGCACGCCCTTGCCGCTGGTCGGCCTGCTGTCGTTTCTGGTGCCCCTGGTCGCGATCGGGCTCGGCTTCGACGCCGTCAATGGCGAGCACAACCGGCGCACGCTGTCGCGCATCCTGTCGCAGCCGATCTATCGCGACGCGCTGCTGTTCGGAAAGTTCGCCGGCGGGCTGTTCACGCTGGCGGTCGCGCTCATCGTGCTGTGGCTCCTGGTCATCGGGCTCGGCTTGATGGGTCTCGGTATTCCACCGAATGCCGAGGAAATGGCGCGTGCCCTCGTCATGCTGCTGGTCACCATCATCTATGCCGGCTTCTGGTTCGCGCTGGCTCTGCTGTGCTCGGTCGTGTTCCGCTCGGCGGCCACGGCCGCGCTGGTTGCGCTCGGTCTGTGGCTGTTCGTGACCATTCTCTGGCCGCTGTTCTCGCCTGCGCTCGCCAACGCGGTGACGAATGCCGGAGATATCCTGGGCGTGCTGGAGACCCAGCAGGCGTTCGCGCGGTTGTCTCCGAGCGTTCTATTCAACGAGGTCGTGGCGGTCGTGCTCGATCCCTCGGTGCGCTCGACCCAGCAATCGATGCTGGCCGGGTTGGGGCTGATGCTGCTCGAACGGGGCGCCATCCCCGATGCGCCGATCTCGCTCCTGCAGAGCGTGCTGGTGGTGTGGCCGCAGATCGTCGGCCTGGCGGCCGGCGCCATCCTGCTCTTCGTGGCCGGCTACATCGTTTTCCAGCGGCAGGAGGTGCGGGCCTGACTCTCGCTCAGCGAGGGTCGGGGGCCCGGATCAATGGCGGGCGTCGATGGCCGCTCGGCGGAGCCGCCGATCGGTCAGCCCGCGATCTTCTTCCAGCCTTCGCGTGCGAGCGCGGTGACGGAGTCGAGATTCTTGGCGACGACGTCCCAGTTCACCATTTTGGCGCCCGTGGCCGACGTCGAGTCGACGATATAGGCGCCCCCGATGGTCAACGCGCAGCCGATAATCAGACCGAAAATGAAACGCATGTGGCACTCCCCCCATCCGGGCCCAGGCTGACGAGTAAGCGCGGGCCGAGCGCGTAGTCCGGCGACGCGGATTCGATCTACCCGAAGAAAGTCGCGTCGATGGCAACACAATGGCCGAAAGCGATGTCGGTTCCGCCGGAACACCACCGCTCTCGCTGCGAGCCGGTAGGTCATGAACGCGGCGCCATTGTGGTCCGCGGGGTGCGCCGCAAGCATGGGTGGAGCGCGTTACCTCCGGGTGCACGGTGCCCGTTCGCGGCATGCCGGCCATGAATGTCCCGGCGAACGGTGAATCCGATCGAATGTACAGCCACAAAACGCTGATAATATTATTTATTCCAATCTCTGCGAACGCGGAAACCAGTCCCGAAGGAAAAGTGGAATTTTTGCGGCAATTCTATATTTCGCTGCTATATTGCGCGGCGATCGGGGGGAGCATCGCCCAAACGGCGGCGGTGCGGTGTCGTTAGAGTTCAGGAGAAGCGCGTTGAAAGAACACAAGTTTCAGATCGGTCAGTCCGTGTACTTCACGTCCCGCCCAATCGGCCACATGGCCGCCAACAGCACCTACCAAGTCGTGAAGCTGCTTCCTTCTGACGGGGCCGATTATCAGTATCGCATCAAAAATGCGAACGAGGCGTTCGAGCGCGTCGTAAGGGAAAGCCAGCTCGAATACTCGCGTTGAAGTAGCCGCAGGCGTATCAGCCGCCGGCGTTTCATCGCAAATCGATCGAGGGGTGGTCACCGCTGCCCCCGTGGGTCATACTGCCCATGGGGCGGTGGATTGCTGTCATGTTCGATCGTGTCGGGGAATGGACAACAGCTTTCGACGTGACCGGCTCCGTGTCGCTGCCGGGCTGGATCGTCGCGGCCGTTGCCGCGCTCGTCGTAGCCGCCTGCGTGTTCGAATCCATCCGCGCCGGCCCCTACCGCAGAAGCGGGCCATTGATTGGCGCCGCCGTGGTCTTCGTCGTCGCGCTGATGGGATGGTGGGCGGTCGATTATCTGTCTCGCCGTGATCTCGCCGCCGAACGGCGCGCGCTCGACGTCCACGCATTCGAGCTTGCGACGCGCGCTCTCACCCCGGGCTCGGCACTGGGTTGCCTCAACGCCATCGCCGGCGAGATGGTCGAGGACGCCTGTGAGAAGGCGCTGTTCGCCAGTCCGGAAGCGACCGCCGCCGCCGTCTCGTATGTTGCCGCGCAGCTTTCGCTGCTGAGATCGGCCGGGGAGCAGGTCCGGCGCGGCAGCATGAGCCCCGGCGTCGCAGCCATGCGCCATGCGGTCGAGACCGATCGGTTCGGCGTTGTCGCCCATGTTCTGGCGGCGCGCGACCGGTGCACCCCCGATCATTGCGCCGCGTTCTTCCTGCTGGAGGATGCCAGCCGGATCCGCGCAAATCTGGCCGAGCAGACATTCGACGCCCAGGTGAAGCGTCACATGGCCAACTGGCCGACCGGCGAAGGCCGGCCGGTCGCGGCCAATCCTGCTTCGGCCGCGCCATCGCCGGCGCCGGTCGCGAGCACGAGAACGCCGAACAATCTTTACTTCCCGTCATCGGCGTCGATCCCCCCGGTCAACATCATGACGGCGGAACCGGCGCCACGGCAGAATGACACCACCGGGACGGCCGAGAAGACACCGACGCCGCCGCGACGGCCGCCACAAGGTGCCTCGCCCGCGGCACCCGCGGCACCTGCGCCGCCGGCTCCCGCCGCCAACGCGCCAGCCCGCCCCGCGCCGATGCAGATCGCGCCCAATCCGCAATAGTCGGAACCTCCTGAGGATAAGGTCGGGCGGGCGCTGTCGAAGCGCCCTGCGCGCGCTATGATCCCGGCGTGTAGCCCGTGTCCCGGAAAATTGGGAACCGGTTCTCCGACAAGGACACGGGCAAGACAGAAACGTGTGCTCCGGAACGCGACGTGACCCTGCATCTCATCAAGCTCTGCGTCGGCTGCGACTCCATCGAGGACCTCGAGGGCTGGATCCGCGCGCGGCTCAAGGACCGCAAGAAGCGCGGCCTTTCGCGCGAACACATGCACCGGACCCGCATGGTGCCCAAGCGCGTCGACGACCTGCTCGACAGCGGCTCGCTCTTTTGGGTGATCCGCGGCGAGGTGATGTGCCGGCAGCAGCTCCTCGACATACGTCCGTTCGTCGACAAGGAGGGGGTCGGCCGCTGCCACCTGGTGCTCGAGCCGAAGGTCATCCCGGTCGTGCCGCGGCCGTGGCGCGCGTTCCAGGGCTGGCGCTATCTCGAGGCGAAGGACGCTCCGCGCGACCTCGACCGCGCCGCGCCGGGCGCCCGCAACCTGCCGGACGGGTTGCGCCGCGAACTGCGAGAGCTCGGCTTGCTGTAGTCCGGCGTCGCCGACCGGGTTCCCGTTCCTCCCGAAAATGCTTTAGGCTCTAGCCACCGCACTAGGTCAGCCGCACGAAAAGCGCGCGACCGTCGGAGGAGACACCCGCATGCCACACAGACTGTCCGTCATTGCATCCGTCATCGCGGTTCTGGCGATCGGCTCGGTCACCGCACCGGGCAATGCCGCCGCCCAGGAGGTGGTCAAGATCGGCATGAGCTTCTCCATGACCGGCGCCGGCTTCGCCGCCGCGGGGCGGCAGGCGGCGGCCGGAGCGCGGCTCTATGTCCAGCACCACGGTAACATGGTCGCGGGCAAGAAGATCGAGATGATCCTGCGCGACGACGCGGGCGTGGCCGAGAACGCGCGCCGCCTCGTTCAGGAAATGATCGTCAACGACAAGGTGCAGATCATCGGCGGCGGCATCACGCCGACCGCGCTCGCCTACGGGCAGCTCGTGAGCCAGGCCAAGATCGCGACCGTGGTCATGATCTCGGGCGCCTCGGTCACCACCACGGCGTCGCCGTACTTCGTGCGCACCAGCTTCATTCTCTCGCAGTCGTCCTGGATCATGGGCGAATGGGCAGCCAAGAACGGCGCCAAGCGGGTGGTCACGCTGGTCAACGAATGGGCGCCGGGCACCGAGGCGGAAACCGCGTTCAAGCAGCGTTTCACCGAGCTCGGCGGCCAGATCATCGAATCGATCCGCATCCCACTCGCCAATCCGGACTTCGCGCCGTTCCTGCAACGCATCCGCGATCTCAACCCCGATACCGCCTTCATCTATTTCCCCGGCACCCAGGCCGGCATCTTCGCCAAGCAGTTCGCCGAACGCGGGCTCGCCGGCTCCGGCATCAAGATCATCGGGCCGGGCGACCTCACCGACGACGACGAGCTCAACAATATGGGCGACCAGATGCTCGGCATGGTGACGGCGCACGACTATTCGGCGTCGCACGATTCAGCCCTGAACAAGAAGTATGTCGAGGATTTCAAGAAGGCCAACAACTTCCGTCCGAACTTCGTCTCGGTCGGCGGCTACGACGGCATGCACCTGATCTACGAGGCGCTCAAGAAGACCGGCGGCAAGACCGAGGGCGACAGCCTGCTCGCCGCCATGAAGGGCATGCGCTGGGAGAGCCCGCGCGGGATGATGTCGATCGATCCCGACACCCGCGACATCGTGCAGCCGATCTACATCCGCAAGGTCGAGAAGATCAACGGCGAGCTCTGGAACACGGAGTTCGCCAAGTTCGACGACGTAAAGGATCCGCTGAAGGTGAAGAAGTAGCTACACCGCGACGTTATCGATCAGGCGGGTCTTGCCGATCCGGGCGGCGACCAGCAGGCGGAGCGGGCCGTCCTCGACCGATGCGACCGGCTCGAGCGTATCGGCGTGACGGGCCTCGAGATAGTCGAGCGTGAAGCCGGCGCGCTCGATCTCCGCGCCGCCTTCGTCGAGCACGCGGGCGAGCAAGTCTCCGTGTGCGATCCTGCCGGCGCATTCGCTGAGCACGCGGTGGAGCGCGGGCGCCGCCGCGCGCTCGTCTGCCGAGAGATAGGCGTTGCGTGAGGACAAAGCGAGGCCGTCGCGCTCGCGCACGGTCGGCACGCCGACGATCTTCAGCGGCAGGTCGAGATCCTCGGCGAGCCGCGTGACCACTTTGAGCTGCTGATAGTCCTTCTCGCCGAACATGGCGAAGTCGGGCGCGCATTGGATCAACAGCTTGCCGACCACGGTCGTGACGCCGCCGAAGAAATGCGGACGGAACTTGTCCTCGAGCCCCACCTTTGCCGGCCCCTCCGGCACGATGCGGGTCGCAAACCCCGGCGGATACATCACGGCGACCGGCGGCGCCCAGATGAGATCGACGGCCAGTTCGGAGAGCGCCGCGAGGTCGGTATCGAAGGTTCGCGGATAGCTTCCAAAATCCTCATGCGGCGCAAACTGCGCGGGGTTGACGAAGATCGACACCACGACGCGGCGCGCCCGCCGCCGCGCCGCCCGCACCAGCGCAAGGTGCCCGGCATGCAGCGCGCCCATGGTCGGCACCAGCGCGATCCGCTCGCCGCGCTTTCGCCACTGCGCGACCGCGCTGCGCAGGGTGGGAACCGTGCGCACGACGCGCAATCGATGGGCCATCTTTGGTACTTCGCTTGGTTAAGGAGCGCGCAAATTAGCAAAGCAGCGGCCGGAAGCCACGGCTCAATTACAAGAATCCACGTGTGCAATTAATCATTAAAGCAGGAGGGGACCGTGGCGCCTTGATTCCGCACCCGTCGCGAATAGGAAGGTGGCGTCATGTCAGGCGAGGAGACTGCGCAGCGGCCGGCGTCTGCACATGTCGTCGTGCTCGGCAACGAGAAAGGCGGCTCCGGCAAATCGACCACCGCCATGCACGTGGCCGTTGCCCTGCTGAGCGTCGGGCAGCGCGTGGCGACCATCGACCTCGACTCCCGACAGAAGAGCTTCACCCACTATATCGAGCACCGGCGGGCCTGGGCGCGGCGCGCCGGCATCGACCTCAAGGTGCCGGTGCATTTCTGCGTCGCGCGCGGCTCGACGCTCCAGCTCGACGAGAACGAGGCGATCGAGTTCGAAGGCTTTGCCGAGGCGGTGAGCGCGGTCGAGCGCTCGCACGACTTCGTGGTCGTCGATACGCCCGGCACCGACAGTTATCTCACGCGGCTCGCCCATTCCATGGCGGATACGCTGATCACGCCGCTCAACGACAGCTTCGTCGACCTCGACGTCATCGGCACGGTAGATCCCACCACCTTCGCCGTCACCGGCGAGAGCCACTATGCCGCCATGGTGCGCGATGCCCGCCGGCAACGGCGCAGGATCGACGGCATGGACATGGACTGGCTGGTCGTACGCAACCGGTTGTCGCTGATGGGCTCGCGCAACAAGCGGCTGGTCGGGGAGGGGCTGCGCGAGCTCGCATCGCGGCTCGGCTTTCGCTGCGCCGACGGGCTCGCCGAACGCGTGATCTACCGCGAGTTCTTTCCGCGCGGCCTGACCGCCCTCGACACCCTCGACGAGACGACGCTCGGCGCGCGGCCAAGCCTGGCCCACGTCACGGCGCGGACGGAGGTGATGCGGCTGATCGAGGCGCTGCGGCTGCCGCTCGATCCACGTGGCCAGCGCCGGGCGGCGGCGCGCGCCGAGTGGTTCGCCGCGCTCGAAAAGCCGCTCGAGATTCACGACGTGATCGGCGATTAGCCGACGCAACCTGCCGCACCTTGGAACCATTGCGCCCGGCACCGGGTAGGGCCACTTTATGGGGTAACCGCCTGCCGAGGCGACCGCTCCATGGCCGACGAACGCGAGAACAAGCCGCCGACCCCGACCGAGCACGGCCGCCCGCCCGCGCCGGCATCCTCACGCTCGGAGATCGACGCCTTCCTTGCCCAGGTGAAAGGCCTGGGCCCGGCAACCGCGGCCGGTCAACGCGGACGGCTGATCTTCGCGCTCGATGCCACCATGAGCCGGCAGCCGCTGTGGGATACGGCGTGCCGGCTGCAGGCGGACATGTTCCGCGAGGCGGCGGCGATCGGCGGCCTCGACGTGCAGCTGGTCTATTACCGCGGCTTGAGTGAATGCCGGGCCTCGCGCTGGGTGTCGCAGGCCGAGCGGCTCGGTGCGCTGATGGAGCGGATCGACTGCCGCGGCGGCCACACCCAGATCGGCAAGATCATCGCCCACGCCAAGCGCGAGACCCAGGCGGTCAAGGTGCAGGCCCTGGTCTTCGTCGGCGATGCCATGGAGGAGAAGCTCGACGATCTCTGCCATTTGGCGGGCGAGCTCGGCCTCCTCGGCGTACCCGCCTTCATGTTCCAGGAAGGCCATGACCCGATCGCCGAGCAGGCATTCCGGGAGCTGGCGCGGCTGACTCGCGGGGCCTATTGCCGCTTTGACCCCGGCGCCGCCCACCAGCTCGCCGAGCTCTTGCGCGCGGCGGCGGCCTATGCCGCGGGCGGAATGCGCGCGCTTGCGGATTTGTCGGCGCGGCGCCAGGCCGGCGCCATCAAGCTGATCGAGCAGATGAGATAACAGGCGATGGCCACGCTCCTTTTCGGTTTCGTGGTGCTGGCGCTCGGTCTGCTGGCGCTCAACGCCTTCACCAAGATCAACCCGCACACCGCCGCGATGGCGCTCAAGACCGGCGGCGGGATCGGCGCGCTGGCGCTCGCCGGCGTGCTCGGGGCGCGCGGCCGGCTCGACTTCGCCATGCTGTTCGGCACCATCGGGCTCGGCCTGCTCGGTTGGCTGCCCTGGAGCATTCCCGGCTTCGGCGACCGTACGCGCAAGAGCAGCGGGCAGACATCACGGGTACGCTCGGCCTTCGTCGAGATGGAGCTCGACCACGATACCGGCGCGATGCGCGGGCGCATCCTCGCCGGACCGCACGAGGGTGTGACGCTCGACGCGCTCGACGTTCAAACCCTCGCGGGCTTGCTGGTCGGGATCGACGAGGAGAGCCATGCGCTACTTATGACGTATCTCGACCGCCGGGACTCCGGCTGGCGTGAGCACGCGCAAGGTGATGCGGCAGCGGGGGCGCGCCGCACGGCGTGGAGCACCGGCAAAATGACGGAGGAGGAGGCTTATCAGATCCTTGGCGTGCAGGCGGGGGCGAGCGCCGAGGACATCGGCCGTGCGCACCGCTCGCTCATGAAGAAACTGCATCCCGACCAAGGGGGGTCGACGTACCTTGCGGCTCGCGTCAATGAGGCCAAGGACGTCCTTTTGCGCCGCCATCGCTGAACTCCCTTACTCGACGCAACACGTACTCAACGCGTGGCGGCTCCTGTCCGTCACCCTCCTGTCATAAGCTTTTTGTGTTAACGCGCCTTCTACGGCGACCGGAAGCCCCCCTTCAGGCGGGCTTCGCCGGCTAGTGTCCCGTTTCCGACGTTCGTACCATGTTGCAGCACGCACTTTTACGAACGTCGGAAGTTCCTATAACGGACACGCGGCTGATTCTGATAGGAACGTCAGATGCGCCACACTAGGCGTGCCGTGGCGTCAATTCTTGATGGTGACGCACTCGACGTCGTTTTTCTTGAGGTATTTGCAGGCGGCCTCGGCCTTGTCCTTGTCGAGGCCGGCGAAGCGGGCGCGATAGTAGGTGGTGCCACCCTTGTCCACCGTTTCGGTGAACGGATCCGCGCCGTTGAGGATCTTCGACGCCTTGCTCTTCACCGCGGAGAGACGCTGCTTGGCCTCCTCCTCGGCTGGATAGGCGCCGACCTGGATCATCCAGCCACTGCGCATAACCGGCTTGGCCGGAGGCGGCGCCGGTGGTGGCTCGAGCGCGGCGGAGCGCACTGGCAATATCCCCAGGACCCCGGGTGCTGCACCGGGCGGTGGCGGTGGAAGCGCAGCAGCGGCCTGCGGCTCCGGCCGCGCGGCTGCCAGTTCAGCCGGTGGCGTGACTGGAACGAAACGCGCCGGCGCGGTGACGGCGCTGGCGACGGTAAAGCGCTGCTCGGACTTCGCCGTAGCGGGCGGCGGCGGCGCCATCAGGGGCTGCACGGGAGCGGCCGCCGGAACAGGAGGAGGCGGGGCCGCTTGGACCGGAGCAGCGGCAGCTGCCTGCACCGGGGCCGGCGCGGGTGCTGCCTGCATCGGGGCGGGCGCGGGCGCTGCTTGCACTGGTGCCGGAGCTGCCTGCACTGGCGCGGGCACTGGCTCCGCTACCGGCTGCTGCGGGGCAACCTGCAACGGTGTGGGCGCGGCGGTCGGCGCGCTACCCAATTTGACCGACAGGGTCTTCACCGCCACCGGACGGATCGGATCGGTGGAGCCGGCGCTGATACGCTGCTGGGCCACCGTGGCGGTCGCCGCGGGCTCGGTGCGCGACGAGCCCGGCACGAAGCGTGCCGGCGCGCTCGCGGCGCTCGCCACTGCGAATTTCGGCTCTGGCTTCGGCTCTGACTTGGTCTCGACCTTGGCGACGGCTTTCGTCTCGCCGACGTCTGCTTCCGCCACCATCGGTGCGGTCCGCTTGGTCGAGGCCTGGGCGATCTTGTCGTTGATCAACTCGCGCATGCGCGCGTCGCGGCTGCCCGCGCTGCCGCCGCCCATCACCACCGCCACCAGGTACCGGTTGCCGCGATGCACCGAGGTGACCAGATTGAAGCCGGACGCGTTGATGTAGCCGGTCTTGATGCCGTCGACGCCTTCGACGCGCCCGAGCAGGTGGTTGTGGTTGGCGATCGACTGGCCGCGGAAGGTGAACGAGCGGATCGAGAAATACTTGTAGTATTTCGGGAAGCGCTCCTGGATCGCGCGGCCGAGCGTGGCCTGGTCGCGCGCCGTCGTCACCTGATCATCGTCGGGCAGCCCGGAGGCATTCCGGTAGACGGTGCGGCTCATGCCGAGCGCGAGCGCCTTGCGGGTCATCAGCTTGGCGAAATCGTCCTCGTCGCCGGCGATTGCCTCGGCGACCACGACCGCCGCGTCATTGGCGGAACGGGTGATGATGCCCTTGATCGCGTCCTCGACCTGGATCGTGCTGCCGGCCTTGAGGCCGAGCTTGGTCGGCATCTGGCCCGCGGCCTCCGCGGAGACCTTGAGCTGGCTGTCGAGCTTGAGCTTGCCGGCTTCGAGCTGCTCGAAGAGCAGGTAGAGCGTCATGATCTTGGTGAGCGATGCCGGATGCCGGCGTGCGTCCGGATTGGTCGAGTGCAGCACGGTGCCGGAATTGGCATCCACCACGATGTCCGCATACGGCGCGGCGGAGGATTGATCGCTCGATAGGGTGAGAACAGCAGCAACAAAACCGAACACGCCACAACGAAGCCCATAACGGGCTCCGGTCCGGAGTCGCAGCATGATGATTCCCCCGTCCTCGTTCCCATTGGGCGCGCCCTAAGCGGCAGCGCCGACACCCCTGTTTGCCGAGGTGGTGCGATTGGACGGGTCAAAAAAGGCGGTTTTCTGATTTTTATTCGCCTTTTTGGCGCCGTCCTGTCCCCCATTACGGACAAACGGACGGATAGCCGCCGATTGCCCCTCACGGCACGAGGGGCGACGCTAGGCGAGGGCGATTGCCAATCCGTTAAGCGGGAAGCCCGACTACGGGCGCTATGGTGCACTGCAAAAAAATGCTTGACTATTTTGTGCAATGCAATATATACCGCCCATGCCGGCGAAACGGCCGGCGATGGTGCGGGAAGGTTCACACATAACAATCGGCGGCTCCGCCGGGAGAGAGGTAACGACACATGGTCAAGAACATGGACGAGATGCAGCAGTTCGGGAAAGAAAACATGGACGCGACGATGAAGTCGTTCGGCGCGTTCTCGAAGAGCGCGCAGGCGATTGCGGTCGAGCTCGCGGATTACTCGAAGAAGGTGTTCGAGCAGGGCACCGCGGCGACCGAGAAGCTCATCGGCGCCAAGTCGCTCGAAAAGGCGCTCGAGGTGCAGAGCGATTACGTCAAGAGCTCATACGAAGGCTTCGTCGCCGAGGCGACCAAGCTTGGCGAGCTCTATGCCGACCTCGCCAAGGAAGCCTACAAGCCGTTCGAGAACCAGTTCGGCAAGTTCGCGTCCGTCAAGTAACGACACCACGACAAAACGCTCGGAATGAAAAAAGCCCGGCCGATCGGCCGGGCTTTAGTTTTGGCGGCGTGGACCTTACGCGCCGCCGCTTATTTCGCGACCCGCAGGTTCGACAGCTCGGTGCCGATCTGGGCGAAGGTGGTCACAATGGCGTTCGCCGACGTCAGCAGGAAGAACTTGTCGGCATCGGGGTATTTGCCCGGGCTGCCCGCGCAATTCTTGAGCAGGAGGGATGTCGGATCCCCTCCGGTATTGACCTGCACCGTATAGAGCGTGATGCCGGCGGCGTTGACGTTGTTGCAGGTGATCTGCTCGCGCGCATCGATGTCGGCCTGCGTCGTGGAATAGCGGTTTTCCGTGTTGAGACCGTCGGTCAACAGGATGATGACTTCCTTGTATTGGTAGTTGGCGTCCTTCGGCGGGATCGTGAACGGGGAGCTGGTCAGCGTCTGCCAACCCCACTGCAATCCGATCGCCTGGTTGGTGTTGCCGTTCGGGGACAAGGCATTGACCTTGGTGCCCAGCGCGGGCCAGTCGTAGCTCAGCCCCATGATCGGCGTCGGGCAATTGGAATACTGCTCTGCCGGCACCAGCGTCGCCGGGGTGACCGGCGTGGGCGCGGTGTTCTTGGTGTCGTAATCCTTGTCTCGGTCGGTGACGCAGCCATTCCAGGTGTTGTGGTTCTTGGGCGTCCAGGTCGCGGGAGTCCAGGTATTGTTGACCCAGCTCCCACCGTTGCTCGTGCAGGTGCTCGACGTCGTGTACGCAGGGTTCGTGCAATGATGACGGGACGTGCAAGAGCTCTGGCTCGAATAGCCCCCGTTGGAGCAGTCGCCCTTCGACAGGCAGACGCTGCGCGGCGAGTTGCCGGACTTGCTGCAGGTGCCGTTGGCGCCGTCCCAGGAATCGTCGGTACCGTCGTCCCACCGGACCCAATTCGCGTTGTAGTTGACAGGATCGACGTTGACGTCCTTGCTGAACGGCACGATCGATACGTACACGTCGCCGTTCTGCATAGCCGCATTCTTCAGCTGGGCGAGCAGGTTGTTGGTGGCAGTCTTGAGCGCGGTGATCTTGCCGGCGCTCGACATCGAGCCCGTCACGTCGAGCACGAGCGCGACGCGCAGGCGGGTGTTGCCCCACTTGACCGTCGACGTCGCCGAGATGTCGAGCTGCGAGAAGCCCACCACTTTCATGAAGGTGGTCGGGACGGTGCCCGATGCCGTCACAATGACCTGATAGCCGTTCCCGCTGCTGTAGCTCGGCGTGACCATGAGATTCGTCACCTCCGGCCTGTTGAACAGCGCCTTGAAATAGTCGGTGGCCTTCTGATTGACCTGCTCCTGCGTCATCCCCGCGATGTTCTTCGACAGCATCAGCCCGGTGGCGTCGATCGCCATCTGCATGGCGGCCTTGGCCGAGTTGGCGCGGCTGTAGTCCACTGCGGAGCCGACAAATCCCAGGAGCGGGACCGTCGCCAACGCGAACATCAGGGTGACGTTGCCGCCTTTGGCTGCGCGGAAATTCAACGCTCGGTCGCGCAGTCGGTTGAACAGGGTCTGGTTGGGCATGGCTTGCCACCACAGTGCTGTGAAAGGTCAATGGGTGTCGTAAACCGGGGGTGTTTAAGCACCGTAAAGCTCGATGCAAAAACTCTGTTAGAACTTGCTAACGTTTAAACGTCACCGCGATACTTTGCCGAAAAGTCGATCGGTTGTTCCGGATTGATCGGCAAGTCAAGCGCCGGGTGAACGCTATCGTTAGATTTTTAACGAAGTTGGCCGGACCGGCCACCGGGGCCGGTCCGGACCATGGCCTAGGCTGCCGTCACTTCGCGATGCGCAAATTCGCGAGGTTCTGCGCGATCGAGGCGAACACGCTGTTGAGCTGGCTCGCCTGCTGCACCTCGTAGTACATTTCGGGCTTGCTGGCGCAGCTCTTGAGCAATGCTGCGTTGCCGTCGATCACGCGGATCGTGTAGATCCGGATGTTGTCGGCCTTGGCATTGTCGCAGGCCTTTTGCGTGCGCGCGTCGATCACGGTCGAGGTCGAGCTCCAACGGTTCTGCGTATTGGTGCCGTCGGTCAGCAGGATGATGACCTTGTCGAGATCGTTAGCCGGCGCCGGCGCGTTGAACGGCGCCACCGGCGACAGTGTCTGCCAGGCCACCTGCAGGCCGATAGTGACGTTGGTGTTGCCGGTCGGCGTCATGGCGTCGATCTTGCTGTTCAGAGCGGTCCAGTCGTAGCTCAGCGGCATCATCGCGGTCGAGCAGGCGCTCGCCTGATGGGCCCGGTAGGCGGTCGCGGGGCTGCCGGCCGCCGTCGCGGTGTTGAGCACGTCGTTGTTCTGGTCGCGATCCATGACGCAGCCGTTCCACTGGCTGTGATTCTTGGGCGTCCAGATTCCGTTGTTCGAGGTGCAGTTGCTCTGATTGTGATACGATGACTTGCTGCAGGTGCCGTTATTGGCCTCCCAGTCGGACCAGTCGATCCAGTCGGCGTTGACGTTGCCGGTGCCGACATTGACGTCGACCGCGAACGGCACGATCGACACCTTGATGTCGCCCGGCACCTTTTCCGCGTTCTTGAGCGTGGTCAGAAGGGCATGCGCGGCGTTCTTGAGCTCCGTCATCTTGTTGGACGAGCCCATCGAGCCGGTATTGTCGAGCGCGAGCGCCAAGTTGAGCTTCTTGATGCCCCAGGTGACCTCGCCGGTCGACGTGACGGTGATCTGCTGCTGCCCGAGCAGCCGCCAGAACACGGTGTTCACGGTGGCCGAGGCGGTGACCTTGAGGTTGAAGTTTCCCTGCGCCGGGCTGGTGAGCTGCTGGCTCAGCTGAACGTTGCTCGCCTCCGGACGATGGAACTGGGCATTGAAATAGGTGCTGGCCTTCAGGTCGAGCTGGCCGGCGGAGAGCGTTTGCGCGTCCTTCGACAGCATCAGGGCCGTCGAATCGAGGGCGCTCTGCATCGAGGTACGCACCAGGTTGGCGCGGCTGTAATCGACCGCGGCACCGACCGAAGCGACGAGTGGAACGATGGCCAAGGCGAGAATGGGCGCTACGCCGCCCTTGCGATCCTGGAAAATGCGCGCAAATAGCATGTGGATGCCTCCCCTTCCGGGAAACGTGGCTGCCGGTGTTCGTTTGGATACTGGTCAGGCCGGTCTTGAAATTTTGTGAGACAGAATCGACAAATTTCCACTGAATTTGCCGCGAATTGTCCGCAATTGACCCCTGATCCTTGCCCCGAATCCGGGCGTCCAGCACGGGATTTGCTAAAATGCACGAGAATCCCGGCAATTGGAGGGGGGACAAGACGAACTGGAAGCGGGGCGACGGCGTCTTTATGATGCGTCAACCGACATCTGCGTCCCGCGCCCAAAAGCTGCCACGCCCTGACCCCTAAAGTGACCATGCGCCAGAAATCGACCCGAGCAAGAGCGACCCGAGCAGGACGGACCGCAATGCGTGCAAGGGCCACTGGCACGTTGTTCCCCCCGCGCCTGGCGGACGAGGACAACAATAACAACAAGCGCCGCGGGCCAGGGGCACCCGGAACCGCGGTCATTACCAAGACCAAGCCGCAGACCAAGCGGCCGAGCCTTTACCGCGTGCTGCTGTTGAACGACGACTACACGCCGATGGAGTTTGTGGTCCACGTGTTGGAGCGCTTCTTCAACAAGGACCAGGAGACCGCCCATCGAATCATGATGCACGTGCACCAGCACGGCATCGGCGAGTGCGGGATCTATACCTACGAGGTGGCCGAGACCAAGGTGACACAGGTTATGGACTTTGCCCGCAAACACCAGCATCCTCTCCAGTGCGTGATGGAAAAGAAGTGACGGGCAAAAAAAGTCTGACGAAGATGGAAAAGCGGGAACGCTGGGACTATATGACGAGTTATCACGAGAGCTGACATGCCGACGTTTTCGCGCAATCTCGAGCAATCCCTGCATCGCGCTCTGGCGCTCGCCAACGAGCGCCATCACGAATACGCCACGCTCGAGCATCTTCTGCTGGCGCTGATCGACGATCAGGACTCCGCCGCCGTCATGCGCGCCTGCAACGTCGACCTCGACAAGCTGCGGCGCAGTCTCACTGCCTATCTCGAGAGCGAGCTTGAAAATCTGGTGAGCGACGGCAACGAGGATTCGAAGCCGACTGCCGGCTTCCAGCGCGTCATCCAGCGCGCCGTCATCCACGTGCAGTCCTCCGGCCGCGAGGAGGTGACCGGCGCCAACGTGCTGGTCGCGATCTTCGCCGAGCGCGAGAGCCACGCCGCCTATTTCCTGCAAGAGCAGGACATGACCCGCTACGACGCGGTCAACTACATCAGCCACGGCATTGCCAAGCGTCCCGGCATGTCGGAAGCGCGCCCTGTGCGCGGCTCCGACGACGACACCGACACCAAGACCGGCGACGACACCAAGAAGAAGGGCGATGCGCTCGAGGCCTATTGCATCAACCTGAACAAGAAGGCGCGCGAGGGTCGGATCGATCCGCTGATCGGCCGTTCGGCCGAGATCAACCGCACCATCCAGGTGCTCTGCCGCCGGCAGAAGAACAATCCGCTGTTCGTGGGCGACGCCGGCGTGGGCAAGACCGCCATCGCCGAGGGCTTGGCGCGCCGCATCGTGCACGGCGAAGTCCCGGACGTGCTCAAGAACGCCACCGTGTTCTCGCTCGACATGGGCACGCTGCTCGCCGGCACCCGCTATCGCGGCGACTTCGAGGAGCGCCTCAAGCAGGTGATCAAGGAGCTTGAGGCCTATCCAGGCGCGATCATGTTCATCGACGAGATCCACACCGTGATCGGCGCCGGCGCCACCTCCGGCGGCGCGATGGACGCCTCCAATCTGCTCAAACCGGCGCTCGCCTCGGGCACGCTGCGCTGCATCGGCTCGACCACCTACAAGGAATACCGGCAGTACTTCGAAAAGGATCGCGCGCTGGTGCGCCGCTTCCAGAAGATCGACGTCAACGAGCCGACGGTCCCGGACGCGATCGAGATCCTCAAAGGCCTCAAACCCTATTTCGAGGACTATCACAAGCTCAAATACACCACCGAGGCGATCAAGGCGGCGGTCGAGCTGTCCGCGCGTTACATCCACGATCGCAAGCTGCCGGACAAGGCGATTGACGTGATCGACGAGTCGGGCGCGGCGCAGATGCTGCTGCCCGAGAGCCGGCGCAAGAAGACGATCGGCATCAAGGAGATCGAGACCACCATCGCCACCATGGCGCGGATTCCGCCGAAGACCGTGTCGAAGGACGACGCGGTCGTGCTGCAGCACCTCGACCAGACCCTGAAGCAGGTGGTCTACGGCCAGGACAAGGCGATCGCCGCGCTCGCGGCCTCGATCAAGCTCGCGCGCGCGGGCCTGCGCGAGCCGGAGAAGCCGATCGGCTGCTACCTGTTCTCCGGCCC
>Ga0126382_10000036_pt1 | contig 37951 bp, 27 predicted proteins | sample PanSoiMetPlot_30_FD_92548 | JGI IMG/M metagenome (GOLD analysis project Ga0126382, IMG submission 92548) | Tropical forest soil microbial communities from Panama - MetaG Plot_30 | ecosystem: Environmental > Terrestrial > Soil > Tropical forest > Bulk soil | place: Panama | collected 2016-02-17
ATGCCGTCGCTGCTCGCCTGCGCGGCCGTGCATCATCATCTCATCCGCCAGGGCCTGCGCACCTCGGTCGGGCTCGTGGTCGAATCCGGCGAGCCGCGCGAGGTGCATCACTTCGCGTGCCTGGCCGGCTACGGCGCCGAGGCGATCAATCCCTATCTCGCCTTCGAGACGCTCATTGCGATGAAGGACGACCTTCCGCAGAAGCTCGACGAGAAGGAGATCGTCAAGCGCTACATCAAGTCGGTGGACAAGGGGCTGCTCAAGGTGATGTCCAAGATGGGCATCTCCACTTATCAGTCCTATTGCGGCGCGCAGATTTTCGACGCGGTCGGTCTCAAGTCGGATTTTGTCGCGGAATATTTCACCGGCACAGCCACGCGGATAGAAGGTGTGGCGCTGGCGGAAATCGCCGAGGAGACGGTGCGGCGGCATCGCGACGCCTTCGGCGACGCGCCGATCTACCGCAACGCCCTCGACGTCGGCGGCGAATACCAGTTCCGCGTCCGCGGCGAGGATCACGTGTGGACCGCGGGGACCGTCTCGGCGCTGCAGCACGCGGTGCGCGGTAACCTGCCGGACCAGTACCGCGCCTACGCCAAGGTCTCGAACGAGCAGTCCGAGCGCCTGCTCACCATCCGCGGCCTGTTCCGGCTGAAATCAGCAACTGAGGACGGCCGCAAGAAGGTCCCCATCGAGGAGGTCGAGCCGGCCGAGACGATCGTGCGCCGCTTCGCCACCGGCGCCATGTCGTTCGGCTCGATCTCGCGCGAGGCCCATACGACGCTCGCCATCGCGATGAACCGCATCGGCGGCAAGTCGAACACCGGCGAAGGCGGCGAGGAGGCCGACCGCTTCAAGCCGCTGGCGAACGGCGATTCCATGCGCTCGGCGATCAAGCAGGTGGCGTCTGGCCGCTTCGGGGTGACGACGGAATACCTCGTCAACTCCGACATGATGCAGATCAAGATGGCGCAGGGCGCCAAGCCCGGCGAAGGCGGCCAATTGCCCGGCCACAAGGTCGACGAGACCATCGCCAAGGTGCGCCATTCGACCCCGGGCGTCGGCCTGATCTCGCCGCCGCCGCACCACGACATCTATTCGATCGAGGATCTGGCGCAGCTCATCTTCGATCTCAAGAACGTCAACCCGCAGGGCGCGGTGTCGGTGAAGCTCGTGTCCGAGGTCGGCGTCGGCACCGTCGCCGCCGGCGTCTCCAAGGCGCGCGCCGACCACGTCACCATCGCCGGCTTCGAAGGCGGCACCGGCGCCTCGCCGCTGACCTCGATCAAGCATGCCGGCAGCCCCTGGGAGATCGGCCTAGCGGAGACCCACCAGACGCTGGTGGCCAACCGGCTGCGCGGCCGCATCGCGGTGCAGGTGGACGGCGGCATCCGCACCGGCCGTGACGTGGTGGTGGGCGCGCTGCTCGGCGCCGACGAGTTCGGCTTCTCGACCGCGCCGCTGATCGCGGCCGGCTGCGTCATGATGCGTAAGTGTCACCTGAACACCTGCCCGGTCGGCGTGGCGACGCAGGACCCGGTGCTGCGCAAGCGCTTCGTCGGCCAGCCCGAGCACGTCATCAACTTCTTCTTCTTCGTCGCCGAGGAAGTGCGCGAGCTGATGGCCGAGATGGGCTTCCGCACCTTCTCCGACATGGTCGGCCAGATGCAGATGCTCGACAAGCGCCAGGTGGTCGAGCACTGGAAGGCCAAGGGCCTCGACTTCTCGAGGCTGTTCTTCAAGCCGCAGGCAGGCAAAGGCGTCGCGATCTACAATTGCGAGCCGCAGGATCACAAGATCAATGAGATCCTCGACCGCCGGCTGATCGCCGATGCACAAGTGGCGCTCGATCGCGGCGCGCCGGTGCGGATCGTGACCACGATCAAGAACACCGACCGCACCGCCGGGGCCATGCTCTCGGGCGAGGTCGCCAAGCGCTATGGCCACGAGGGGCTGCCGCACGACACCATCCACGTGAAGCTCACCGGTACCGCCGGGCAGAGCTTCGGCGCCTGGCTCGCGCGCGGCGTGACCTTCGAGCTGGAGGGCGACGCCAACGACTATGTCGGCAAGGGGCTCTCGGGCGGCCGCATCATCGTGCGGCCGGCGGCCGACGCCGGCTTCGTGCCGGAGGAAGCGATCATCGTCGGCAATACCGTGCTCTACGGTGCGATCGAGGGCGAGTGCTATTTCCGCGGCGTCGCCGGCGAGCGCTTCGCCGTGCGCAATTCCGGCGCCATCGCCGTGATCGAAGGCGCCGGCGACCATTGCTGCGAGTACATGACCGGCGGCATCGTGGTGGTGCTCGGCCGCACCGGCCGCAACTTCGCCGCCGGCATGTCGGGCGGCATCGCCTACGTGCTCGACGAGGACGGGACGTTCAAGACCCGTTGCAACATGGCGATGGTCGACCTCGAGCCGATGCCGGCGGAGGAAGAGGTCAGCGAGCGCATCTATCACCACGTCCACGACCTCGAGTCGCACGGCCGGGTCGAGGTGCTGGAGGACATGACCCGCTTCGACGCGGAGCGGCTGCACCTGCTGATCACGCGCCACCAGCGGCTCACCGGCTCGCGCCGCGCCGCCGAGATCCTCGCCGACTGGAAGAAATACTGCCCGATGTTCCGCAAGGTGATGCCGCTCGAATACCGCCGCGCGCTCGCCGAGATGGAAAAAGCACGCACCATGCAGGCGGCGGAGTAGATGCTGCTCGGGCTTTCATGCACAACAGCGCCGCGGATTCGGTGGGCTCCCTCCCCTTGAAAAGGGGAGGGTTGGGGTGGGGATCGACCCGGCGACGGTGTGTCAGTGGCGACCCCCACCCCAGCCCTCCCCCTTGCAGGGGGAGGGGCGCACCGAGTGCGTGGAGAGACACGTAGAGTTCTGATGGGCAAGATCACCGGATTTCTGGAGTTCGAACGCGAGGACCGCGACTACGAGGCGGTCGAGGAACGCGTCAAGCATTGGCGCGAGTTCGTGCTGCCGCTGCCCGAGGAGGAGAACAAGAAGCAGGCCGCGCGCTGCATGGACTGCGGCATTCCCTATTGCCACGGCACCAACATCGTCACCGGCGCGCCGACCGGCTGCCCCGTGAACAACCAGATCCCGGACTGGAACGATCTGGTCTATCGCGGCAACTGGCAGGAAGCGGCGCGCAACCTCCACTCCACCAACAATTTCCCCGAGGTCACCGGCCGCGTGTGCCCGGCGCCGTGCGAGGCATCCTGCACGCTCAACATCGACGACAACCCGGTGACCATCAAGACCATCGAATGCGCGATTGCCGACCGCGCGCTCGAGCAGGGCTGGGCAAAGCCCGAGCCCCCCGCGGTCAAGACCGGCAAGAAGGTCGCGATCGTCGGCTCGGGCCCGGCCGGCATGGCCTGCGCCCAGCAGCTCGCCCGCGCCGGCCACGACGTGCACGTGTTCGAGAAATACGCCAAGGCCGGCGGGCTCCTGCGCTATGGCATTCCCGACTTCAAGATGGAGAAGCACCACGTCGATCGGCGGGTGGCGCAGATGGAAGCCGAGGGCGTCACCTTCCACTATGGCGTCCATGTCGGCGTCAACCTGGCCGCCGAGAAGCTCGTCGCCGACTACGACGCGGTCGTGCTCGCGGGCGGAGCGGAGAAGGGCCGCGACCTACCGATCCCGGGGCGCGAGCTCAAGGGCATTCACTTCGCCATGGACTTTCTGCCGCAGCAGAACCGGCGCGTGAGCGGCGAGCCTGCCGACGGCAGCGAGCCGATCCTGGCCGGCGGCAAGCATGTCGTGGTGATCGGCGGCGGCGACACCGGCTCCGACTGCATCGGCACCTCGATCCGCCAGGGTGCGCTCTCGGTCACCAATTTCGAGATCATGCCGCAGCCGCCCGAACGCGAGAACAAAATGCTGACCTGGCCGGACTGGCCGCTGAAGCTGCGGACCTCGTCGAGCCACGAGGAAGGCGTCGCGCGCGATTTCGCGGTGCTGACCACGAAATTTTCGGGCGAGAACGGCCAGGTGAAGAAGCTCCACTGCGCGCGCGCCGACGCCAAGTTCAAGCCGATCCCCGGCACCGAGTTCGAGCTCGCTGCCGATCTCGTGCTGTTGGCCATGGGTTTCGTGCATCCCGTGCACGAGGGCATGATCAAGTCGCTCGGCCTCGAGCTCGACCCGCGCGGCAACGTCAAGGCCGACCAGCTCGCCTATGTCAGCTCCAATCCCAAGGTGTTCGCCGCCGGCGACATCAGGCGCGGCCAGTCACTGGTGGTGTGGGCGATCCGCGAAGGCCGCCAGGCCGCGCACGCGGTCGACAAGTTCCTGATGGGATCGACGACGCTGCCGCGATGAGCGGCAGTGCCACACAACCGAAGCAGCATCGACGATGATCCCCTTCCCGACCCTCTCCTTTTCAAGGGGAGGGAGCGCGCCGAACGCGCTGCGGCCAAGCAATCCAGCCTGGAACTTCGGGACCCGTTCGCGCTCCTCAATCGTTCAATGAATATGGACGAAGAGCGGAGCAAACGATGTCCGACATGAAGGCGCAGACCGTCACTTTACAAGAGGGAGACAGGACCGCGCTGCAATATCTCGGCGCGGCCGTCGTGCTGCAATGGTCGAACATCCCTGAGGATGTGCGGAAGGCTCTGTTGCAGCAGTCGAAGTCCGTGGGCGGGCTGCCGGTCGTCCCTGACTTGCACGATCAGATCGAGGCGCTGCTTCGGCGCGTGCGCACCACCACCGGCAGGTGAGCAGCATCTCGTGGCAATGCCCGATGGGCTGCGGCCGTCATGGCGGTTCCACTGAAACCGGGCGCGCGCACGCGATGGCGCACGGGCATAGTGCACGATGGCCGTTGCACGGCGGTCTATTCACATTTCGGAGGATGCGTATTTATACCTGATTCGTGTAAGGCGTGCTATTGCAATATATCGTGCTAATATCCCATGTAACGGTGGGGACCTGCCGTTGCCGTGCTCGAACCAATACCTTCACCAGGCTCTTCTGCCCAAGCAATCGGCGCAAGCCCGTGGGAGCAACCATGAAATCGCCCTGGACGCCAGCTCGCGACAAGCGGCTGCTGGCAATGCAGAAAGCGGGCCGCAGCGCGGCCGAGATCGCCGAGAAGCTCGGCACCTCCCGCAGCGCCGTGATCGGCCGCTCGGTACGGCTGCGCGGGATCGTCTACAAATCCAGCATCAGGAGCTGGAAGAAGGCCAATGCCAAGCGGGCCGCCGAGGCTAAGGAACGCGCGCAAGAACGGGCCGAAGTGCAACGCAAGGCGATGCGGGAGATGGCCAAGGCCGTGAAGGGCGGCACGCCCCGCGAAAAGGCCATGGCGCGGGCCTTCAAGGCCGGCGCCTACTGGTGGCAGATCGGCGAATATTTTGGGATTTCACAGCAGGCCGCGTACGAGGCCGCCAAGAAGGCGCGACGGTCGCGGCGGTAAGTCAAGGTTGGAGCCTACCGCCGCAGCACGCAATTCACTTCACCGGCGCCGACAGGCTGGCCCGGCATTTGTCCAGATCTTTGCGACATTGCGGGCAGTTGTAGCCGGGCTGATGACCGACTTTCTGCCGGCATTCGAGCATGGCCTGGTTACAAGCGTCGCAGCGTGCCACCCGCGCTTCGCATTCGGCCTTCGGCCGGCCGGCGCGAATGCAACTTCGGTAGCGCCCAGGGCAGTATCCGCCCAGCCCGATTCCGCACAGATCATGTTTCACATAATAGCGCTGTTGATTGATAGGCGCGCTGCGATCAGAGGCGCCATCCACCAACAACGACACGCGTGATGGGTCGCCCGTGTCCTGCGCGCCCGCCGGCCGGCTTGGAGAGGTCAGGCTGCCGACCGCGAGCAAGGCCGAGAGCAGGAGGAGAATCCAGGAATGTCTCATGGCCACTCTCCTTCTCGACACCGTCTGTTGCCGCAGCTCGAATCTAGCTTCGAAGGCGAGTCGCGAGTGGCAGCCGACTACCGTGGCCGCGGAACGAGGATGCGCTCGATCTCCTTCGGCTCGAACTTGACCAGGCCGCCCGCATAGACGCGGCCTCCGCCTGACCCGACGTGGTCGCGCAGCCAGGCGAGAATGTCGGCGAGCGCGGTCTCGCTCAAAGGCTCCACGGGATAGAGCCCGTGCGCGATGTTGAGGTGGCAGGCCGCGATGCGATTGCGGACGAAAGCCGGCGGCCGCCGCGCCATGTAAGTGCACAGCACCGGCGCGGGCGCGTGCAGCCCGACCGACCACCAGGCCGGGCGGTGGCGCGCGGTGTAGGTCTCATGCGCCCCACGCCTTCTCGCCCAGGCCAGGAACCTCCTGACGGCGCGCATCTCCTCGGCGCTCAACTCATCGAGATCCGCGGGCAGGTCGACCACCCGCTGCAAGCCGTCGGCCGAAACCAGTTCGCCACCAGCCCGCGTCAGCTCGCGCGCGCTGGTGACCGCGATCCGCTTGAACCGCGGAGGCACGTCGCGCGCCGCGTCGCTCTCGATCCAGATCGCGTTGCTGCCGGTCACTTGGCCGCGATGCACCCGAAAAAGCTGGCCGAGTTCGATCATGCCGGACGCCGCCAACCCGCGCGGCACGGGCGGCTCGTTGCGGATCAGCGCGGACCATTTGCGCGCGCCGGCGACGTCGTTCCAGGCCACGGACGTTCCGCGGCCGAGCGGCGCGAGCTCGTCGAGCGCGGCGACCGACCGCATGGTCAGTGACGCGGGCCGATTGCCCACGCGAAAGCAGGTCACGGCGCCGGTGGCGAGCGCGTCGGCGAACGGCCGCGCCCTGGGATCGATGATATGGATGGCGGCGCCGCCCAGCCCATCCATGAGCATGTTGCGCACCAGGCTGCCGTAGTTCACGTCCAGCCATTCCGCCGCGGTGATAAAGCTGCCGAAGTCTCCCGACCGCGCCAGCTCGCGCGTCTTCAGGAAAAAATGGATGTGCAGCCCGGCGAGCTTGCTGGCGGCGTGGCCGTGGCGGCTCGCGGTGGCGGCGAACCACGCCTTCCAGCGCTCGTCGATGTCGTGGTGCCGGACGTAAGGGGGATTGCCGATGAACAGCGTCGCGCCCGCGATCGCCGGCAGCTCGAGCTTGCGATAGTCCGCGAGCGCGACCGTGAGCCGGGGCGCGAAGCCGCGCACCGCGGCGTTGGCCCGCAACATCAGCGTCGCGAGCGGGTCGATGTCCACGCCGAGGAGCTGTGCGTGCGGAAATTTTTCGGCAGCGGCGAGCAGGAAGCGGCCCGAGCCTACGCCGGGGTCGATGACGCGGGCCGGCGCTACGCGCTCGTCAGCGGCCCATGCCACCATCGCGTCGATGATCGGCGCCGGCGTGTAGGTGGCGCCGCGACCGCGGCGCTGCTCGGCGCTGCGGAGCGCGCAAAACGCGCCGCCGAGCGGGTCGTGGCCGGCGCGGATCTGCGCGCGGATGTCGGCGACGAGACCGGTGTCGACATGGTCCACGCGCGTGACCAGCGCGCGCTCGGCAGGGGCGAGAGCGGCGGTATCGGCAATGAGCGCGGCGGCGAGAGCGGCAAGCCGGCGCTCGTCGGGGATGGCGCGGATCATGGGCTCTTGCGTTGGTCGCACTTTCGGACGGAAAACCGGCTTCCACTTTTCCTGAAAGTGCCCCTATGCGCGCCGACTCGCCGAGCCGCGTCAAGGGGCTGTAGATGGGTGGAGCGCCCTGAAAGGGCGCGATACCCATCGATGGTCGTGCGCGGAGGGATGATGGGTATCGCGCGCGAAAATGCGCGCTCCACCCATCCTACGCAGGTGCGATTACCGGAACAGGCCCTGGATCGAGAACGGCGGGCGCGGCGGCGAGTCCCAGGACGAGCGGTGCCGACGCGGGGCCTGCTGTTGCGCCTGTTGATTTCCCTGGCCGGCCTGGTTCGGCGTGGCTCCGACAGCAGGTTTCTTCGGCGCGGGCGGTGGAGCGGTTGCCGGCGTCGGTTCAGGCGTTGCCGCCGGCTCAGCCGCACCCGCCGCAGGATTGGCAGCCGGACCGCCGCGCGGCCAGCTGAAATCATCCGCCCGCCCGGTCGGGCCCGCAATCGGCTCGCCCTTGGTCAGGACGCGCGTCGCGGTCGCATCGATCGGCGCCCGCGGCGGCACGCGGGTGCCGCCGATCAGCTCTTCCGGCGCCACCTTGACCGACGTCAGCGGCACCACCGGGCCGGCGGCCGGCCGCTGCGCGGGACCGCCGGTCTGCGGCCCTTGCGGACCCTGGTCGACCGGCATCGGCAGCGCGACCGGCAGGCCGCGATTGGCGATGTTGCGCTGGATCTCGCGCTCGACGTAGTGGGCGAGCTTGCGGGCGCCGAACTTGGTGAAATAGACGCCGTCGCCGGTGCGCAGGCGTCTGATCTGGCCTTCGTAGTCGGGCCCTTGCGGCGAGAACCGGCCGGATTCATCGACGAAGCCGTCCCAGATGTCGACGTAGATGATGCCCGCCTTCTCCGCGCGGCTGCGGTAGATCTCGTTGAGGTAGGACGAATCGGCGCTGGCCTTGGTGCCGCGCTGCGACGGCAGGCCGACCCAGATTACCGGAACGCCGCCGCTCTTGAGCGCGGCGATGGCGGCGTCGACGCGCCGGATATAGGCGATCTCCCACCGCTCGGTATGAAACTCCCACGGACCCTGCGCCGCCTGGCGCGCCTGCTCCGGCGTCAGGTTGGCGGGAATCTCGGGCGTCTTCTCGTCGTCGGGCTGCTGTTCGAGATCGGGCTGCGCCGGGGCGGCGGGCGCCGCGGCCTGCTGCTGCGCACTTTGCTGGGCGCCTTGCGCGGGCTGCGCACTTCCTTTCGCAGCGCCGGGCTTGGCCGCGACCGGAGCCTTCTCGCGAATCTGCTGGCGGTCGTTGTTGCCGATCATCATCACGATGTATTTCGGCTTCTCGGCCGCGACGATCTCGCGCGCTGCCTGCGGCCACTCGAGGTCACGGCGTCCATAGGAGATCAGGCCGGAATCGGTGCGATGCTTGCGCACGATGCCGTATTCGGGCTTCTCGGAGAACGCATCCTCCAGCCCATAGGCGAGCCAGTCGGCATTGGCATCACCCACCACCACGATCGAGGTCGTGGCCTCGGGCTTCTTCTGCGCGGGCGGCGGGGCGCGCGAATAGTCGACCGGCGCCTGCTGTTCCCGCTGGGGTCCATCGAAGAAGCCGCGCCCGCCCCTGTCCCCGCCGAACCAGCCGCCGAACGGGTTGCTGTTCTGGCGCTGCGGGCGGTTGCCCCAATCCCAGAACTGCGCCTGCGCCGAAGGCAGCAACAGCAACAGGCCGAAGCCGGCCACGGCGGCGGCAACAAAGAGCCGGGATGTGCGCGATGCGGTCATGATCAGTCGCCAATGGCCGTTAGCACAGTTCGCCTGATTGCAACACGCCTAGTTGGAACACGCTCGACGGCAAGGCGTTCCCACGGAACCCGCCGCCAGCGCCAAGAGCCTAATAATACAGAAAAAATGTCAACTTGAAGATGGGTGGAAAACCCTGCCGGGGCTGGCAAATTCCGGACCGGGGGGGTGAATAAGCCGACCGCGGTGCAACGAGTGCGGTGCGCTCGCTCCCCTTTGCAGGGGGAGGGAACACACCGAATTCGGGGAGGCGCCAGCCCATGGCCTGCTACCGCCCGCGCAGCCGCTCCAGCACTGTGGCGGAGGCAAAACCGTCGGGCACATGGCCGACCGACGACTGGAATGCGCGCAGCGCGTTGCGGGTCCTGCCGCCGAGGCGGCCGTCGGGCTCGCCGACGTCGAAGCCGCGCTGCGCCAGCAGCTCCTGCAGCTCGTAGCGCTCCGCGCGGGTGAGCACGCGCTCGTGCCGCGGCCAGGCCTGCACGAACGGCTCGCCGCCGCGCAGCCGGTCGGCGAGATAGCCGATGGCGAGCGCATAGGCCTCGGCCGGGTTGTATTTCATGATCACGCGGAAGTTCTGCAGCATCAGGAAGGCCGGCCCCTGTGCGCCCGCCGGCACCAGCAGATAGGCCTTGTCATCCGGGCGCGGAAACTGTTTCCCGCCGGCACGACGAATGCCGGCGCGCTCCCACTCCCGCATCGTCATCATGCGCGAGCGATCCGCCAGCAAGAAGTCGAAGCCCTGCGGCAGCACGACCTCGTAGCCCCAGGTCTGGCCCGGCGCCCAGCCGTCCTTCTTGAGGTTGTTGGCGGTCGAGGCGATCAGATCGGGCACGCTGTCGACCACGTCGCGGCGGCCGTCGCCGTCGAAGTCCACGGCGAATTTCTTGAACGAGGTCGGCATGAACTGGGTGGGGCCGAAGGCGCCCGCCCACGAGCCCATGAGATGATCGGCGCGCACGTCGCCGCGCGAGAGTATCTCCAGCGCGGACAGGAATTCCTCCCGGAAAAAATCCTGGCGGCGGCCGATGCAGGCCAACGTCGCGGTCGAGCGGATCACCGAGCGATCGCCGATCTGCGTCGAGTAGTTGGATTCGACGCCCCAGATGGCGGCGATGAAATGGCGGTCGACGCCATAGGCCTTCTCGACCGCGTCGAAGGTGGCGCGATGCTGCGCGAGGATGGCGCGGCCGTCCGCGATGCGCTGATCGTTGACCAGGATGTCGAGATAGTCCCAGAACGACTTGGTGAACTCCGGCTGCGCATCCATCAAATCCATAATGCGCAGGTCCGGCGTGAGGCCCGCGACATTGGCTTCGAACACCTCGCGGGTGACACCGCGGCGCTCGGCCAGCGGCCACAGTTCGGCGAGGCATGAGCGGAAGTTGGCCGCGGCCGTGCGGATCGCGTCGGCGGTCATCAGCGGATGGCCGGAGGCGCCGGACTCGCCGCTCCATTCCGGCGCGCCGGGCGCGGCCGGCGTTGCCGCCGGCGGCGGTACGGTGTTGGTGGTCGCGGGCGCCGAGTTGAAGAGCGAGCGGAGATCGAAAAGCTTATCCAGACCCTGGCCGAGCACGGGCGCCGCGGTGGCCGCGCCCAGCAGGGTGGCCGTGCTCAGAACGCCAATCGTACGGATGAATCTCGCCATGATGGGTTTGTTCGGATCAGTTGTTGCGTGTCCCGCTATGGGGAACCTATATGGTTGCGAGACTGTTAACGGGCGGTTCGACCTGTTCGTGATTTAACCCTTGCCACAATGAGGCCAGTCTCATTACGTCCAAACTTCGGCAAGACCGAGACAGATAGACCCAATCGCTTTATCGCGACACACCCGAAGAAGCTCATGAAACCCATACGCAAAGCCGTTTTCCCGGTGGCCGGGCTGGGCACCAGATTCCTGCCGGCGACCAAGGCGATGCCGAAAGAGATGCTGCCGGTGGTGGATCGGCCGCTGATCCAGCACGTCGTGGACGAGGCGCGCGAGGCCGGCATCGAGCATTTCATCTTCGTCACCGGCCGCAACAAGGGCGTCATCGAGGACCATTTCGACCGCCAGTTCGAGCTCGAGCACACGCTCACCGAGCGGCAACGCCGCGCCGACCTCGAGGCGCTGGCGCGCGACCTGCCGGGCCCGGGCTCGGCCAGCTTCACCCGCCAGCAGCTACCGCTGGGCCTCGGCCACGCGGTCTGGTGCGCGCGCGAGCTGGTGGGTCACGAACCTTTTGCTCTTCTCCTGCCCGATGTCCTGGTGCAGCACGAGCGCGGCTGCCTGGCGCAGATGATCGACGCGGCCAAGGGCCTCGACGACAATGCCAACATCATCGCGGTCGAGGAGGTGGCTCCCGAGCGCGTGCACATGTACGGCGTGGTCGGCGTGGGCAAGCATGTCGGCAAGAACGGGGGCAAGCTGTTCTCGGTCACGCAGATGGTGGAGAAGCCGGCACGGGACAAGGCACCGTCGAACCTGATCATCACCGGCCGGTACATCCTGCAGCCGGACATCTTCGACATTCTCGCGTCGCAGACGCGTGGAACTGGAGGCGAGATCCAGCTCACCGACGCCATGATCGAGCTCGCCAAGCGCGAGCCGTTCTACGGTCTGCAGTTCGAAGGCCGCAGTTTCGACTGCGGCTCCAAGGTCGGCTTCCTCGCCGCCAACGTCTCCTATGCGCTGGCGCGGCCGGACCTCGCCCCGGCGATGCGGGCGGAGATCAAGCGGCTGACGGGGGATTAATCCCTCACCGCTGGAATCTCACTCCCAGCATCCACACATGCGCCCAGTAATTGTTGCCGGGCTCGTTTGAATAGCGCCATTCCTGGCGATACTCGCCCTTGATCGCGATCTCCCGCCCCACATAGTAGGCGAGCGCCGAGGACGCGATGTAGCGATAGTCCTCGCGCGGCGAGCCGACGTAGTCGTCGAAGCCGCGGGTGAACTTGAGCGTCGCCACCAGCCAGCGGCGGAAGGCGTGGTCGACCTGCAGCGTCGTTTCGCGCGTGAACGAGCCCGAAACTCCCGGTAGCGTCGATTCCGCGACCGTCGTGGACGAGATCAGCTTCGCGGTGGTGAGCGCGGTCGCGAGCCAGGTGAGCGTCGCATCGAAGGTGTAGCCGCGGATGTCGGTGAGCCCCGGATCGAAGTAGCTGCGCGACAGATAGCCGACCGCGATCTCGCCGGTCAGTTTTGGCCGCAGCTCGAGCGTGGTGCCGGCCTTGCCGTAGCTGCCTTGCGAGGTGCGCATCACGCCGCCGGCGTCGAACTCGAGATCGTATTGCCGGCGGTCGGCGCCGAGCTCGATGAACGGCCGCACGCCCGGATTGACCTCGTAGCTCGTCCGCAGCACCAAACCGTAGCGATTGTAGTTGCGGCCGGCATTGCTGGCGCTGGTGCCGTCGGTGAACTCGGAATCGTTGTAGACCGTGCGGTCGAAGCTGCCCTTGAGCGAGACGTCGAGGCGGTTGAAGCGCTGCCCGACGCCGGCGGTGCCGCCATAGGTCATGGCGATCGGCAGATGCGACAGCCCGACCTGGATGTTCGGGCTGCCGGGATTGTCGGTGAACAGCAGATAGCGGCCTTCGAGATCGATGCGGCTCTCGCTGGTCACGTCGACACGCGCGACCGCCTTGGCGTCCACGTTGGGGCGGTCGAGCTGATGCATGGTGTCGTAGGTGGCGTAGCTGCCGCGAATGGTGGCGTTGAACTCGTGCACCGCCCAGTTCGAGTTGATCAAGAGCTCCGGCGAATAGATGTTGAACCAGGAGGTCTGCGCCGGCGGTGTCGAGTTGCGCGCGGGGTTGTTGTCGTAGCCGCGGGTGTATTCCATCGCCGGGCGAAACAGGAACGCGCCGAGCTGGACGCCGAGCGGATCGAACGGCTTCTCCTCCGGAAACAACCGGCGGCTGGGCGGCGTGGTCGCGACCATGGCGACGGGGACGTCGAGGCTCGGCGGCGGCGCGCCGGGACGCGTCGGAATGTAGATGCGGCCGGCGAGCGGAGCGCCCGCCGGCTGGAGCTGCTTGGGCGTGAAGGCGCGGGTGCGCGGAGCCGGCGCGGCGCCGGCACTCGGCGTCGACGTCGACGACGCATTGGGATCGGTCGCGGCGCCGACCGCCACCGCTTGCGCCGACGCCTGTCCGGACTTGGCCTGACCAGGCCGGCGCTTTCTCGCATTGGTGGAATCGAATCCGGTGGTGCCGGCGCCGAATGCCGGCTGATACTCGAAATTCGGCAACTGGCCGAAGCGCGAGGGTGCGGTGTCCGACGACTTGCGCGCGCCGCGGAAGCGCGGCGGATTGCTCGGATGACCATCGAGCACCGGACGCAGCAGGGACGGATCGCCGCCGCCGATCGCGCCCGTGACATCCTCCTGTGCGCGCGCCTGCCCGCCCGCGAGCACCAGCACCGCCGCAGCCAGAAACGGTATTGCGAGAAGCGGCTCGCGACGGCGCGGCACTTGCAATCCCCGGCTCACGACCTGCGCGCTTTCTCGGCTTTGCTGCGCCGCACCGACAATTGCCCCGAAATCAAGCACTTGAGCGGATGCGCCACGCGCTACCGTGCGGGCAGCCGGAGTCGGCGGACGGCCCGCTATCCCTTTGGTTAACGAAGGTAAAACGGATATGGTTAACGGCCGGTTGACCGGTCGTGCGCTAGTGCCCCGAACCCGAAGTTCACATGAGCGCGTGCTACAAGTGCCTGCGAACTTCGGAATCGGGACACTAGTCGGTTTCCGTGCTATCGGAAGCCTCTGCCCCTTTCCGGGGCCAGCCCTCGATCAAGTCAGCGAATGTCGAAGCCCTCGAGTACGGAACGACCGACCAGCACGCGCGGCGGCGATCTGATCGCCTCGGCGGTGCGCACGCTGGAGGCGGAGGCGGGCGGCATCACCACGCTCTCGGCCGCCATCCATGACGGGCTCGGCCGCGCCTTCATCGCCGCCGTCGAGTTGATCTCGGGCGCGCAGGGCCGACTGATCGTGACCGGCATGGGCAAGTCCGGCCACGTCGGGCGCAAGATCGCGGCGACCTTCGCATCGACCGGCACGCCTGCTTTCTTCGTGCATCCCGGTGAAGCGAGCCACGGCGATCTCGGCATGATCACCAAGGACGACGTGATCATGGCGCTATCCTGGTCGGGCGAGACCGTCGAGCTCAAGGACCTCACGGATTATTCGCGCCGCTTCCGCATCGGGCTGATCGCCGTCACCTCGGTCGCCGACAGCACACTCGGACGCGCCGCCGACGTGGTGCTCGCGCTGCCGCAGGCGCGCGAGGCCTGTCCGCACAATCTCGCTCCCACGACGTCTACACTGATGCAGGCGGCGCTCGGCGACGCTCTGGCCGTCGCATTGCTGGAGAGCCGCGGCTTCACCGCCATCGACTTCGGCATGCGCCACCCGGGCGGGCGGCTCGGCGCCATGCTCAAATTCGTACGCGACATCATGCATACCGGCGACGCGATCCCGCTCGCCCCGGTCGGCACGGCCATGTCGGAGGCAATCGCCGAGATGACCGCCAAGACCTTCGGCTGCGTCGGCATCACCGACCAGCGCGGCGATCTCGTCGGCATCATTACCGACGGCGACCTGCGCCGGCACATGAGCCCCAACCTGCTGGAACGCAAGGTCGAGGAGGTGATGACGCGGGGGCCGAAGACGGTGCGCCCCGACCAGCTGGTCAGCGAGGCGCTCGAGCTGCTCAACTCGATGAAGAAGACGCAGCTGATCGTGGTCGATGCCGGCAAGCCGGTCGGCGTGGTGCACTTCCACGACCTGCTGCGCGCGGGCGTGGCGTAAAATCTACGTCGCCTCCACCGTCAGATTTGCGCCGTCAGCGCTCGCCACCTTGACGCGGCTCCCGGCCGGACAATCAGGACCCGACACGCGCCACACCGTATCGTCGATGCGCACCGTGCCCACGCCGTCGACAATCGGCTTGTCGAGGGTGAACACCCGCCCGACATAGCCGTCTGCGCGACGATTGAGGAACGGGCTGTCCGTGGGCTTCTCGACCTTGCGGGCGAAATGCCGCCAAGCCGGAACGGAAGCCACCGCGAACAGCGCGAACGCGATCAGCTGCGCCTGCCACGACCAGACCACGGCGGTCGAGATGATCCCGACCAGGATGGCCGAGAGCCCGAGCCACAGCATGAACATGCCGGGCGCAATCACCTCGAGCAGCAACAGCACCGCCGCCAGGATGAACCAGTTCCAGGAGCCGAGCGAAACGATCCATGCCCACATGGCACCATCTCCCCGTTACGAGTGCGGGCCCGCGGGCGGGACGGTGGGCCGCCGCGCCGGCGGCGGTGCGTGCCCGTCGCCTCTGCCGTCGCCTCCCCCGAAGGTCGCCTTGGCGATCTCGCCGATGCCGGCCAGCGATCCCAGCACGTTCATGGCCTCGATCGGCAGCATCAGCACCTTCTGGTTGGGCGACGCGGCGAGCTGCGAGAACGCCCGCAGGTACTTTTCCGCGACGAAGTAGTTAAGCGACGCCACGTCGCCGCGGGCGATCGCCTCGCTCACCATCTCGGTGGCTTTTGCTTCCGCTTGGGCCGAGCGCTCGCGCGCCTCGGCGTCGCGGAAGGCCGCTTCCCGGCGCCCTTCGGCCTCTAGGATCTGCGACTGCTTCTGGCCCTCGGCCTTGAGGATCGCCGACTGGCGCTGGCCTTCGGCTTCCAGCACCACGGCGCGCTTCTCGCGTTCCGCCTTCATCTGCCGACCCATCGCCTGCACCAGGTCGGCCGGCGGCACGATGTCCTTGATCTCGATGCGGTTGACCTTGACGCCCCACGGCGACACCGCGGCGTCGACCACGCGCAAGAGCCGCTCGTTGATCTCGTCGCGATGCGACAGCATCTGGTCGAGATCCATGCCGCCCATCACTGAGCGGATATTGGTCATGGTGAGCTTGACGATGGCGATATCGAGATGCGCCACCTCGTAGCTCGCCTTGGCGGCATCGAATACCTGGAAGAAGGCGAGCCCGTCGACAGTGACGGTAGCGTTGTCCTTGGAGATGACATCCTGCTGCGGGATATCGATCACCTGCTCCATCATGTTCATCTTGCGACCGATGCGGTCGATGAACGGAATGATGAGCGTGAGCCCCGGCTGCAGCGTGCGGGTGTATTTGCCGAATCGCTCGACCGTCCAATTGTAGCCCTGCGCGACGGTCTTGACGCCGGCAACAAGCGTAATGATCGCGAGCGCCACGAAGGCAATCGCGAAGACATCGAAGCCGAACATGGAAGTGCCCTCCGAATGCGTTTTCCAGCGATGTTGGTCATCGTCTTCGAAAACGCGTCAACCCAGTACGCGGGAAATGTGGAGAGTCGGCCGCCCCGCCGCAAGTGCATTTAATCATTCGGTTATTGCAGTGCAAAGACGGGCTTGAACTGGATCTCGCGCATGCTTATGCGCGATGGTTTCAGACCCAACCTTTCAGCTCGCGCAGCACGACCTGCGAGATCACCTGCATACCTGGCGTACCGTCGTTGAGGCAGGGTATCGCGGCGAAATTCTCTCCGCCGTGCTTCTTGAAGATGTGCGCGTTCTCGACCGCGATCTCCTCCAGCGTCTCGAGGCAGTCGGCGGAGAAGCCCGGCGTGACGACCGCGAGGTTCTTCGCGCCGCTCTTGGCGAGCTTCTTGACGGTCCGATCGGTCGCCGGCTCCACCCACTTGGCGCGGCCGAAGCGCGACTGGAACGTGAGCTGCAGTTTTGTTTCGTCGAGCTTGAGCTTCTCGCGCAGGAGACGTATCGTCTCGATGCAGTGCGCATAGTAGGGATCGCCGGCATCCACGTAAGCCTTCGGCACACCGTGGAAGGAGGCGAGGATGACGTCGGGCGTGAAACCGAGACCACCCAGCGCCGCCGTCGTCGAGGACGCCAGCGCCTCGATATAGCCGGGGTCGTTGTAGTAAGGCGGCGCGATGCGCAGCGCCGGCTGGTAACGCATACCCGCCAGCGCGCGAAACACCTCGTCGCCGACGGTCGCCGTCGTCGCCGCGCAATATTGCGGATAGAGCGGAACGACGAGGATACGCTCGCTGCCCTGCGCGACGAGCTCTTTCAGCCGCGAGGCAATCGAGGGATTGCCGTAGCGCATCGCCCAGTCGACCACGATGTGGCCGCCGACGAGCCCGAGCGTATTGGCGAGCTTCTCGGCCTGCGAGCGGGTGATGGTCTTGAGCGGAGATTCGTTCTTCTCGCGGTTCCAGATCTTGGCGTAGTCGCGCGCCTTCCGCCTTGGCCGGAAGCGCAGGATGATGCCGTTGAGCACCAGCTTCCAGACCGTCCCCTGGTTCTCGATCACCCGCGGGTCGGTGAGGAACTCCCTGAGATAGGTGCGCACGGCGGCGGCATCGGCAGCGTCGGGCGTGCCGAGGTTGACCAGCAGCACGCCGACTTTACCGGCAGATGCCGCGGGCGCCGGTTCAGCGGCAGGCGCGGTCGACGCGGGCGCCTCCTCGACGACGGATAAGGTTTCGTTCATCACGAGCCAACCTTTATGGGTCGAATATAGGTAATGGCGAGGGATCTTGCATGCATGCTAGGCCACATCCTATAGACCGGATCCCATGCTCCTCGTAACCCGCCGCGTTGCCACCGGCCTTCTGCTCGTCCCGTTCACCGGCCTTCGCCTGGCCCATTCGCAGCCGGCACCGGCGGCGACCACGCGCGTAACCTTCATCCTGGTCAATGACATCTATTTGATGGCGGACACCGAGATGGCCGACGGCAAGCGCCGCGGCGGTTTCGCGCGGCTCGCGGCCGTGGTCAAGGCCGAGCGTGCCAAGGCGGCCGCCGCCGGCGGTCATGCGATCTTCGCCCATGGCGGCGACACGCTCTCGCCCTCGCTGATGTCGGGCATCGACCACGGCGCCCACATCATCACGCTCACCAACCTGGTGCCGCCCGACATCTTCGCGCCCGGCAACCACGAATTCGATTTCGGCAAGGACACCTTCCTGCAGCGCATGTCGGAGGCGCAATTCCCCCGCTACGCCGCCAACCTGCGCGGCGCCGACGGCAAGCCGCTGCCGAATTTCAAGGACCGCTCCATCGTCGATCTCGGCGGCGTGCGCATCGGGCTCACCGGCGCGGCCTTCGACGACAGCGAGCGGGCGTCCGACCCCGGCGACCTGAAATTCGCATCGTCGGTGGCGACCATGAAGCAGCAGGCCGACGCGCTGCGCCGCGAGGGCGCCGATTTCGTCGTGGTGGTCGCGCACGTGACGCGCGCACAGGGCTACGAGATTTATAACAGCCGTGCCGCCGACCTGATCCTCACCGGCCACACCCATGATCTGTTCATCAATTACGATGGCCGCACCGCGATGGTGGAGTCGAACTACGACGCCCATTACGTGACAGCGATCGACATCGACATCGCGGTGAGGGACGACAACGGCCGCCGCATGACGACCTGGTGGCCGCAGTTCCGCGTGACCGACACGGCGACGGTGACGCCCGACCCCGACGTCGCGGCGGTCGTCGCGCGGTTCGAGGGCGAGCTGAGCAGGCAGCTCGATGTGCCGATCGGCAAGACCGAGGTCGAGCTCGACAGCCGCACCGCCACGGTGCGCACGCGCGAGGCCGCCATCGGCGACCTCATCGCCGACGCGCTGCGCTGGTCGGCGCAGACCGATGTCGCGATCACCAATGGCGGCGGCATCCGCGGCGGGCGGATCTATCCGCCGGGCTCGACCATCACCCGCCGCGACATTCTCACCGAATTGCCGTTCGGCAACCGCCTCGTCACCATCGATATCACCGGCGTCGAGCTGCGGGCCGCGATCGAGAACGGGCTGTCGCAATTGCCCAATCCGAGCGGGCGGTTTCCGCAGGTCTCCGGCCTCACGATCGAGGCCGATCCTTCGCGTCCGCCCGGCAATCGCGTTATCTCGATCAAGGTCGGCGATGCGCCGCTCGAGGATGGCAGGACCTATTCGGTCGCCACCAACGACTTCATGCAGCGTGGCGGCGACGACTACACCATGTTCCAGAACGCTAAGCTGGTCCTGCCGGTGAACGACTCGCCGCTGATGGCGAGCGAAGTGATGGACTACATCGAGCAGCTGGGAAGGGTGCGCGACGTCGGCCGCGGCAACCGGATCGTCATGAAGTCGTAGTTGCTATCCCACCGGGCGCTCGTCGGCGATCACCTTGCCGTCGTTCGGCAGGCTGCCGGGCGCGACCAGCTTCACCTCGCCGCGCAGCTTGGTCACGGACTGCAGGGTGGCGGCGACGGCCTCCTGCAAGGCACCGTCCGAGGTGGCGCACTCCGCTGAAAGCGTCATCGCGTCCTGCTCGCCCGCGCGGGTGACGGTGAGCCGCAGCCGTCCGAGCGCGGCATGGCGCCTGCCGACTTCCGCCACCTGGCCAGGATGCACGAACATGCCCTTCACCTTCGTGGTCTGGTCGGCGCGGCCCATCCAGCCCTTGATCCGCATGTTGCTGCGCCCGCAGGGGGAGCGGCCCGGCATGACCGCCGAGAGGTCGCCGAGCGCGAGCCGGATCATCGGATAGTCCGGATTGAACGAGGTGACGACGACCTCGCCGACCTCGCCGTCGGCGACGGGATCGCCGGTGCCGGGCCGCACGATCTCGACCAGCAGGGTCTCGTTGACGATCATGCCCTCTTTCGCCTCGCTCTCGTAGGCGATGACGCCGACGTCGGCGGCGGCGTAGCATTGCAGCGCCGCGACGCCGCGGCCGGCCAGCTCCTGCCGCAGCGACGGCGGCAACGCCGCGCCGGAGACGAGCCCGCGCTTGATCGAGGACGCGTCCTTGCCCGCTGTCGCCGCGGCGTCGAGCAGGATCTTCAGGAAATCGGGGGTACCGAGATAGCCCACGGGCTTGAAGTGCGCGATCGCCTCGAGCTGCTGCTCGGTATTGCCGGTGCCGGCCGGAATGACGGCGCAGCCGAGCGCGTGCGCCGCCGACTCCATGATGAAGCCGCCGGGCGTGAGGTGATAGGTGAAGGAATTGTGCACGACGTCGCCGGGGCGCATGCCGGCGGCGAACAGCGCGCGCGCCGCACCCCAGAAGTCCCTGCCCCCGCCTTCCGGCTCAAAGATCGGCCCGGGCGACATCAGCAGGCGCCGCACCTTGCCCGGCGCGGTGACGTTGAAGCCGCCGAACGGCGGATCGTCCTTCTGCAGGGCCACCAGCGCGGACTTGCGCAGCACCGGCAGGTTCGCCAGCGCCGCCCGCGAGGTCACAGCGTTCGGGTCAACACCGGCAAGATGCCGCGCCCAGCCCGGCGCGCTCAGCGCGAGCGCGATGATATCCGGCAGGCGGCCGAGAACATCGCGCTCGCGTTCCTGCGGGTCGCGCGTCTCGAGCTTGTCGTAGTGATCGTGAGGCATGGCTCAAGCCAGCCAGCGCTTGCGCCGGCGATAGTGCTTGCCCTCGCGGAACGACTTGCGCCGGCCCTCGGCGACGCCGAGATAGAATTCCTTGACGTCCTCGTTCTCGCGCAGCGCCTTGGCCTCGCCGTCGAGAACCACGCGACCGTTCTCCAGCACATAGCCGTAGCGCGCGTATTTCAGCGCCATGTTGGTATTCTGCTCGGCGAGCAGGAACGACACGCCTTCCTTGGCATTGAGGTCGCCGACGATCTCGAAGATCTCCTCGACCAGCTGCGGCGCGAGCCCCATCGACGGCTCGTCCAGCAGGATCATCTTCGGTCGCGACATCAGCGCGCGGCCGATCGCGCACATCTGCTGCTCGCCGCCGGAGATGTAGCCGGCGGTCGAGCCGCGGCGCTCCTTGAGGCGCGGGAAATAGGCATAGACGAGGTCGAGATCCCTGCGGATCGCGGCCTTGCCGTCGCGCCGGGTATAGGCGCCGGTGAGCAGGTTCTCCTCGACCGACAGATGCGCGAAGCAGTGCCGACCCTCCATCACCTGGATGCAGCCGCGCCGCACCAAATCGTTGGGAGAGAGCGCATGCACCTCGCCGCCGTCGAACACGATCGAGCCTTTGGTGACCTCACCGCGCTCGGCGTGCAGCAGGTTGGAGATCGCCTTCAGCGTGGTCGACTTGCCGGCGCCATTGGCGCCGAGCAGCGCCACGATCTCGCCCTTGGGCACCGCCAGCGACACGCCCTTGAGCACGAGGATGACGTGGTCGTAGACCACCTCGATATTGTTGACGGCGAGAATTGGTGCCGCGGCGGCGCTCGCCGCGGTGGAGGAAGGCGGCGGCATTACCGCCGCCTTCGGTGCATTGGTTCCGGCCGAGACCGACATCAGTTGGTCAGGCAGCCCGCGGCGATCTTCTTCTCGGCCGCGTATTTGGCCGCGGCGTCCTTGACCATCGGGGCAATGACGCCGTCGTCGCTGGTGTACCAGTCCGACGTGAAGCTCCAGTTCTTGCCGTCCCAGGTCTGGATGCGGCCGGTGCGCGCGCCCTCATGGTCGGCGCAGGACACCTTGATCGGTTGCATCACGTTCTCGAAGCCGAGCTCTTTGATGCGCTCGGCGGTGACGTTGAGATTCTCGAGGCCCCAGCGCACCTGCTCGCCGGTCAAGGGCTTGTTGCCGAATTTCGCCTGCGCGGTGCGGATCGCCTCGACGCCCAACATGGCGTTGATCAGCCCACGGACATAGAGGATTTCGCCGGTCTCCTCCCACTTCGCCGAGGCCTGTCCCTTGTCGAAGACGTGCTTCTTGAGGTCCTCGTGCAGCTTGAACTGCCCGGCACCATGCTGCAGCGTCACCGCATTATAGCCCTTGGCGCCGTCCTCGGCCGGCCGCACGTCGGGCTCGGCGCCCGACCACCACACGCCGTACATCTTGTCGCGCGGATAGCCGACGGCGACCGCCTCCTTGATGGCGGTCGAGTTCATCACGCCCCAGCCCCAGAGCAGCACGTAGTCGGGGCGGTTCTGGCGGATTTGCAGCCAGGTCGCCTTCTGCTCGACGCCGGGATGCGTGACCGGCAGCAGCATCGCCTCGAAGCCGTGCTTCTCTGCCCGCTTCTGCAACAGCGCGATCGGCTCCTTGCCGTAGGGCGAGTCGTGATAGACCAGCGCGATCTTCTTGCCCTTGAGCTTGTCGAAGCCGCCTTCCTTCTTGGCGATGTGCTGAAGGATGATGTCGGACGCCGTCCAATAGGTGCCGAGCAGCGGGAAGTTCCACTGGAACACCGAGCCGTCCCGCGATTCCGAGCGGCCATAGCCCATGGAGATGATCGGGATCTTGTCGGTCGTGGTCTTCTCCGTGAGCGCGAAGGTCACGCCGGTCGACAGCGGGATCACGTAGGCGGCGCCGGTCGGGCCGTTCTTCTTCAGGCGCTCGTAGCATTCGACGCCGCGATCCGTGGCGTAGCCGAACTCGCATTCCTCCCACGTGATCTTGACGCCGTTGATGCCGCCGTCCCGCGCATTCACCAGCTTGTAGTAGTCGGCGATGCCGTTGGCGAACGGCACGCCGTTCGGCGCGTAGGCGCCGGTGCGGTACACGAGGTGGGGAATGAACTGCTCGTTCTGCGCCAGCGCCGGCGCAGCGACCGCGCACGTGCCGAGCGCGGCAACGAGAGCTATCCCGAGGTGCTTTCCAGTCATGCACTTTCCTCCGTTGCAACATCGGTCCGGCCCGTGCGGGCCGGCCGGTCATGGCGGGGTTCTACCCCGCATCTGGGCACGACTGTGCCCGCGAATTGTCGCGGCCTCAATATGGGAAAGGCCATAGCCGCAGCTTCTCCTTGGCGATCGCCCACAGGCGGGCAAGTCCATGCGGCTCGACGATCAGGAAAAAGATGATCATGGCGCCGAACAGCATGAATTCGAGATGCGAGATCATGGCGGTCGAGATCGGAATCCCGAGCCAGGACGGCAGCTGATTGAGAAAGATCGGCACCAGCACGATGAAGGCGGCGCCGAGGAACGAGCCCAGGATGGTGCCGAGCCCGCCGATGATGATCATGAACAACACCTGGAACGAGCGGTTGACGTCGAATGCCAGCGGCTCCCAGGAGCCCAATCGCAGGAACGCCCACAGCGCGCCGGCGATGCCGATGTAGAACGAGGAAACCGCGAAGGCCGACAGCTTGGCGTGCAGCGGCCGGATGCCGATGATCTCGGCGGCGATGTCCATATCGCGCATCGCCATCCACATGCGTCCGAGCCGGCCGCGCACCAGGTTCTTGGCGGCGAGCGTGAGCACCACCACGATGGCCAGCACCAAGATGTAGGTCTTGCCCGGCGTGTCGATCGGGTAGCCGAACAGCTCGATGCGGCTGACCGCGACCGAGCCCGACGGCGCGTAATTGGTGAACCATTTGACGCGCGCGAAGGCCCATTCCAGAAAGAACTGCGCGGCCAAGGTCGCGACCGCGAGATAGAAGCCCTTGATGCGCAGCGACGGCAGCCCGAACAGCAGGCCGACCAGCATCGCCATCACGCCCGCGAACAGGAAGACCAGGATGATGTTGGTTTCCGGCAGCCGAAGCGCGAGATTGTAGGCGGCGTAGGCGCCGACTGCCATGAAACCGCCGGTGCCGAGCGACACCTGCCCGCAATAGCCGGTGAGGATGTTGAGCCCGATCGCGGCGATCGAGAGGATCAGCACCGGGATCAGCACCTCGGTGTAGAGATATTGCCCCGCGAACAGCGGCACGCCGACAAAGGCGAATACAACGAGGCCGATGACGAACCACCGATCCTGCGCGATGGGAAAGATCGCCTGGTCGGCGTCGTATGAAGCCTTGAACTGTCCGACTTCGCGATAGAACATGGGTTCACACCCGCTCGATGATGCGCTCGCCGAACAGCCCCTGCGGCCGGAACAGCAGGAACAGCAGCGCGAGCACGTAGGCGAACCAGTTCTCGATCCCGCCGCCCGCGAGATCGAAGGTCTTGATCAGCACCGGCGCGAGCATCACCTCCGCGAGCTTCTCGCCGGCGCCTATGATCAATCCGCCGACGATCGCGCCGGGGATCGAGGTGAAACCGCCGAGGATGAGCACCGGCAGAGCCTTGAGCGCGACCAGCGAGAGCGAGAACTGCACACCGAGCTTGGCGCCCCACATCATCCCCGCCACCAGCGCGACCATCCCGGCCACCGCCCACACCATCAGCCAGATCTTGTTGAGCGGGATGCCGACCGATTGCGCGGCCTGGTGGTCGTCGGCGACTGCGCGCAGCGCGCGGCCGACGCGGGTCACCTGGAAGAAGATCGCCAGCAACACCACCATCGCGGCGCAGATGACGGCCGCAATGAGCTCGGACGGATCGATCAGCAGCCCGCCTGGGAAGACCGACTCCAGAATGAAGATCGGATTCTGCGGCAGCCCCAGCCTGATTTTGTAGATGTCGCTGCCCCAGATCGTCTCGCCGAAGCCTTCGAGGAAATAGGCGATGCCGAGCGTGGCCATGAACAGGATGATGCCGTCCTGGTTGACCAGATGACGCAGCACCAGAAACTCGATGGCGTAGGCGAGCGCGATCATGATCAGCACGGCGAGCGCAAACGCGATCACGAGCGGCATGAACTCGGACAGCCGCGCGAACGACAGCGCCGCGAACAGCACCATCGCGCCCTGCGCGAAGTTGAACACGCCGGAGGCCTTGAAGATGAGCACGAAGCCGAGCGCCACCAGCGAATAGAGCACGCCGGTGAGCAGCCCGCCGATCAACGTCTCGAGGATGGGACCGAGCATCGCGTCCTCAATGGCTCACGCCGAGATAGGCGTCGATCACGGCCTGGTCGGCCTGCACCTCGGCGGGCGTGCCGTCGGCGATCTTGACGCCGTGGTCGAGCACCAGCACGCGGTCGGACAGGTCCATCACCACGCCCATGTCGTGCTCGATCAGCGCGATCGTGGTGCCGTAGTGGTCGTTGACGTCGAGGATGAAGCGGGACATGTCCTCCTTCTCCTCGAGGTTCATTCCCGCCATCGGCTCGTCGAGCAGCAGCAGGTCCGGTTCCATGGCGAGCGCGCGGCCGAGCTCGACCCGCTTCTGCAGCCCGTAGGGCAGCTTGCCGACCGGGATCTTGCGGATGTGCTGGATCTTGAGGAAGTCGATGATCTGCTCGACGCGGTGGCGATGCTCCCTCTCCTCGGTGAGCGCCGGGCCGACCCGGATCAGCTGCCAGAAGAAGCCGCGGCGCATCTTCAGGGTGCGCCCCGCCATGATGTTGTCGAGCGCGGTCATGCCCTTGAACAGCGCGACGTTCTGGAAGGTGCGGGCGATGCCGCCGAGCGCCGCCTCGTACGGCCGCATCTGCGCGCGCGCCTTGCCCTTGAAGGTGATGCGGCCGCGCTGCGGCTGGTAGAAGCCGTTGATGACGTTGAGCATCGAGGTCTTGCCGGCGCCGTTCGGGCCGATGATGGCGCGGATCTCGCCCTTGCGGATGTCGAACGACACGCCGGTGACCGCCTTCACGCCGCCGAAGGCGAGCGAGACGTCCTCCACCGCGAGCAGCACGTCGCCGGCTGCGATCTCGGCTCCGTGCGGCGCCCTCATGCCGCCTTCTCCATCGCGGCCGGCACCGGGACCGTCGCCACGTCGCGGATCTTGACGCGGGCAGAGAGCACGCCCTTGCGGCCGTCCTCGAACGTCACCTCGGTCGAGATGTCGGCCTCGCTGGCGCCGCCATAGAGCGCGTCGATCAACGGCCGGTAGCGCTCGGCGACGAAGCTGCGACGCACCTTCTGGGTGCGGGTGACCTCGCCGTCGTCGGCGTCGAGCTCCTTGTGCAGAATGAGGAAGCGCTTGATCTGCGCGCCCGCCATCGCCTGCTCCTGAGCGAGCGAGGCATTGGTCTCCTCCACGTGGCGCGCCAGCATCTCGTAGACTTGCGGATGGGCGGCCAATTCCTGATAGGAGCCGTAGACCACGTTGTTGCGCTCGGCCCAGTTGCCGACCGCGGTGAGATCGATGTTGAGCATGGCGGTGGCGAAGTCGCACTTGTCGCCGAACACCACCGCTTCGCGGATGTTGGGATAGAACTTGAGCTTGTTCTCGATGTATTTCGGCGCGAACAGCGCGCCGCCGGTGAGGCGGCCGACATCCTTGGCGCGGTCGATGATCTTCAGGTGGCCGGTCTTGGGGTCGATGAAGCCGGCGTCGCCGGTCTTGACGTAGCCGTCCGGCGTCATCGCCTCGGCGGTCTTGGCCTCGTCCTTGAAATAGCCGACGAACTGGCCGGGCGACTTGAACTGCACCTCGCCGCTCTCGGCGATGCGCAGATCGACGTTGTTCATGACCGCCCCGACGGTGTCGGAATAGATTTTCCCGTCGGGCTGCGCGGTGAGGTAGAGGAAGGCTTCGGTCTGGCCGTAGAGCTGCTTGAGGTTCAATCCGATCGAGCGGAAGAACGAGAACAGGTCGGGTCCGATCGCCTCGCCGGCGGTATAGGCGATGCGCACTTGCGAGAGGCCGAGCACGTTCTTGAGCGGTCCGTAGACCAGGAGCTCGCCGAGCGCGTAGAGCGCCCGGCCGACGAGCGGCACGCGTTCGCCGTTGAGGATCTTCTCGCCGTGGCGGCGGGCGACGGCGAGGAAGGCGTGGAATAGCCGCCGCTTGAGCGCGCCCGCGTCCTCCATGCGGATCATCACGCGGGTGAGCATCTGCTCGAACACGCGCGGAGGGGCGAAGAAGAAGGTCGGGCCGATCTCCTTCATGTCCGCCATCGCGGTGTCGGTGCTCTCCGGGCAGGCCAGGCAGAAGGCCGAGACCAGCGCCTGCGCGTAATTGAGATAGTGGTCGCCCACCCAGGCCAGCGGCAGATAGGCGAGCGCCTCGTCGCGCTCGTCGAGCTCGTCGAACGCCACCGTGTCGGACGCCGCGTTGATGCAGCCTATGGCGGAGAGCACGACCCCCTTCGACTGGCCGGTGGTGCCCGAGGTGTAGAGAATGACCGAGCGATCCGAGCCCTGCCCGGCTTCGATCTCGCGGTCGAGCTTCTGCCCCAGGGCAGAATCCTTGGCGAGCGCCTCACGACCGTCATTGATGACGTCGTCGATGGCGTGCAGCCGGCTGTGATCGTAGTCGCGCAGGCCGCGCGGCTCGTCGTAGACCACCTGCGCGAGCTTCGGCAGCCGTTCCGACACCGAGAGGATCTTGTCGACCTGCTCCTGGTCCTCGACCGCGGCGAAGCGCACGTCGGAATGGGCGAGCACGAAGGCGAGCTCGTCAGCGACCGCGTCGGCGTAGACCGGTACCGGCACGGCGCCGAGCATCTGCGCCGCCATGAACGACCAGTAGAGCCGCGGCCGGTTGGAGCCGACGATGGCGATGGTGTCGCCGCGCTGGAGCCCGAGCCGGGAGAGCCCGGCCGCGTAGGCGCGCGCCTGCGCCAGCACCTCCCCCCAGGTCCAGACCTGCCAGATGCCGAGGTCCTTGTGCCGATAGGCTGGGCGATCCGCGAACAGGCGGGCGTTGCGGATCAAGAGCTTGGGGAACGTGTCCGCACGCGCGGCAGCGCTCATCGCCAAGATACGACCTCCCTATTCCACCCGCGCGTTGGCCGCGCGTTGTCTGTGGGTCTATTGGCCGCTCTGGCGCGGCTGTTCCCCGAGTGCTCTTTGTATAATCGTATAACAGATTGCAACGAACCGATCTTTCCTACTAGCGGCCACTTGACAGACGCCCTGGGGTTTGTTGGCGAGGGGGTGTGGATATCCGCCCCCGGCCATACCTGGACCCATGGCGCTCAGCCTTCGTAGCGCACTTATTTGCGACCTGGCGTGACGTTCCGCACAGCAGGCGGAGGTCTTCCTGCCAAATCGCGAGGAGCGTGGCTCCGGGCCTGCCGGCGTAGCTAAGCCGGCAGCCGGGTGGGGGCGGGCATCGGCACGTTGTCGACGCGCGGCAGCTCCGGCTGGTCTCCGTAGAGCCACGACATGTCGACGCCGCCCTGCTCCGTCCATTCGCGCAGCACCTTGTTGCGCAACTCGCGATTGACTCCGCTGGCGTGGTAAATCTCGCCGAACACACGGGCCATGAGCTGTACCCGCGCGGTGCGTAGGTAGCGCATTTCCTGGTAAGTCTTGAAGGCGCCCTCGTAGTCGCGGCCGCTCGCCTCGACCTGGTTGGCGAGGCAGACGGCGTCCTCGATCGCGGTGTTGCCGCCCTGCGCGAGGTACTGCAGCATCGGGTGGGCGGCGTCGCCCAGCAGCGTGATGCGGCCCTTGCTCCAGTTCTTGATCGCCGGGCGGTCGCACAGCACCCACATCTTCCAGGCGTTCACCTTCTGCAGCAGCGTGCGCACCGGCTCACACTTGTCGACGAAACGCGCATGCAGCTCGGCCGGATCGCCATAGGTGTCCCAGCCTTCCTCGTAACGGTCGGAGTGGAACACCACGACAAGGTTGAACAGCTCGCCGCGCCGCAGCGGATAGTGGACCAGGTGAGTCTTCTCGCCGCACCAGACGATCATCTTGGGCAGGCGATACTCCTTCGGCCATTCGGCAGTCGGCAGCACCGCGCGGTAGGCGATGTGCCCGGAGACGACCGGCTTGCCGTCGCCGACGACCTTCTCACGCACGGTTGACCACAGTCCGTCGCAGCCGATCAGCGCCGCACCGGTATAGGTTGCGCCCGCCTCCGTCTTGACCGTGACGCCGCTGCCGATGTCGTCGATCGCGGTTACCTTCTGCGAGGTCGCGAGCTTGATCAGATTGGATCTCTTGCAGGCCTCGAGGATGACGTTGAGCATGTCGGCGCGGTGAATGACGCCGTAGGGCGCGCGGTATTTGTCGTGGAACCGCTTGTCGATCTTGAGATCGACGATGGTCTCGGCGGTGATCGAGTCGCGAAACTCCAGCCCCTCCGGAAACGCTGCCCAGTGGAACATCTGCTCGGTGAGGCCCAGCACCTCGAACATGCGGAACACGTTGGGGCCGAGCTGAATGCCGGCGCCGATCTCGGTGAACTCCGGCGCCTGCTCCAGCACCTGCACCGGGATGCCCTTGCGCGACAGCGCCAGCGCAGCCGCCAGCCCGCCGATGCCGCCGCCGACCACCAGGACCGGTGCATCACCGTCACTCATACCGTCACTCTCTCCCTATCTCCCTGCAATCTATCCCAATCCATCAACGATGCCAGCGCCGCCGTTTCCGGCGGCTCGATCGTGATCGGCCTCATCGCAGCGCTTTGTATTTCGCGGTCTCGCCCTTGATGAGGTTACTGCCGAGGACGAGGCACTCCGCGGCGATCTCGTTCTCGATGATGTCGATCCTGATATTGTGGCCACCGGTCGTCAGCCCGAACTTGTGGTCGATGCAGGCCTTGATCAGGACCTTGAGGTTGGACACCGCGCTCGGGAGGTCGAGGCGCCGGTCGACGGAAAATGCCTTGACGAAACTCTTATAGTTGGCCTGCAGCGCAGCATAAGCCTCGACGTGGCGCTTGCGCGCGGCGCACACGTCTTTGGCGCCCTTGTCGGTCATCGCCTTGTCCCACGCGGTGATCTCCTTGACGTGGGCGAGGCAGGCCTGCGGGCTGGCGTCGATCTTGCCCTCGTGGTCGTAGCCGATGACGAGACTGTCGGGCACCGCGGTCTCCGCGTGCGCACCGCCGACCAGGAAGACCAACGCGAGAGCGGCAAGCGTAATCTTGCGAAGCATGGGAATCATCCTCCGGCCGCGTCCTGCAGGAGCATGTCGGCGCCCTTCTCGCCGATCATGACGACGGCGGCATTGGTGTTGCCGGAGACGACCGTGGGCATAATCGAGGCGTCGATCACGCGCAGATTCCCGATGCCGCGCACGCGCAGCCGTTCGTCCACCACGGCGGTGGCGCCGGCGCCCATGCGGCAGGTGCTGGTCGGATGAAACACCGTGGTTCCGGCCGCGCGCGCAAACGCAAGCAGGTCCTCGTCGCTCGTCACCTGCGGGCCGGGTACCCGCTCCTCGGCGATGTAGCGGCGCATCGGGCCCTGTCCCATGATCCCGCGCAGGAGCTTCAGGCCGGCCACCACCGTGTCGCGGTCGGCCGCGCTCGAGAGGTAGCGCGGCTGGATGGCCGGCGGCTGCCGCGGATCGGCCGACTTGACGCGCACGAAGCCGCGGCTCTCCGGTCGCAACTGGCAGACCGACGCGATGAAGCCCGGGAACGGATGCAGCGCGGCGCCGGAGGTGTCGCCGCTGAACACGATGAGATGCACCTGCACGTCGGGCGTCGCCGCCGCCGCACTGGTGCGAAAGAAACCGCCGGCATAGCCGGCGCCGACGGCGAGCAGTCCCTTCCTGAGCAACGCGTAGCGCAATCCGGCGGCGATGCGATGGCGAAAGCTGTTGACCACGTCGTTCATCGTGATCGGCTCGGTGCAGCGGTATTGGATGCGGACCTGCAGGTGGTCCTGCAGCTCTGCGCCGACGCCGGGCATGTCGGCGACCACCTCGATGCCGAGCGAGCGCAGGAGCGCGGCCGGTCCGAGCCCCGACAGTTGCATGAGCTGCGGCGAGTTGAATGCGCCACCGGCCAGGATGACCTCGCGGCTGGCGTGGGCGACGCGGGTCGTAGCTCCCTGCCGGTACTCGACGCCGATTGCGCGCCGATCTGCAAACAAAATGCGGCTCGCCAGTGCATTGGTCGCGACCGCGAGATTGGACCGGCGGCGGGCCTGCCGCAGGTAGCCGACCGCGGTCGAGCAGCGGCGCCCGTTGCGCGCCGTGAGCTGGAAATAGCCGGCGCCTTCCTGGGTCGGCCCGTTGAAATCGTCGTTGCGCGGAAAGCCCGCCTGCTGCGCGGATTCAATGAACGCTTCGCACAACGGATGCGGCTCGCAGACATCGGACACGGCGAGCGGCCCGCCGGTTCCGTGCAGCGCATCCTCGCCCCGCTCCTGATGCTCGGCGCGGCGAAAGTACGGCAGGACGTCATCGAAGCTCCAGCCGGCATTGCCGAGCTGGCGCCAATGATCGAAATCCGCGGGTTGCCCGCGCAGATAGAGCAGGCCGTTGATCGAGCTCGACCCGCCCAGCACCTTCCCACGTGGCTGGATGACCGACCGGTTGTTCAGCTCGGGCTCGGGCTCCGTGGCATAGAGCCAGTTGACCCTGGCGTCGGAGAACAGCTTGCCGTAGCCGAGCGGGATGTGAATCCAGAGATGGCGGTCGTGCCCGCCGGCCTCGAGCAGGAGAACACGATGGCGACCCGAGGCGGTCAAGCGATTGGCGAGCACGCAGCCGGCGCTGCCGGCGCCGACGACGATGTAGTCGAACAAATCTACGTTGGCCCCCGCCCCCATGGTGCTACCGCGAGCTACTCCGCGGCCTTGAGCAGCGGCGTGGGGCCGGCGCGGAACTGATCGAGCAGCGCGGCCTCGTCGGCCTTGGCGGCCTTGAGATGGCGCAGCTTGACGTGGCCGAAGCCGCGGATCTTCTCCGGGATGGCGGCCAGTCCGACCGCGACATGGTGGTTGTTGGCGTCGAGCTTCGCCAGCACTCCCTCGAGCATCGCCTCGTAGTCGCGCACCAGCGCCCGCTCGGTCTTGCGCTCCGCCGAGTAGCCGAACGGATCGAAGGCGGTGCCGCGCAGGAACTTGAGCTTGGCGAGCAGCCTGAACAGCGGGAAGATCCACGGGCCGAAGGTGATCTTCTTCGGCTCGCCGGTGACCTTGTTGACGCGCGAGAGCAGCGGCGGAGCGAGATGCACGTGCAGGCGCAGATGGGTGCCGCCGAGCTCGTGCTTCACCTGCTTGGCAAATGACTCGTCGGCATAAAGCCGCGCCACCTCGTACTCGTCCTTGCAGGCCATCAGCTTGAAGAGATAGCGCCCGACCGCGTCCGCCAGGCCGCTCTTGCCGGGGGCGCGCGCAGCCTCGGCCGCCTGCGCCTTCTCGACCCATTGGCGATAATGCGCGGCGTAGGCCGCATCCTGGTAGGCCGTGAGAAACGCCACCCGCCGCTCGACCATCTCCTGGAAGCTCTGCGAGAGCTTGCGCGCGTCGCTCAACGCTTCCGGCTTGGGCTTGATCAGCGCCTCGACCGCGGCCGGCTCCACCACGGAGCGGCGGCCCCAGCGGAACGCCGCCTTGTTCATCTCGACGGCTTCGCCGTTGAGCTCGATCGCCTGCTCGATCGACGCGGCAGCGAGCGGGATGGCGCCGAGCTGGTAGGCGTAGCCGACCAGGAAGATATTGGCGCCGACGGTATTGCCGAACAGCGCGCTGGCGGCGCGCGACGCATCGACGAAATGGGTCTTCTCGCGGCCGGCGTCGGCGACGATGGCGCGCTTGAGCCGCTCGGTCGGCAGCGTGAAATTCGCGTTGCGGGTGAAGTCGCCGGGCAGGAACTCCGCGGTGTTGATGACCATCGAGGTCACCCCGTGCTTGACCGCGGCGAGCACCTTCTTGTTGCCGGCCACCACGATGTCGCCGCCGAGCACCAGATCGGCGCCGCCGGCGGCGATGCGGATGGCGTGGATGTCGTCCGGCCGCTCGGCGATGCGCATGTGGCTGTAGACCGCCCCGCCCTTCTGCGCGAGGCCGGCCATGTCGAGCACGCCGACGCCCTTGCCCTCGAGGTGCGCGGCCATCCCCAGAATGCCGCCGATGGTGACGACGCCGGTGCCGCCGACACCGGTGACGATGATGTCGTAGGTCTGGCCGAGCGGCGGCAGCTGCGGTTCCGGCAACGCCGACATCGCGTGGTGTCCGGCGACGCCGTGGCCCTGCTTGAGCCTGCCGCCCTCGACCGTCACGAACGACGGGCAGAAACCCTTCAGGCAGGAGAAGTCCTTATTGCAGCTCGACTGGTCGATGGTGCGCTTGCGGCCCCATTCGGTCTCCAGCGGCTGCACCGACACGCAGTTCGACTTCACGCCGCAATCGCCGCAGCCTTCGCAGACCAGCTCGTTGATGATCACGCGCTTGTCCGGGTCGGGGAATTTTCCGCGCTTGCGGCGGCGGCGCTTCTCGGCGGCGCAGGTCTGATCGTAGATCAGCACCGTGACGCCGTGGACCTTCGCGAGCTCGGTCTGCACCGCCATCAGGTCGTCGCGGTGATGGATGGTGAGGCCCTTGGGCCACTCCTCGCTCCTGGAATATTTCCAGGGCTCGTCGGTGACGACGACGACCTGCTTCGCGCCCTCGGCCGCGACCTGGCGCGCGATCTGCCCGACCGTGAGCCCGCCGTCATTGGCCTGGCCGCCGGTCATGGCGACGGCGTCGTTGAACAGGATCTTGTAGGTGATGTTGACGCCCGCCGCGATCGCGCCGCGGATCGCCATGTAGCCGGAGTGATTGTAGGTGCCGTCGCCGAGATTCTGGAACACGTGCCGGCGCTTGGAGAACGGCGCCTCGCCGATCCAGTTGGCGCCCTCCCCGCCCATCTGAGTGTAGCCCAGCGTCGAGCGGTCCATCCACTGCGCCATGTAGTGACAGCCGATGCCGGCATAGGCGCGCATGCCCTCCGGTACCACGGTCGATGAATTGTGCGGGCAGCCCGAGCAGAAATAGGGGGTGCGCACCGCGACGTCCTGCGTCTCGGCGAGAATCCGTTGCGCCTCCTTCAGCCCCGCGACGCGCGCCACGATCTCCTCGTTGGGGCCGATGTGCCGGAGAATCCGCTCGCCGATGCAGATCGCCACCTCGTTGGGATCGAGCGCGCCCTTCACCGGAAAGAGCCAGTTGCCCTGCTCGTCCTTCTTGCCGATGCAGGTGGGCTGATTGGCGGTGCCGTAGAGCTCTTCGCGAACCTGCACCTCTATGAGCGAGCGCTTCTCCTCCACCACGATGATGAGCTCGAGGCCGTGGGAGAATTCCTTGAGGTCGCGCTGGCTGATCGGCCACGGGCAGCCGATCTTGTAGAGGCGGATGCCCAGGTCGTTGCACCTGACCTCGTCGATGCCGAGCTCGTCGAGCGCCTGGCGCACGTCGAGATAGCTCTTGCCGACGGTGATGACGCCGATCTTCGGCTGGCGGCCGCCCGAGGTGATGTACTTGTTGAGCTTGTTGGCTCGCACGAAGGCGAGCATGGCGTCGCGCTTGTAGTCATGCAGCCGCGCTTCCTGGCCGAGGATGGTGTCGCGCAGGCGGATGTTGAGCCCGCCCTCGGGCATCTGGAAATCGTCCGGGATCACGATGTTGACGCGCTCGAGGCTGCCGTCGATGACGGCGGTGGACTCCACCGTCTCGTGCATCGACTTGAGCGCGACCCAGGTGCCGCAGAAGCGCGACATCGCCCAGCCGTAGAGGCCGTAGTCGAGGATCTCCTGCACCCCCGCCGGGTTCAGGATCGGGATCATCACATCGATGAAGTGATATTCGGACTGGTGGGCGGTGGTGGAGGACTCGGCGGTGTGGTCGTCGCCCATCAGCGCCAGCACGCCGCCGTGCTTGGAGGTGCCGGCGAAATTGGCGTGGCGGAAGACGTCGCCGGTGCGGTCGACGCCGGGGCCCTTGCCGTACCAGAGGCCGAACACGCCGTCGAACTTGCCTTCGCCGCGCAACTCCGCCTGCTGTGAGCCCCAGAGCGCGGTCGCGGCGATGTCCTCGTTGATGCCGGACTGGAAGCGGATGTCGTACTTGTCGAGCGAGCGTTGCGCCCGGATGAACTGCTGGTCGAGAGTGCCGAGTGGCGAGCCGCGGTAGCCGGTGACGTAGCCGGCGGTATTGAGGCCGGCGCGGCGGTCGCGCTCCTTCTGCATCAGGCAGAGCCGCACGATCGCCTGGAAGCCGGTGACGAACACCCGGCTCTTGGTCAGGTCGTATTTGTCGTCGAGCGTGACGTGGTTCAGCGCCATCGCAGCGGCCTCCGGGCCCGGAGTTTGCCCCCGCGGCGACGGCGCCGCCAGGGACATTCGAGTCGTTCAAAAGATATAATTCTGTCCCGCCCGGCAGCAATGCCAACAGTTTGAGCAGATTGGCTATTTCACGCAGCCGCGGTCGCCGGCAAGGAAATGTCGGGATCGGTTGCGGCCGCGCATTTTGGCGCATTGCAGCAAATGGAGAAACCGTAAGCTTTCATCTCTTGCCAGCCGGACGCGCCCGAACCGGCGGGAGGTCGCCGACCCGCATGGTGTCGAGCTTGCGCTCGGCGAAGTGGGGGATGAAACCGTACGCCTCGATCCGCGTCCGGGCGCTGGCGATGTCCTGCGGGTTGTCGAGGTACTCCACCACGAAGACCGGCTTCCGATCGCGGGTCATCAGCTTGAGATAGCCTACACCCTCATCAGTTTGCTGCTGGGAATTAGGGTGCTTGCTCCGCCCGGCGCCGAACAGGAGATCCTCCTTCGCGATGGCGTCGATCGCGGCGCGATAACCGGCATCCTCCAGCAGTTCCTCGCCGTTCTGCGGCACGATCAGAAAGCCAGGCTTGAGCGAGCGCGCATGGGCGGCGAGCGCCTTGACGAGTGCACTCATCTGCTCGGCAGCGGCGGGATTCTCCTTCTCGAACTCCTGGTGCACGTCGACGCGGTCGAGATAGATGCCGTCGAACCCGGCGTTGAGAATGCGACCGAGATAGTTGTTCGCGCCGCGGAACACGATCGCCTGCCAGTCCGCTTGCCAATAACGGACCGGGAAGTTGGTGGCATACCGCTTGTTCGCCGCAGCGAGCCACGGCGGCGCCAGCGTGCTCGTCTCCCAATCCGGCTGCCAGTAGTAGCGGTACTTCTCCGCCTCCCCGATCGACAGATAGGCGAGCACGACGCGCCGGCTGCCGTCGGACTTCACCTTGAGCTTGTGGACCTCGTCTGGCGTCAGCGCCCGCTCGTCGCTGCCGTCGCGGGAATAGTCGATCACGATCACGTCGTAGGGAACGGACGCGAGCACGTCGGGATCGATCTTCTGCAGCTGGTAGCCCCAGCTCTTCGCCGCGGCGAGCGCGCGTGCGGGAGACGTCGCGGCGTCCGGGGGCTGCGCCTGCGCGACGGCGCGCGGCGCCCCGCACAGGACGACCAGCGCGAGCAGGACAAGGCTCAGTTGGAACCGCGGGACTCCACGCATGTGGCCAACGGTAGCATACCCGTTTTGCGCAGTGCAGCACGTGCGCCGCGCATGCCGTATCTGCGGGCCAACGCTGGCTCAATGATGGAGCGTGCTCTACAACGGACGCAAAGCGTGAGGGCGCCCGCCGAGCACGCGTCACTCCTGCGACCGGGAACGCCTGACCGCCGATGGACGCCTACGCCGACCGCAGTCGGGCCAAGCCCCTCACGCATCGCGAGACCGTGCTGATCGTCCTCGGCGTCCTGCTGCCGACGTTCATGGGCTCGCTCGACCAGACCATTCTGGCGACCGCACTGCCCACCATCGGCCGCGACTTCGGCGACGTGCACAATCTGCCCTGGCTGATCACCGCCTATCTGCTGGCCGCGACCGCGGTCATCCCGCTCTACGGCAAGATCGCCGACATCCACGGCCGCCTGTTCACGCTGCGCATCGCGCTGCTGACCTACATGGCGGGCTCGCTGCTCTGCGCGCTGGCGCCGAACATGCCGGTGCTGATCTTCGGCCGCGTGCTGCACGGACTGGGCGGCGGCGGGCTTTCGTCCATGGGCATGATCGTGCTCGGCGACCTGGTCTCGCCCAAGGAGCGCGGGCGCTACTACGGCTATTTCGCCGCCACCTACACCACCGCCGGCGGCACCGGTCCGCTGCTCGGCGGGCTGATCGCCGAAAACCTGCATTGGTCCGTGATCTTCTGGATCAACATTCCGATGGGACTCGCGGCGCTCGCCATCACCTCGACCATATTGCGCCGGCTGCCGCGCTACGAGCGGCCGCACCAGCTCGACTTCGTCGGCGCTGCATTGATCGTGCTCGCCAGCGTCTCGTTCATGCTGGCGCTCAACATGGGCGGCGTGCGCTACCCCTGGACGTCGCCGCCGATCCTCGCGCTCATCGGCACGGCGCTGGTCGTGGGCGCGCTGTTCGTGAGGCGGATGCTCACCGCGCCCGAGCCGCTGATCCCGATCGTCATTCTCAAGAATCCGATCGTGCGCTGCGCGATCGCGGCCAATGCCTTCGGCTGGGGCTCGATCATCGGGCTCAACATCTTCCTGCCGACCTATCTGCAGAACGTGATGGGCCTCTCGCCCACCCAAGCCGGCCTTAGCCTGGTGGTGTTCATGGTGGCGCTCAACACCAGCGCCGGGCTTGCCGGGCAGGTGCTCGGCCGCGTCCGGCACTACAAGGTCCTGCCCATGTGCGGGGTCGTGGTGTCGATCGGCGCGCTCATCGCGCTCGCCTGGAACGCGCGCACGATGACGCCGTTATCGTTCGAGCTGACGCTGATCCTGATCGGCGCCGGCTTCGGGCCGGTGCCCTCGCTCACATCGGTCGCGATGCAGAACGTGGTGGCGCGCCACCAGCTCGGCATTTCGATCGGCAGCATGAATTTCAGCCGCAATCTCTACACCACCATGCTGATCGCGGGATTCGGGGCTATCGTGCTCGGCGGCACGGCGGTGGGAGGACCGTCCAGCGGCGCGCTACCGGCCGGCACCGCACAGGCCGCCGAGGCCTTCAGCCGCGTGTTCTTCGCGGCGGCGGCGAGCATGGCGATGGCGCTGGTCGCCATCGCCATCATGGAGCAGAAACCGCTACAGGGCGGCGCCGAGATCGACGCGCAATAGGCCGTTCCGACGGTCATCGTAGCGAGGCGGCGCGCGAGACCAGGGAGACAACAATGTCCGATGACATGGTCA
>Ga0126382_10000037_pt1 | contig 37141 bp, 34 predicted proteins | sample PanSoiMetPlot_30_FD_92548 | JGI IMG/M metagenome (GOLD analysis project Ga0126382, IMG submission 92548) | Tropical forest soil microbial communities from Panama - MetaG Plot_30 | ecosystem: Environmental > Terrestrial > Soil > Tropical forest > Bulk soil | place: Panama | collected 2016-02-17
ACGGGATTGAGGGAACCGGACGCACGTCCCGGAATCGTGTTCACTCCGCCGGCGCAGGCGGCGGCTCCGGCGCGAGCGGCGGCGCCTTGACCGCCGGACCGCGCAGCGGACGTTCCTCCATCCGCAACACCGCGATCAGCGCCAACACCAGGAACACGTCCGCCGCCACGAATACGAAGCGGAACACGGCGGCGGTATCGACGCCATTGGCGCCGGCGGTCGTGACCAGGAGCTCCACGCCGGTGCCGCGCTCGGGCGTCGCGCCGAGACCGGTAAGCAGGATCGCGCCCATGATCGCGACCGCGAGCGTGCTCGCGAGCGCGCGGAAGAAGTTCATGGCACCGGTGGCAGTGCCGACCTGATACGCCGGCACCGCATTCTGGATCGACACGGTCGAGACCGGATAGACCGTGCCGACTCCGAAGCCGATCAGGGTGAGCGCGACAACCACGCCGGAGAGCGGCATCGCCGGCCAGATCACCAGCGCCGTGACGCTCAGGATGGCAATGATCGCACCGGCGATCGCCGACACCTTGTAGTGACGCAGGTGCATCATGGAGCGGCCGGACAGCATCGATCCCGGGGTCGTCATCACCACGATCGGGATGAGCGCCAGTCCGGCATCGGTCGCCGACAGCTTGTGCACGACCTGGAAATAGAGCGGCATGTAGACGGTGAGGCCGAGCACGGCCCCCATGGTCAAGGAGGTTGCCGCCGTGCCAACCCGCATGACTGGGTTTCGCAGCACCGTGAGCGGCAGGAACGGCTCGGGCACACGCTTGAGCCACCAGATCAAGAGGAGGCTGAGCACGAGCGAGCCCGCGACCAGCAACAGGATGGTCGGCGACAGCCAGGGAACGCGGATGCCGCCCGAGGTGAGCGCGATGAGGACCAGCGTCGCGGCCGCGATCATCAGCGCCGCCCCGACGATATCGAGCTGGTGCGGCCGCTCGTGGCGCGGCAGCCGTTTCATCGCATGATAGGTGAGCAGCGCCGCGAACAGCCCAAGCGGCACGTTGAGCCAGAAGATCACCGACCAATGCAGGTGGTCGGCGATGATGCCGCCGAGCGCGGGGCCGGCCACGCCGGCCACGATCCAGGAGGTGCCCATATAGGCCTGGTAGCGGCCGCGCTCGCGCGGCGTGACCATATCGGCGATGCTGGTCTGCGTCAGCGGCACGATGCCGCCGCCGCCGATCCCCTGCAGGGTGCGGCCGGCGATGAGGACGGCCATGCTGGGCGCCACGGCCGACATGAGCGAGCCCGCCACGAACAGGCCGATCGCGACCAGCATCATGACGCGGCGGCCGTGGATGTCCGAGAGCTTTCCGTAGAGCGGCGATACCACGGTCGAGGACAGCAGGTAGGCAATGATGACCCAGGACAGATTCTCGAAATCGCCGAAGTCGCGGCCAATGGTCGGCAGCGCGGTGGCGACGATGGTCTGATTGAGGGCGGAGAGGAACATGCCCAGCATCAGGCCGTAGAAGATATTGCGCACGTCCGTCTTGCTCAGCGGCGCATGCGACGCCGCCTCGGTGAACGCGGCCTCTACGGAGTCGGAGGGCTTGCTGGATTTACGGCTCGAATACGTCATCCGGGTCAAAAATCGAATCGACGGACCAATCCTCTTGCACGAACAGTCCCCCTCTGCCGGCACAACCGATATCGCGTGACCGGCCGCGGGGCGCAATGGGCCCGGGCACAGGGCAGCTATGAGCAAAAACGGCTCGTGGGGCTTCGTTATCCGGGTCCGTGTGAGGAGCCCCGCAGCGGCCGCTCCCGGTGTGCAAGAATGCAAACGAGCGCGATGGCGACGCAGAGAATGGCGGCGGCGAAGACCCACCGAAATGACAGCGCCGCATCCGTGCCCGTCGGCAGCATTCCCGCCGACATCCCGCGGATCGCCGGCGCGCCGGCGAGCACGATGGCACCGAAGCCGGCGACGATGAAGGTCGAGCCGAGCGCGCGGAAGAAGTTCATCGTGCCGGTGGCGATGCCGAGCTGGTGCAGCGCGACTGCGTTCTGCACCACGACGACGGTGAACGGGAACGTCGGCCCCAATCCGAGGCCGACCAGCGCGATCAGGCCGAGCGCAACGGCGGGGGAAAATCCGACTGGCGTGAGCGCCAGCGGCACGAGCGCCGCGATCGAGAGCAGAAGGCCGGAAAGCGGCACCCATTTGTAGTGGACGAACCGCACGAGCAGGCGGCCGCCTACGATCGAGGTCAGCGTGGCGGCGCCCTGCAGCGCGATGATCGCGGCGGCCGATTCGCTCACGGAAAGGCCGAGCGCGAGCTGGGCGTAGAGCGGCAGGAATATGGTGAGCGCAATCACGGCGCCGACCGCGAAGAAGGCGACAATGGTGCCGACGCGCACCGCGCCGTCGCGCAGCACCGAGAGCGGAATGAATGGCTCCTCCGCGGTCATCACGCGCCAGGCGAACAGGATCCACAGCGCGACGGAGGTGGCGCCTAGCCCCAGGATCTGCGGTGACGTCCAGCCATAGCGACGCCCGCCCCAGGTGAGCGCGAGCATGAGCGCGATGGCAGCGCCGACCATGAGGACCGCGCCCAGCACATCGAGCTCGTGGCGGTGGTCGTGACGCGGCAGGCGCTTCAGCACGTTGTGGGTGAAGAGGAAGGCCAGGACGCAGAGCGGCAGGTTGACCCAGAAGATCCACGACCAGTGCAGGTGCTCGGCGATGAAGCCGCCCATGAGCGGACCGCCGACCATCGACACGATGAAGGTCGAGGAGGTGTAGGACTGGTAGCGCGGACGATCGCGCGGCGAGGCGACGTCGCCGATGATGGTCTGCACCAGCGGCATCAGGCCGCCGCCGCCGAGCCCCTGCAGGGCGCGGCCGAGGATCAGCATCAGCATGCTCGGCGCCAGCGCGCAGGCGAGCGAGCCCAAGGCGTAGATGCCGATGGCGATCAGCATCATCGTGCGCCGGCCATGGATGTCGGAAAGCTTGCCGTAGAGCGGCGTCGCCGCGGTCGCACAGAGCAGATTGGCGGTGACGACCCAGGGCATGTTCTCGACGTCGCCGAGATCGGCGGCGATGGTCGGCAGCGCGGTCGCAACCATGACCTGGTCGAGCGCCGCGAGCAGCATGGTGAGCAGTACGCCCACCACGATGCGCAGCGCGTCGGCATGGTCGAGGTAGGCCGGCTGGGGTGTCAGCGGTGCAGGGTCGCGCATATCTCGGCTCGCGCCGGCCCGGGCGGCGGAGGCGCCAATGGTCTTATAGGGGAAAGGAGGTAGCTGGAGCTATGCGCGGGGCGAGACGCCCCCTCGCCGCTAACGCTTCCGCCTGCGGGCGGCTTTCGGCATCCGCGCCGGCCAGCTGACGATGCGGTCCTCCAGTTCATCGTCCGGAACCTCGTCCTCACCCGCCCCGACCCGGCCGCGCACCGAGATGCCGGCCTGGTGCACCGTGTCGGGATCGCCCGAGACCAGCGGGTGCCACCAGTAGAGGTCGCCGCCGTCGGCCAGCAGCCGGTACGCGCAGGTCGGCGGAAGCCAGACGATTCGGTTGATATTCCTGGGGGTTAACCGGACGCAGTCTTTCACCTTGGCGGTCCGGTTGGGATAGTCGCGGCAGCGGCACGTCTCGCCGTCGAGCAGCCGGCAGCCGACGTCGGTGAAATAGGTGATGGAACTGTCGTCGGCGTCCTCGAGTTTGACCAGGCAACAGCGCCCGCAGCCGTCGCACAGGCTCTCCCATTCGGAATCCGTCATTTCCGCCAATGACTTGCGATGCCAGAAAGGAACCGGATCAGCGGCCATGGGCAGTCTCGATGCGCGCGCGAGACGACGGCCGGCAGACCGCTGAAACTCGCATCCATCCACACCTTACCGGCGTATTTCTATTCATGTTATGGCGCCCTCGCCATAGTTTGGAACCGCTCGATCGGCTAATACATCCGGTAACGGTTGGGCGATTCCGCCCTGCCGCCGATATGACTTGCACATAAGGCAAAGCCCGAGCAAACGTCTGCCCCGAGGAGACATTGCGCGACTTTTTCCACGACGACACGAACGGAGACGGCTGGAAGGCGCGGATGCGCCGGTTCCTGCTCGATCTCGATTCGCGCATCGACTTCGGGATGTACCAGGCCAAGACCTGGGGGCGCGAGCTTTATGAGCGATTCACCGTGTTCATGGACCGTTTCCATGTCGCGGGCTGGCGCCGCTGGTACTTCGTCGAGCCATTGTCGGAGGGGCTTACGCTCGGCACCGGCGGTCTGGTGATGATGCTGGCGCTGGCGATCCCCGCCTTCCGCGAAACCTCCGACGACGACTGGTTGAAAAAGTCCGAGCTCGCGGTCACCTTCCTCGACCGCTACGGCAACGAAGTGGGCTCGCGCGGCATCCGCCACAACGACGCGATCCCGCTCGACGAGTTCCCCGACCATCTCATCAAGGCGACGCTCGCCACCGAGGACCGCCGCTTCTACGAGCATTTCGGCATCGACATCCCGGGCCTGTTCCGCGCCATGCTCACCAATGCGCGCGCCGGCGGCGTGGTGCAGGGCGGCTCCTCGATCAGCCAGCAATTGGCCAAGAACCTGTTCCTGTCGAACGAGCGCACCATCGAGCGCAAGGTCAAGGAAGCGTTCCTGGCGCTGTGGCTGGAAGTGCGGCTGCCGAAGAACGAAATCCTCAAGCTCTATCTCGACCGCGCCTATCTCGGCGGCGGCACCTTCGGCGTGGACGCGGCGGCCCAGTACTACTTCAACAAGTCGGCGCGCGACGTGAACCTCTCGGAATCGGCCATGCTCGCCGGCCTGTTCAAGGCGCCGTCGAGGTTCGCCCCGCACATCAACCTGCCGGCTGCGCGCGCCCGCGCCAACGTCGTGCTCGACAACCTGGTCGAGGCCGGGTTCATGACCGAGGGCCAGGTCTTCGGCGCCCGCCGCAATCCCGCCTACGCGGTCGACCGGCGCGACGAGCGCTCGCCCAACTACTACCTCGACTGGGCCTTCGACGAGATGAAGAAGCTCGTCGACACCCTGCCCAAGTCGGTGCACGAGCGCGTCTTCGTGGTGCGGCTCGCGCTCGACGTCGATCTGCAGAAGAACACCGAAAAGGCGGTCGAAGGCTCGCTGCGGCAATACGGGCGGGAATACAAGGCCAAGCAGGGCGCCGCGGTGCTGATGGACATCGATGGCGCGGTGCGCGCCATGGTCGGCGGGCGCGACTACAGCGAGAGCCAGTTCAACCGCGCGACCGACGCGATGCGCCAGCCCGGCTCCTCGTTCAAGCCCTATGTCTACGCCACCGCGCTGATGAACGGCTTCAAGCCGACCTCGGTGGTCGTGGACTCGCCGGTCTGCATCGGCAACTGGTGCCCGAAGAACTACGGCGGCGGCCATGCCGGCTCGATGACGCTGACGCAGGCACTCACCCGCTCCATCAATGTCATTCCGGTGAAGCTGTCGATCGCGCTCGGCAACGGCAATCCGAAGATCGGTCGCGCGAAGATCAAGGACACCGCGCGCAAAGCGGGCCTGCGCACTCCCCTGCCCGACACGCCGTCGATGCCGATCGGCGCCGACGAGGTGACGGTGCTCGACCACACGGCGGGTTACACGATGTTCCCCAATCTCGGGAAGGCGATGGCCGCCCACGCCGTGCTGGAGGTGCGCAGTGGCATGGGCGAGCTGATCTGGCGCTGGGACCGCGACGGCAAGAAGCCGGTGCAGGTGATCACGCCGCAGGTCGCCATGGACATGAACATGATGATGAACAAGGTGGTGGAGGAAGGCACCGCCCGGCGCGCCATCCTCGACGGCATCAAGGCCGCCGGCAAGACCGGCACCACCAACGCCCACCGCGACGCCTGGTTCGTCGGCTTCACCGGCAACATGATCTGCGGCGTCTGGTTCGGCAACGACGACTACACCACCATGCACCAGATGACCGGCGGCTCGCTCCCGGCGATGACATGGCATGAGATCATGGCCTATGCGCATCAGGGGATCGAGTTGAAGCCGATCCCCGGGCTCGGCCCGGACAAGCCTGCGACGGGACGCGCGCCGGTGGCCGAAAACAGGGAAAACAGGAAGGAAAGCACGCCGGAAGTCGCGGCCGGCCGGCCGGCCGTGCTGACCAAGCGCGGGGCCGACGCGCTCGTGCGCGTCGAGCGTTTGATGGACGACGCCACCCGCGCGCTCGCGACCCGCGCCGAGCCGAGCAAGGCGACGGATGCCCAGGGCCCGGCCCCGCGGCGTCCCGGCAATGTCGCATCCGCGACCGACCAGCAGCCGACTGGCCAGAGCCGCGGCAATTGAAACGCGGCCGTGTCCCGTTTTTCTTGCGAACTGCGGACTCGGGACAGTAGTGTATTTTGCTAAACCGTGCCGTCACGGCGACGGCCAGGCTATCGCATTGGATTTGGACGTGCGTCTGCTCCTCGGATCGGTGTTCGCTCTCGCCATCGCGGCGGTGATCGGCCTCGGCGCGACCTGGATCGCGCTGACGCGCGGCACCGCCTATGGGGGCGTCACCATCGGCTCCTGGACCGCCTGGCCGAAGAACGGGACGGTGGGCATCGACCCTTATGCGCGCGCGATGGTGGCCCGCACCGGCGAATTGCCGGTCGGATCGGGCGACGGGGTCGCGTTCTATGCGCGCACCGACGATGCCGGCCAGCCGCTCGACGGCCGCTGCGACGTGCTTCTGAGCGGAATTACGCCGCAGGCCCGGTTCTGGACCATCACCTTGTATGATCCCGAGGGGCGGCTGGTGGCCAATTCCATGCAGCGGCAAGGGTTCACGAGCCAGGAAATCATCCGCAAGGCGGACGGCAGCTTCGACATGACGGTCGGGCCGCGCGCCCGTCCCGGCAACTGGCTGCCGACCGGCGGCGTGGAGAAATATCTGCTGGTACTGCGGCTCTACGACACCCCGATCGGCATGGCGACGCGCTCAGGGCGCGAAGCGCCGATGCCCGCGATCGTCAAGAGGGCCTGCCTGTGATCCGTCTGTCGCTGTGGCTTCTGGGTGCGCTGCTGCTGGGCGGCATCGTGCATCTGGCGACGGTGCTGGTGCTGCCGCGCATGGCAACGCAGGACGCCTATGCCCGCTTCGCCGCCATTGCTCCGGTCAATTCCGTCGTCGCGGTTCCGCCCCCGACGCCGGAGAAAGCGGTGATGCCGTTCATGGATCCGGCCTTCGCGGTGTCGGTGTGCCGTTACGACCTGTCGCGGGGACCTTTGAAATTCTCCGTGCCGATCAGCCAAGCCTACACCTCGGTGTCGTTCTATACCCGCTCCGACGTCGCCTACTACGCCATCAACGACCGTGCCGCCGGTCGCCGGGTGATCGAGCTCGATCTCATGACGGCGGCGCAGCGCGCGGAGCTGCCGGAGGACCAGGACATCACGGCGGCGGACCGGCTGATCGTGACGTCGCCGACGATCACCGGCTTGATCGTGATCAGGGCGCTGGTGCCGGAGTCGGGCTGGATCCCGGCCGCGCGCAATGCCCTCGCGGCGGCGCAATGCCGTCCGCAATAGCAGAGCGTTTTCCGGCGAAGTGGAGCGCAGCGCTACTTGGAGACGACGCGGCCCGGAAGCGGAGGCGGAACCGGTACCACGGCGGTGATGCCGAAGTCGGGCGGGGTCACCAGCACGCTCGCCGCGATCCGCGACTGCAGCAGCGCGAGCGAACGTTCCACGTCGACCGCAGGCGGCGACGCCACCGAGACGATCAGACGCTCGAGCCCAAAACGGTAGGATGCCGCGCGGTCGGCCAGTGACTTCTGCACCCAGGCGATGATCAGGAAATTCTCGCCGATGCGGGCCTTGGCATTGGCGACCTCCGGGCCGCTCAGCACCGCGATATGGGAAAGCGCCTTCTCGCGCTTGCTGTCCATGTCGAGCACCCGCCGCGCCACCGCGACGAACGGATCGATGCGCAGGACATCGTTGCGGACGTCATCGTTGAGGCGGAAATAGCGCGCGGTCTCGGAACGCATATAGGCGTTCATCAACTGCGCCGCATAGGCGGTCGGGTCGCAATGATACCATTCCGGCCTGAAGTAGTGCGTCATGCCCCATTCGCCGAGCACGCTGTACCAGCGCTGGCGGTCGTAGGGCGGCTCGATCAGCGGATAGGCGAGATCGCGCAGCAGGATCTCGTCGTCGGTCAGATAGAATTGCGAGATCGGGGCGTTGGTGCCGCGGGCCGCGTCGCGGCCGACCCAGGCATGGATGCCGTCGGTCCAGATCGAGGCACGTACCCGTCCGAAATCGGCGTTCGCGCAGCCGATATAGATCAGCGCGCAAAGCGCGGCGTCGCCATAGAGACGACCACTCAGGCGACGGAACAGAGTCCGTCTCTTGCTATTCGACTCGGTCACGACGACACGCGATGGACGCTGGCAGATTTATTGCCTGGTGGCGCGGCGGCGGCGGCGACGGCGTGGGCTGCTGCTTGCCTCCGGCTCGAAGCCTCCAGTCGGCGCCTCGACATAACGCTCGATCCGGATGACCGGAAGGATGATGACAGTTGCCGACTCGGACCTGCCCGCGATCGACCTCGACCCCCGCGCAGTACGCTCCACTGCCGGAAAACTGATGACGGTACCCATTTCGCTTACCCCCGCCCCTGACGGCCGGATGCCGCTACTCGGCTCCTTGCTCGATTTGAAACGCGCAAGGTTAACGCTCCGCTAACGGCGGCGCCTTAGGCTATTTCAAATTGAAGGTGTTGCAGCAAAGGCGCAGTGACCATGACGAAGCTGCCGGCGGCGTTTGCTGGTTTCGAGGATATCTGCGATCTCGGCCATGGTGATGGGGTCGATATGCGCCCGACCCTGCTGCGGGTGCTCACCGATCTCTACTTGCAGCGGCCGACCCACACGCCCGACGACGAGCGCTATTACACCGAGCTTGCACTGCGGCTCATCGATGCGACCGACGTTCCGGAACGGGCCGCGCTCGCCGCGCGGCTGGCACCCTGCCCTTCGGCCCCGCGCGCGGTGCTCGAGCGGTTGGCGCGCGACACCATCGAGGTCGCGCGGGTGATCCTCGAGCGCTCTCCCTGCCTCACCGCTGCCGATCTCGCGGGCATCGCCGAGGATTTCGCCGGAATGCACGCGGAGGTCATCGCGACGCGTCTTGCCGCTCCCGCGCCCGCTGCGCCCGCGGCCGTGCCCGCCGACGCGGCGGAGGTGCAAGCCCGCGAGCTGTCCGAGCTGTTCTACGCGGCGGACGCGGCCGAACGTCGGTTGATCCTGGTCAATCTCGACTACGCGTCGCTCGCGCCGTCGCCGCCGCCGACGAACATCCAACGCGCCGATGTCTGGCGCCTGGAATCGGCTGCGCTTCAGCGCAATACGGAGACTGTCCGGCGCGAGCTCGAGCGCATGCTCGGCGTCTCCCGGACGCAGGCGCGCAGGATCGTCGAGGACGAGCTGGGGGAGCCGATCGTGGTCGCGGCCAAGGCGATCAATCTCGCGGCCGACGTGCTGCAGCGCATGCTGCTGTTCATGAATCCGCGCGTCGGGCAATCGGTCAATCGCGTCTATGAGCTCGCCGAGCTCTACAGCGAGATCAGCGTCGACGCGGCGCGCCGCATGGTCGCGATCTGGCAGGACGCCGACGAGAGTGCGAGCCGGCCGCCCCAACACGAGACGGTTGCCTGGCGAACGGTCGCGGACAATGCCCGGCGGGCATTGTCGGAGGTGTCGCGCCGTCCCGAGCTGCAGCACGACGCGCTTCTGCGCCTGCGCGGCGGCGAACGTTAAAAATTCTTGAGTTGACGCGGTTTCATCGATCTCGGGTTTACCCGAGATCGGCTTTCCACACGGCCCAAGTCGGCTAGAGCCGACTTGGGTGGCGAACCGGAAGTCCACTTCGCCGGAAAACGCTATGCTACGCCACGATCTGATCGAGGAAATGACGGCCGTTGCGATCCTCGACCTCGACAATCCAGGCGTCGGGATCGAAGCGCAGCTCGCGCGCGAGGCGTTCCTCGATCTTGGCTTCGGCCGCCGGCTGCTCGTCGAGGCAGCGGCTGAACAGCCGGTCGGCCGGACGGGCGTCGTCGAACACGCTCTGCGGCGCCGGGCCGAACAGCTCGGCGGTACCGTCGAGCCGGTTGAGCTTGACGAAAATGGCGCCGGCCTCCTCGGCGCCGCGCCGCCGCACGGCCGCGAAGGCGCCTTCGGTATGGCAGCGGCGCACATAAGCCGCGACCCAGATCGCAGATTTCAGCCGCATGGTTCAGCCATGATCACCGGCAAGATATGCCGCGATCCGGCTCGTCGCGCAATTCGATGGGGCGCAAATTCGATGTGGCTTACTCCAGCGGGCGGCCGGTCATGGCCGCGAGCTCGCGCACGACCCGGTCGGAGGCCTGCCCCGTGATCGGCAGCTTGCGCTCGCGCTCGAATTTCTCGATCGCGGCCTGCGTCTCGGCGTCGATGATGCCGCTCGGCTTGATCTGGCCGTAGCCATATTCGGCAAGCGCGCGCTGCAGCGCGATCACGCGCTTCGAAGGCGCCGGGCGGTCGGCGGCCACGTCGTTGCGGACCGGCAGCGGCGGCCGCGGTGCCGCCGCTGTTACCCCGGCCGTTCCCTTCACCAGCCGCGCCGGTGCGCGCAGCACCGCCTGCAGCAGCGCCTCGTTCGGCTCCGTGCTGGGCTTGAGACCGGCGGCCTGCTCGAAGTCGCGGATCGCTCCATCGGTCCGGGGGCCGTAGAGGCCATCGACCGTACCTTCGTAATAGCCGCGCCGAGCCAGCTCGCGCTGAATGTCGTTGATGATCTCGCCCGGCGTACGCGGCATCTGCGGCGCGCCCGGAGGCGCCCCCTTGACGGATGCTGCCGCCGCCGGCTGGTCGGCCGGCCGCGGGCGGGGCACCGTTGCCGACGTGCTCTCGGCAACCGCCGCCGGTTTTGTCGGCGCGAGCACGCTCTTGAACATCGGCGCCGGATGCGAGCCCGACTGCATGAACAGCACGTTGATGAGGACCGCAACGCTCGCGAAGGCCACCACCAGGAAGCCGACGGCGTCGCGCGGACTCCAGCCCAGCGCCTGGAACAGGCGCGAGTCGCGGTCGGCCTCGACCGCGGCGCTTTTTCCTCGTCCTCCGCCCCCGCTTCGACTACGCACTTTTCCTCGCCTGGTTGTTGACCGGTTGCTCGACGCCGCGTGGCACCAGCCGCTCGACCGCGGCCTTCTCGCCGCGTTGAACGCTGGTGCAATCGACCGGCAGGTAGCATGTGATGCGCGTGCCCTCCCCGATCCGGCTCACGATCTCGAGCTCGCCGCCGTGCAGCGCCAGCAGGCCCTTGACGATCGACAGGCCGAGACCGGTGCCGTCGTGCCGGCGATCGTAGCTCGAGCGCGCCTGGAAGAACGGATCGCCCACGCGCGACATATCCTCGGCGTCGATGCCGACGCCGTTGTCCTCCACCGTGACCGCGATAGAGCCGCCCGGAGCAGTCTTGGCGCTCACCACGATCTCGCCGCCGTGATTGGTGAACTTGATCGCGTTGGAAATCAGGTTGAGCATGATTTGGCTCAGCGCGCGCTTGTCGGCGACGATCAGTGGCAGCTTTCCCGGGATCCGCACGGCGAGCTCGATCCCGGCCTCGCGGGCCTTCAGCGCCAGCATGTCGCAGGCATCAGCGATGACATGCTCTGGCGCGAACGCCTCGGGCGCGATCTCGAAATTGCCGGTCTCGATCTTCGACATGTCCAGAATACCGTTCACCACCGCGAGTAGGTGGCGTCCGGATTCGTTGATGAGATGGGCATATTCGTGGCGGCGCTCGGGGCCGATCAGCAACGACCCCTCCTTTGTCAGCATTTCCGAGAATCCGATGATGGCATTGAGCGGTGTGCGCAGCTCGTGACTCATGGTGGCGAGGAACGAGCTCTTGGCGACGCTTGCGCGCTCGGCCTCGGCGTGCGCATCCTCGAGCGCCTGCAGTTGCAGCTTGCGTTCGGTGGCGTCGCGCATGACGCCGACGACCTCGCGGTCGTTCTCCTCTGCGGCCTGATCGAGCGGCCGACAGCGCATTTCAATCCAGATGTATTGTCCCGGCGCCGTCGTCGGATCGTCGGCATCGCGGCGGGCCCGAAACTCCACCGAGCGGCTTTCGCCGAGCGTCGCGGCGTCGGCCAGCGCCGTCAGATAGGCCGGACGGTCGGCGACGTGGACGCGGTCGAACAGGCCGTGGCCGAGCAGGTCCTTGGTCTTTGCGCCGAACAACGGCTCGGCCGCCGGCGATACGAAACGAATGGCGCCGTTGCGCGCGTGACGGGTGATGACGTCGGTCATGTTGCGGGCGAGCAGGCGATAGCGATCCTCCTCGGCGAACAGCAGCCAGAAGCTCGTGCGCACCAGCGATTCCGCGCCGAGCGCGAGGCCGGTGGCATAGAGCGCCGCGGAGACGACGCCGAGCGCGGCCAGCGCGGACTGGTCGCGCCCCCACTCGCCAGCCGGCAGCAGATCGAATGCCCCCATGAGCAACAGCAGGGCGGCCGCGCCGAGCGCGAAGGTCGAGGATACGGCGACCACCCGGCGTGAGGCCGACAATGCCGCCTCGAGCGGCACCACCACCAGCCAGATCGCGGCGAACGAGGCGATGCCGCCGGTGCCGATCGCGACCGCGGTGACGAGCCCGGTGAGCGCCAGCGACGAGAGCATGTGGGCGCTCTCGTATTGCCCGGTCCGCGACAGGAAATAGGCGATGAGAATGGGTGCGATCAGCCAGGCGAAGACCAGCACTTCGAGCGCGCTCGGCACGCCGCGCACGGTCAGATAGGCGGGAAAGGCAGCGAGTGCGATCAGGCTGCCGAGCAGACGCGGGGCGATGAAGGCGCGGTGGCGCGAATACGCCAGCGCGTCCTGCTGCGCCGACGGATGCACCAACGAGTCGACATAATCCCGGATCGGAGCGAGCAAACCCACGTTCCCGCGCACGCCCGCAGATTTGGGACGCGCTCCCCTAAAAATTGATGGGCGGATCGTGTCAGAGGCCGCTTAAGCGAACACTAAGGCGACAGCCGCAGGGCGTGGACCAGCCCGTTTACCCTCATTTGGCCGGGCGGCCGCCCGGGCATTCGCGCGGAATGGTGAACGGTCGGTTGCCGGAGCGGCCACGTAGGTGCGTACCGACCGTTGGTGCCTAGCCGGTATCTGATGGTGGCGTTTGCCCGGAGCTGATGCTTTTCGGCGTTTACCGCGAAATCGAAGCAGCTCCAATTCGTTCAAATTTTATGAAATAACGCCGCTAATTCGCGTCGAATATGGGGAAAAACAGCGGGGATCGGCCAACCGGCATTTCAAGCCTTGCTGCTAGGGTGCGCTCCAATGCGGCGAACAACAGCCGCGGGGACCAGGGGAAGGGGTCATGCTGCGATTCCTCTTGCGGACGACGTTCTGGCTCGTCGTCATTTTGGCGTTGCTGCCGAGCGGCGGCACGCAACCGACGCCGAAGGTCAACGTCAGCGCCATCGAGGCGATGTCGGCGGCGAAGGCCACCGTCGGCGACATGCGGGGATTCTGCGAGCGGCAGCGCGATGCCTGCTCGGTCGGGTCGCAGACGGCGGTCGCGATCGGACATCGCGCCCAGGCCGGCGCCAAGATGATCTATGACTACCTCAACGAGCACCTCGGCCCCAACGACACCGGCGCGGTGACGAACGCGGCGCCCGGCAAGAGCGTCCCGCTGCCGACGCCGCGGCCTTCGCAGCACACGCTGTCGCCGGCCGATGTGGCGGCGCCCTGGCGCGGCCCGCAGCCGCGCAAGGAGGCGCGCGGCGACCGGCCGACCTGAGGGTTCCCAGGTCACGTCGGAACAGGTCCTTTTTCCGCGACAGGCGCTATCCCGGCTCCTATATATTGGCTATGTCCGAAGCCATGACCGCGGCCGCGCCCGACACGACGACCCTCGACGAGATCGTCGACAATTTTTCGCTGCTCGACGAATGGGACGACCGCTATCGTTACGTCATCGAGCTCGGTCGCGGCCTCGCGCCGTTGTCCGAGCGCGACCGCTCCGAGCGGAACAAGGTGCAGGGCTGCGCCAGCCAGGTCTGGCTCGCCACGACCGTGCGTCCGGACGGCGGGAGCGGCCCGGTCCTCACGTTCTGCGGCGACAGCGATGCCCATATCGTGCGCGGGCTCATCGCCATCCTGTTCGCGATGTTCTCCGGCAAGCACGCCGATGAAATTCTGTCAGCCGATGCGATTGCGCTGTTCGAGCAACTGGGCCTGCGCGAGCATCTCACCCCGCAGCGCTCGAATGGTTTCCGTTCGATGGTCGAGCGCATCCGTTCCGACGCGCGCGCGGCGCTGGCGGCATAACGCTATTTGCGCCGGCGGCGCTGCTGGCCGAGCCCCATCTGCTTGGCGAGATGCGAGCGCGCGGCCGCATAGTTCGGCGCCACCATCGGATAGTCCGACGCCAATCCCCATTTCTCCCGGTACTGCTCCGGCGTCATGTTGTATTGGGTGCGCAGATGACGCTTGAGCGACTTGAACTTCTTGCCGTCCTCCAGGCACACGATGTGGTCGGGCGTGATCGATTTCTTGACCGAGATGGCCGGCTTCGGCGGCTCGGTCGGCACCTCGCCGTGTCCACTGGAGACCCGCGTCAGGGCCGAATGCACTTGGCCGATCAGCGCCGGTAGATCGGCGGACGGCACCGAATTGTTGCTGACATAAGCGGAGACGATGCTCGCCGTCAGCTCGATGAACGTTCCGCCTGACGTATTGTCGCTCATGACTGTTGTTCCTGCCGTCTTTTGATCTTCCGGGACCGCCGACTGGACGCTATGTCTTTGCGTATTCGACGCTTTAGTCGTCGAGACCTGCACCGAACGGTCAAAATAGAATCGGAAACCAAGATTTACCGAATTACTATTCTTGTCCTGTGGAGAAGGCAAGAAGTGATTCGGCTTTTCGGCCAAATGATTCTTGGCAATTGTTATGGTCTTCTGGGAGATACAGATCAAATCATCGCGAGGCCTGTTTTCGCGGCCTCGATCGGTAGATGTGAATTGTCTATTGCTCGCTCGATTCAAGCCCCCGAGAGGTCCGGACATGGCAGCCGATCGCCCCATGAAGGTCATCAAGCCCGCCGACGCGTGGAAGAAAGAGCTCACGCCCGAGCAGTACCGCGTCACTCGGCAACACGGCACCGAGCCCGCATTCACGAGCCCCCTCAACCGCGAAAAACGCGCCGGCATGTTCAACTGCGTGTGCTGTGGCGCGCCGCTGTTTTCCTCCACCACCAAGTTCGATTCGGGTACCGGATGGCCGAGCTTCTGGGCGCCGGTCGAGATGGGCGCGGTGAGCGAGCACGATGATCGCTCGTGGTTCATGCGGCGGACGGAAGTGCGCTGCGCATCATGCGATGCGCATCTCGGTCACGTCTTTCCCGATGGACCGAAGCCGACCGGCGCGCGCTATTGTATGAACGGCGTCGCGCTCAAATTCGAGCCCGGCGACCGCGAGAAGATTTGAAGCGCGCTCTGGTGTATCGATCTTCCCGCGTCGCGCTAGGAATTGCTCTCGATATGCGAGCGGAGCTCGCCGATCGAGCCGAACCTGACGGTTCCGTGCGGGAGCTTGGCCTCGATCGAGCCATCGGCGTAGAGCGTATAGGCCATGCCGTCGACAACCCCGGACTTCAGGATGGCAGCGGCGGATTCGGAGGCCACAGGCTCGGCACGGCGCTCCTGCACTGGGGCGGGCTGGGCCGGAGCCGCCTGAGCGGGTGAAGCGTAATCCGCGTAACGCGGAATCTCGTCCGCTCGCGGCTGCGGTTCGGCCCCGTTGCGACCGGATCGCGCGTCGGCGGGCCAGAAGGCGTCGAAATTCTCCGATTGGGCCGCAGGGCGCGCCGCGGCGGGCTTCGAGCGAAACAGAAAATCGAGCCGCGATCCCTTGGGCGTTTCCGCAGGTGCGGCGCTGGCGCGCTCGTCGGCGCCGACCCGCGGCTCCGGCGCCGGTTCCGCGCTCAACGGCCGGGCCTGCTGCGACGCAGAATGCCCGGCATGCCCGGCGCCATTGGGGGACAGCGGGACCTCGTCGTCGTCCGCGACCACCGACGCTTCGGACCGGCTAGGCCGCTCCGTGCGCGGAATGCTCGAGCGCAACCGCTCGATTGCGGCGGCCGACACCTCGACCGCCGATGGCGGAGGTGCCGGATAAGGCTCAACTGCGCGGCTCTCACGTGCCGGTGCCTCCGGCCGTGGTCGCGGCGCCATCGGGATGTTCGGCGGCGGCGACGGACGGGGACTGGCGACGGCCGCGGGTGCTGGCGGGGCGGCGGCAACGGCTGACGCGGCGACAGCAGGGGCAGGCGCGGGAGCGACGGCAGGCTCCGTCGTATCGGCCGCCGGGCGTGCGGCGGGCCGCGGCGCAGGGCGTGCGCGCAGGGCTTCTCCGACGCGGCCAAGCTCGGTGACCACCGCCGACAGGCCGATCAGGATGAGGCCGCCGGTGAGCGCCGTGGTGCCTGCGATGATGGAGGTCGTGCCGAGGCTGAACTCGCTGATCGTGCTGCCGAATCCGATCGTGGCGATGCCCGCCGCGGCAACCACGATACCCAATATCAGCAACATTACGGACATACGCCTACGCCCCAGCCGGAACCCGCCGTATCAAGTGGCAGCCCGGTGCTATGGTTACTAAAGAATTTTGGCCCCGTTCCGGTTCGGCCGCAATGACAAATGTGACACAGATGCGTCCAAATCCGACTCGTGACACAAATTTCTTGCGGCGCCACCGGACAACTTGCCGGAGCCGGGAATCGGCTCACTTCCGTCCGCTCAGACGGCACCGCGGAGCCGATCGCGGACAACAACCGGCGGACACAAATCCGCTCCCCGCGCCGCAACTGAGGATCGCGGCCGCTGCCGCGCGACGGCGGCTGCAAAAATCAGCCGCGATCTAAAGACCGGCGTTCTGTTGCGCCACCATGCAATACAGCATCGGGATCGAGAGCATGGTGTTGATGCGCGACGTCATGCCGGCAAGCCGCGCCGCCGCAGCTTTTTCATCGGCCGAGGCTTGCACCAGGCCGAGCACCTTCTTCTGGTTGGGCCAGATGATGAACCAGACATTGAACGCCATGATGAGCGCGAGCCACATGCCGATGCCGATCGTATAGACCGGCTTCTGAAGGGTCAGCGCCTGGACGATGTGGCCCTTCTGCCACGCGAGGATCAGGCCGAGCACGACGGTTGCAAGCGCGGCGTAGCGGAACCAGAACAGAACATTGGGCGCGATGTACTTGGTAATCGCGGCGCGATGCTCGGCCGGCTCGATTTTCGGGACCGTCGGGGTCTGCACGAAATTCAGGTACCAGAGCAGGCCCATCCACATGATGCCGGCCATGATGTGCAGCCAGCGCCAGAAGAACGTCCACCAGGCCGAGTCGAACCGGATGAATTGTCCGCTCACCAGGCCCACGATGACGATGAGCACGATCAGCAGGGCAACGCCCGCTGCGAGCGTCTTCTCGAGCGATTGGAAAAAGGCGACCATGGTTCACCCCCAATTTTGTCCCAAGGCGCGCTAGTGTCCCGATTCCGAAGTTCGTAATCAGTTGCGCCGCACTCTCATGCGAACTTCGGAATCAAAGCGACGCTAGCAACTCTATGATTCTAGTGCCCCTTTTGAACCCGAAGTTCGCAATCGGACTTGCTGCACGACTTTGCTGCACGTTGTGTCCGAACTTCGGGTTAGGGGCACTAGGTACGATAGCACAGGGGCTGGTCCGCTCAACGGCGGCTCACGGGCCGTCCACTGGCCGTTCTCTTGCATCCTTTGAGCCTTTGGGGGTTGATCCATAACGCCGGAGATACGACTTTAGCGGGGCGCGACGAACGCGATTCCCTAATGATCATCGAGGAGTAAGCCGATGTCTTTCACGTTGCCCGACCTTCCCTATGCCTATGATTCACTTGCCCCCTACATGTCGCGCGAAACGCTCGAATACCACCACGACAAGCATCACCTCGCCTACGTCAACAACGGCAACAACCTGCTCAAGGGCACCGAGTGGGAAGGAAAGTCGCTGGAAGAGATCGTGAAGGGGGCCTTCGGCAAGAACCCCGGCCTCTTCAACAATGCCGGCCAGCACTACAACCACATTCATTTCTGGCAGTGGATGAAGCCGAACGGCGGCGGCGACAAGATCCCGGGCAATCTGGAAAAGAAGATCATCGCCGATCTCGGCTCGGTCGCGAAGATGAAGGAGGACTTCATCCAGGCCGGCGTCACCCAGTTCGGGTCCGGCTGGTGCTGGCTCGTGGTCAAGGACGGCAAGATCGCCATCACCAAGACCGCAAACGGCGAAAATCCGCTGGTGCACGGCGGCCGGCCGATCCTCGGCTGCGACGTCTGGGAGCATTCCTACTACATCGACTATCGCAACCGGCGGCCCGACTACCTCAAGGCCTTCGTCGATCATCTCGTCAATTGGGAATACGCGGCCAAGATGTTCGACGCGGCGATGAAGTAAGCCCTTCGCCCGTGGCCGTTGCGACCGCCATCCCCGCGCCCTCATTCCGGGAACTGGCGGCGAGCCGTGGCTTCGACCGGCTCGCCGTCTTGGCCTTGTGCGTTATCGGCGTCATCGCGTGTCTGACCTTCCGCGACTACGGGCTAAGCTGGGACGATTACGTCCATTCCGAGTACGGCGATCGGCTGCTCGAGTTCTACGCATCGGGCCTGCGTGACCGGCGCGCCTTGTCCTTCGTGAACCTCTACTATTACGGCGGCGGTTTCGACCTGCTTGCAGCGCTGGCGGCCAAGGTGCTGCCGTTCACGCTGTTCGAGACGCGCCGCCTCATGGGTGCCGCCGTCGGAATACTCGGCCTGTTCGTCACCTGGCGGATCGGCCGGCGCATCGGTGGGCCGCCAGCCGGGCTGCTCGCGGTTCTCCTGCTCGCCGCGTGTCCGCTCTACTACGGCCACATGTTCATGAACCCGAAGGATTCGCCCTTCGCGGTGGCGATGGCGATCTTCCTCCTCGGAGTCGTGCGCGCCTTGCTGGAATATCCGCGACCGTCGGTCGCGACGATCGCGCTCGTCGGCATCGGCTTCGGCCTGTCGTTCGGCTCGCGCATCATGGGCGCATTCGGCGCGATCGCCGCGCTCGCAGCCGTCGCCTTGATCTTTGCGACCGAGGCGCGCGCGGATGGCGGCCGGACCGCCGGCGCGAGGCTCGGCCGCTTCGTGCTGGCGCTCGTGCCCGCCCTGGTGCTGGCCTATGCGGTGATGGCGCTGGTCTGGCCCTGGTCGGTGCTCGATCCACTCAATCCGTTGCGCGCCGTGGAATACTTCTCGCACTTCTTCGAGAAGCCGTGGGATGAGGTCTTCGATGGGCGCCTGATCCCGGTCCCGGACATGCCGCGCGACTACGTGCCGACGCTGCTCGCGCTCAAGCTGCCGATCGTCTTTTCCGTGCTGGGCTTCGGCGGCGCAGCTGGCGCGCTCATCGCCGCGGCGCGCCGCGATGTCGCAGCCAGCCGCCGCGCCGTCTTTCTGCTGCTCGCGCTCGCCGCCATCTTCCCGCTCGCGATCACGGTCGCGTTGCGGCCGGCGATGTACAATGGCATCCGCCATTTCGTGTTCGTGCTGCCGCCGCTGGCGGTGCTCGGCGGCCTCGCCGGTGTTGCGCTCGCCAATGCCGCGCCGCGGCGCTGGCGCTTTGCGCCGATCGTGGTCGCCGTCGCTGTGGCGATCGGCATCGCCTTCCCGGTGGCCGCAATGGCGCGGCTGCATCCCTACGAGTACACCCACTTCAACTGGCTCGCCGGCGGCGCCGCCGGCGCGCGCGACCACTATATGCTCGACTACTGGGGCCTCTCCTTCAAACAGGCGTCGCAGCAATTGCTGGCGAAGCTCGCCGAGCGGCACGAGACCAAGCCCCCTGCCCGCCCCTGGAAGATCGCCGTCTGCGGTCCGCACCGCTCGCCGCAGGTCGAGCTCGGACGCGATTTCGAGACCACCTGGGATCCCAAAGGCGCCGACTTTGCGATGATGCTCGGGGAGTTCTACTGCGCCAGGCTCGACGCGCCGCTGATCGGCGAGATCGTGCGCGATGGCGTCGTCTATGCCCGTCTCTATGATATCCGCGGACGGTCGATCCCGACGCTGTTGACGCAACCCGGGCTCTGAGCCCGCGCCACTGATATTTTTTGCCTCCCCGGAGGGACTGCCATGCCGCGCGCTTTCGTCTTCGACGCCTATGGAACGCTGTTCGACGTGCACGCCGCTATCGGCCGCCACCGTGCCGCGGTGGGTGCGGATGCCGACCGGTTCTCCGACCTGTGGCGGACAAAACAGCTCGAATACACCTGGACGCTGACGCTCGCCGGTAGCTATCTCGACTTCTGGGCCTTGACCGAGCGCGCGCTCGACTACGCCTTCGCGCGGTTTCCATCGGTCGACAAGTCGCTCAAGCCGAAGCTGCTCGACGCCTATCTGACGCTCGATGCCTTCCCCGACGCGCGCGCGGCGCTGCGCGACCTCAAGGCACGCGGCGAAACCACTGTTATCCTATCGAACGGCACACCCAAGATGCTCGCGGCGGCAGTCGCGGCCTCCGGCATCGCGCTCGATGCCGCGCTCTCGGTCGATGCCATCCGCATCTACAAGCCGCGGCGCGAGGTCTATGCGCTGGTCACCGAGCGCTTCCGGCTCGCGCCCGCCGACGTCGTCTTCGTGTCCTCGAACCGCTGGGACGTGATGGGCGCCGCCGCCTTCGGCTTCCGCACGGCCTGGGTCAATCGCGCGGGCATGCCCGAGGAATACGGGCCGGCGCCGGCGGCGGTGCTGGCCGATCTCGGCGGGCTCCTGGTGCTGTGATCCCCCACATGGGTTGCGTTGACGACCTGTCGGCGGCATCGCTACTATCGCACAAAACAAGACTTGCACTCGGGAGGAAGACAAATGCGCTTTGCCCTTACGCTTCTGCTCGCCATGGTGGTGGCGCCGATCGTGTCCTTGCAGACCGCGCAGGCACAGGACACGGCCTATTACGTCGTGAGCTACATCGACGTCGCGCCGGCGAACCGCGGCGCGGCCACCAGCCTGCTGCGGCAGCTCGCCACTGCGAGCCGCAAGGACGCGGGCAATACGCGCTTCGAGGTCCTGCAGCGCACGACGCCGTCCAATCAGTTCGCGATCGTGTCGGCCTGGAAGGATCAGAAGGCCTACGACGCCCACGCCGCCGCCGCGCACACCAAGGAATTTCGCGACAAGATCAAGCCGTTCCTGATCAGCGCGATCGATGATCGCACGCACAACGGCATGGAGATCGCGGCGGAGGGAGCCAAGAGCGCGTCCGGCGCGATCTACGTGGTCACCCATGTCGACGTGCCGCCGCCGAAGAAGGACGATTGCATCGTGGCGCTCAAGGCGCTGGTCGCGGCCAGCCGGAAAGAGCCGGGCTCGGTGCGCTTCGACATTTTCCAGCAGGGCAGCCGGCCGAACCATTTCACCGTGGTCGAAATCTGGAAAGGCCAAAACGCCTACGACAGCCACATCACCGCCGCCGACACCAAGAAATTCCGCGACCAGCTCACGCCGATGAGCGGTGCGCTCTACGACGAGCGGCTTTACAAGGCGCTCTGAGCACTTTCGCAACCGAAAGACTGAGCAGCAAGTATCGACCCCGCGAGCAGGCTCGCGGGGTCGATCAATCTCTCGCTTTCACTTTCTTAATGCGTCTTCCAGCGCGCCTTCGCCTCGGCGCCGGATTGCTTGAGATGGACGTGCTCGTCGACGTGGTCGACCCAGGCGAGCGGAATGTAGTGGTGCTCGCCGCCGGCATCCGGGTCGTCCTTGGTCAGCTTCACCTGATCACGCCCTTCCAGATGATCCACGGTCCCGACGTGGACGCCGTCCGACCCGAGCACTTCCATTTGTTCCTTGATCGTCACAGGTGCGACCATGAGTTCCTCCATTGCTTTGGGGATAACTCACGGCATTGGTAGGCAGTTCCCCGGCCCCACTCACCCCGCCAGCGCCGCCAGGATGCGCGCCCAGCTGCGCGTGCCCTTGTGGAACGAGGTGAGGTCGTACTTCTCGTTCGGCGAATGCACGCGGTCGTCGTCGAGCGCAAAGCCGACCATGATCGTGTCCATGCCGAGCACGCGCTTGAAATCGCCGACGATCGGGATCGAGCCGCCCTCCCCGATGGTGAGCGCCTTCTTGCCCCATTCGGCCGCGAGCGCGGCGCGGGTCTTGGCCAGCGCCGGATTGTCGAACGGAAGGTCGATCGCCGACGCGCCGGCGAAGCTCTGAAACTCGACCTTGGCGTCGGCCGGCAGCCGCGCGCACACGAAGGCGCGAAAGGCCTCGCGGATCTTGTCTGGATCCTGCGCGCCGACCAGACGGAACGAGACCTTGGCGGTCGCCTGGCCCGGGATCACCGTCTTCGCGCCCTCCCCGGTGTAGCCACCGATCATGCCGTTGATCTCGGCGGTCGGGCGTGTCGCGATCTGCTCGATCAGCAGCCGGCCTTTCTCGCCGGCCGGCACCTTGAGCCCGACGTCGGCGAGAAAATTCTCCGGCGTGAGATCGAGGCCCTTGAGATCGGCCATGACGTCCGGCGGCAAGTCCTTCACGCCGTCGTAGAAGCCGGGAATGGTGACGCGGCCGTTGTCGTCGTGCATGGCAGCGAGGATGCGCGACAGCACGCGCAACGGGTTCTGCGCCGCGCCGCCGAACAGGCCGGAATGCAGGTCGCGGTCGGCGCAGGTGAGCCGCACCTCCTCGTAGACGAGGCCGCGCAGCGAGGTCGTCACCATCGGCGTGGCGGAATCCCACATGCTGGTGTCGCAGACCAGGGCGAGGTCGGCCTTGAGCTCGCCGGCATTGTCCTTGACGAAGCCGAACAGGTGGTTCGAGCCGCACTCCTCCTCACCCTCGATCATCATGGTGATCGGCAGCGGCAATTGCCCGGTGATCGCCTTGAACGCGCGGCAGGCCTCGACGAAGGTCATGACCTGGCCCTTGTCGTCGCAGGCACCGCGCGCGACGATGATCTTGCGACCGTCGGGCAGCGTGGCGATGCGCGGCGCAAACGGCGGCGTCTCCCACAGCTCGAGCGGATCGACCGGCTGCACGTCATAGTGGCCGTAGAACAGCACGCGCGGCGACTTGCCGTTCGACGCGCCGTCGCCCTTCCCCACCACGATCGGATGGCCCGCAGTCGGACGGATGCTGGTCGCAAAGCCGATGCCGGACAGATCCTTGGCGACGTGCTCGGCCGCGGTCCGGCACTGGTCCTTGTAGGCCGGATCGGTGGAGATCGACTGGATGCGCAGGAAATCGAACAGCCGCGCCAGGCTCTGCTCGAGATCGGCGTCGATTTTTTCCAGCACGGCGGGCAGCGCTTGGGAGGGGTTCATCGCAGGCGTTCTCTAGAGGTTCGCGTTATCGCAGATGGGTATCGTCAACGAGGGTCAACGCCGCAGGATGCCGCCCATGGTGCCGCGCACGATGGCGCGGCCGACCGAGCTGCCCATCTTGCCGCCGAACGACTTGCCGATGTCGGCCGCGATCTGGCCAGCGACGCGGTTGGTGACGGAGCGCGTGACCTCGCGCGTAATGATCTGAGTGGTCGAGAGCCGCTGCCCGCGCGGACGCGAGGTGCCGAACAGGCCGCCGAGCACCGCACCGATGCCGCCCAGCACGCCGCCGAGACCGCCCGACGGCGCAGCCTCTCCGCCGGCCGGCGCCCCGGCGGGCGGCGGCGAGGTCGAGCCGGTCTGCTCGACCCGCTTCTGCAGGATCTCGTAGGCGGATTCGGAATCCACTGCCTGGTCGTATTTGCCCTTCACCGGGCTCTTGGCCATCAGCGCCTTGCGTTCCTCCGGCGTGATCGGTCCGACCCGTCCCGACGGCGGGCGCACCATGCAGCGCTCCACCATCGAGGGCGTGCCGTTGCCTTCAAGGAAGGAGACCAGCGCCTCGCCCTTGCCCAGCTCCATGATCACCTGGGCGGTGTTGAGCTTGGGATTGGGGCGGAACGTCTCGGCTGCCGCCCGCACCGCCTTCTGGTCGCGCGGAGTGAACGCGCGCAGCGCGTGCTGCACGCGGTTGCCGAGCTGAGCCAGCACCTTGTCCGGGACGTCGAGCGGATTTTGCGTGACGAAATAGACGCCGACCCCTTTCGAGCGGATCAGCCGGACGACCTGTTCGATCTTGTCCAGCAGGGCCTTCGGTGCATCGTTGAACAAGAGATGCGCCTCGTCGAAGAAGAAGCAGAGCTTGGGCTTGGCCTGGTCGCCGACCTCGGGCAGCTCCTCGAACAATTCCGAGAGCAGCCACAGCAAGAAGGTGGCGTAGAGCCGCGGGCTCTCCATCAGCTTGTCGGCGGCGAGGATATTGATGTAGCCGCGCCCGTCCCGGTCGGTGCGGATGAAATCCTTCAGCGCCAGCGCCGGCTCGGTGAAGAACTTGACCGCGCCCTGGTTCTCCAGCACGAGGAGCTGACGCTGGATCGTCCCGATGGTCGGCTTCGACACGTTGCCATATTGCACGGTGAGCTCGGCCGCATGCTCCGAGATATAGGTGAGCATGGCGCGCAGATCCTTGAGATCGAGGATCAGGAGCCCCTGCTCGTCCGCGACGCGAAAGCAGATGTTGAGCACGCCCTCCTGGACTTCGTTGAGATCCATCAGCCGCGACAGCAGCAGCGGGCCCACCTCGGAAATGGTGGCGCGAACCGGATGGCCCTGCTCGCCGAACAGGTCCCAGAACACGACCGGAAATTGGTCGACCTCGTAATCGAACCCAAGGCTCTTGGCACGGGAGACGAATGCCTCCTTGGCCTCCCCCACTTCGGAAATACCGGAGAGATCGCCCTTGATGTCGGCGGCAAAGACCGAGACGCCGGCGCGCGACAGGCCCTCTGCCAGCACCTGCAACGTCACCGTCTTGCCGGTTCCCGTCGCGCCGGTCACCAGCCCGTGGCGGTTGGCGAGCGCAAGCGTCAGCACCTCGGGCTTCGTGCTCTTGCCGACGAAGATGGTGCCGTCCTTGTCGAGTTCCGCCATGCCCGCCCTTCCTGACCGATAACTTGCGACTATTGTCGCCGTGCCACCGGCGTGGTCAACCGTCACGGCCGCGCTGCGATACGAGCACACGCGCGGCGATGACCGAACCTGGGATCACGGCGTCTGTAGCAATGTATCCTCTGATCACGCGAATGTAGAGAGTGCATATTCGCGCATTGTCGCTCCGCAACATGATTCCGACGCGACTACCACCTGATGCATGAATGCCACATCGGGATGCCACTTTTTTGTCGGCGCTTGTTTTCACAAACTTCGCCAGCTTATTATGTTGGTTAACCTGCCGAGAGTGCGGGGCTGGTGAGGGGCCAATGGACGATCGTATCGGACGTCTCGTCGCCAGTGATGGCGTCGACCGCACGGCCGCGGAGAAAGCCGTCGGCACCATTCTGCGATTCTTGCCGAAGGTGGGGCGAGCCGACTTGGTGCAGCCTGCGAAACCTTCGGCTCTATACGTGATGCAGCAGGGGAAGGGCCGCCCGGCGAAATCGCCGGCGCGATTCCCGGCCCCGGCCGGTTTGTCTGGCGCTCGGTAAGCGACACGGCTGGCCAGGAGCAGGGAGAATTCAATGTCCTATCCCATCACCGACATCGAAGATATCGATGCCGATGAGGCAGAGGCGCTCAAATGCGCCGGGATCCGAACAACCGAGAAGCTGCTCGAGGCCGCCAAGAGCCCGAAGGGGCGCAAGCTGCTCGCCGGCAAGACCAGCCTGGACGAGCGCACGCTCCTGCGCTGGGCCAACATCGCCGACAAGCTCCGTATCAAGGGCATGGGCAAGGAATATGCCGGGCTCTTGTGCGAGGTCGGCGTCGATACGGTGAAGGAACTGCAATATCGCAACCCGGCGCGGCTCGCCAAGGCCATGGCCGAGGCCAACAAGAAGCGAAAGCTGGTCCGCTTTCTCCCGTCCGAAAAGCTCGTGACCCGCTGGGTCGAGCACGCCCGCAAGCTGCCGCAGAAGATCACCTACTGAGAGCCGCTTGACACCGCTCCCGGGACCGGCGCAAAGCGACGGGGCATGACGCTTGCGCGCCCCATAGCCGGCTCTGCCCGCGACGCGAAACCGTCGCCGAGCTTGCTCACGCGCCTCCTCGCGCTGGGGCGCCCCATCGTCATGGGCGTTCTCAACGTCACGCCGGACTCGTTTTCCGACGGCGGCCACTTCCTCGATCCCGCGACCGCCATCGAGCAGGCGAAACGAATGGCCGCGGAAGGCGCCGACATTCTCGACATCGGCGCGGAATCGACCAGGCCCTATGGCGGCATGGTGGCGGTGCCGGCCGACGAGGAAATGCGGCGTCTCAAGCCGGTCTTGCCCGCCGTGGTGGCGCTCGGCGTGCCGGTCTCGATCGACACCATGAAGGCCGAGGTCGCGGCCTGGGCGCTCGGCAGCGGCGCCGCGATCGTCAACGACGTGTGGGGCCTGCAGCGCGACCACGATCTCGCGCGCGTGGTCGCCGAGCACGCGGTGCCTGTCATCATCATGCACAACCGCGACGCCGCCGATCCATCAATCGATATCATGGCCGATATCGCCGCGTTCTTCGCGCGCTCGCTCGAGATCGCCGCGCGCGCCGGCATCGCGCGGGAGAACATCGTGCTCGACCCGGGCATCGGCTTCGGCAAGACGCCCGAGCAGAGCCTGATCGCCATCGCGCGGCTCGGCGAGCTCGCATCGTTCGGGCTGCCGCTCCTGCTCGGCGCATCGCGCAAGCGCTTCATCGACAAGGTGTCGCCCGCCCCGCCCGACCGGCGCCTGGGCGGATCGATCGCCGCCCATCTGGTCGGCGCGGCGCAAGGCGCCGCCATCATCCGCACCCACGACGTCGCGGAAACCGTGCAGGCGTTGCGCGTTGCCGCCGCCCTCAGGAGCGCCCGATGACCGACGCCGTATTCGTGACCGGATTGGCGCTGCACGCCTATCACGGCGTGATGCAGCACGAGGGCAAGGTCGGGCAGACCTTCCGGCTCGATCTCGTGCTCGACATGGATCTCACCGGCGCCTCGCGCTCCGACAAGCTCGCGGACACGGTGGGCTACGACCAGGTCGTCGACGTCGCGAGCCGCGCCTTCTGCGCCCGCCGCTACCGGCTGGTCGAAGCGGCGGCCGGCGCGGTGGCCGAGGCCGTGCTGGAGCGCTTCCCCAAGGTCACCAGCGTGCGGGTGACCGTGCACAAGCCGCACGCGCCGATCGCCGCAACCTTCGCCGATGTCGGGGTCACAATCGCCCGCGCCCGCAAGAAAAATGCCTGACGCGCTGGTCGCGTTCGGCGGCAATCTCGGCGACGTGCGCGACACGCTCGACCGCGCCGTGGCCGCGTTCTGCGACGGCAAGGACGTACGCCTGCTCGCCCGCTCGTCGGACTATCGCACGCCGCCCTGGGGCCTCGCGGATCAGCCGCCGTTCGTCAATCTCGCGATCGTGGTCGACACCAGCCTGACGCCGTGGGCGCTGCTCTCGCACGCGCAAGCCGTGGAGCGCGCGCTCGGGCGCGAACGCGGCAAGGAGCGCCGCTGGGGTCCGCGCCCGGTCGATATCGACCTCATCGCCTATGACGACCTCGCCCTCGATACGCCGGAGCTGGTCCTTCCCCATCCCCGGCTGCTCGAACGCGCCTTCGTGCTGGTCCCGCTCGCCGAGATCACGCCGGAAAGGGTCATTGCGGGGGTCAAGATCCGCGATGCGCTGGCGCAAGTTGACGCCAAGGGGATCGAACGGCTGCCGCCGCGACGGTAATCGCGGGGACGCGGCTGGCCCGCGGTTTGCACCAGCTCGTGAGCCGTTTGCACCGCGGCCTTTTGTGACGCATTTTGTGACCATGACCGAGCCCACTGCCGATGACCTCCCGCTGGCTGCCGAGTTTCCCGCCGCCACCCGCGAGCAATGGCACAAGCTGGTGGAAGGCGTGCTCAAGGGTGCGCCATTCGAGAAGCGACTCGTGGCCAAGACCTATGACGGGCTCGCCGTCGAGCCGCTCTACGGCCGCGCGGAGCGGGCGCAGCCTGTCGTCGGCCGCGCCCCGGGCACGGCCTGGTCCGTCGTGCAGCGCGTCGATCATCCCGATCCGGGCGCGGCCAACGCCGAGGCGCTGCACGACCTCGAGAACGGCGCGACCGGGCTCTCGCTCGTGTTCCAGGGATCGATCGGCGCCTATGGCTATGGCCTTGCCGCCGATGCGGCGACGATCACGCGCGTGCTCGATGACGTCTATCTCGACGCCGGCATCACGCTCGATCTCGACCTCAGCCCACACACCAAGGACGCGGCTGCGAACCTTGCGGCCTTGGTCAAGCGCCGCGGCATCGCGCCGGCTGCGACCAACATCCGCTTCGGCTTCGATCCGCTCGGCGCCGCGGCCGTCGCGGGCGGCAGCCCGCTGCCCTGGAGCGGTATCGCGCCGATCGTCAATGCCGCCATCTCCGACCTCAAGGCGCAAGGCTTTCGCGGACCGTTCGCGTCGGCCGACGGGCGCGTCATCCACAATGCAGGCGGCTCGGAAGCGCAGGAGCTGGCCTATGTGCTGGCGGCGGCGGTGGCATATCTGCGCACGCTCGAAGCCGGTGGCATCGCGCTCGATGACGCGCGTGCAATGATCTACTTCCGTCTCGTCGCCGATGCCGACCAGTTCCTGACCGTCGCCAAATTCCGCGCCCTGCGAAAACTCTGGGCGCGTGTCGAGGAAGCCTGCGGCCTTGCACCCAAGCCGGCCGTCATAACGGCCGAGACCGCCTGGCGCACGATCACCCAGCGCGACCCCTACGTGAACATGTTGCGGGCGACGATCGCCGTGGCCTCGGCCGGCTTCGGCGGTGCCGACGCAGTGACGGTGCTGCCCTTCACCATGGCATTAGGCCTGCCCGATCGCTTTGCGCGGAGAATTGCGCGAAACACTCAGCTGGTGCTGCTCGAGGAATCGAACCTCGCCAGGGTGGGCGATCCTGCCGCCGGAGCGGGCGGTATCGAGGACCTGACCGAACAACTCTGCCGCGCGGCCTGGACGCTGTTCCAGGAGATCGAGCGGGCCGGCGGCGCCGGGGCCGCGCTCGAGCAGGGACTGATCCAGAAGAACGTCGCTGCCACACGCGCCGAGCGCGACAAGGCGGTGGCGCGGCGCAAGGATGCGCTCACCGGCACCAGCAATTTCCCGGATCTCGCGGAGGCCGCAGTGGCGGTGCTCGACGTTTCGCGTGTGATGGCGCCGCCCTACCCCGCCGCAATCAGGCTCGAGCCGCTGGTGCCGGTTCGGCTGGCCGAGCCGTTCGAGCGGTTGCGCGACGCGTCGGACCGAGTGCTGACGTGGAACGGCGCGCGGCCGAAGATCTTCCTTGCCAATCTCGGCAAGCTTTCCGACTTCACAGCGCGCGCAACCTTCGCCAAGAATTTTTTCGAAGCGGGTGGGATAGAGGGTGTCACCAACGATGGCTTCGCCAGCCGCTACGAGATGATCGCGGCGTTCAAGGCTTCTGGCGCCAAGCTCGTGTGCCTGTGCTCCTCGGATGACGTCTATGCCCGCGAGGCGGTGGAAGCGGCGAAGGCGCTGCAAGCCGCCGGAGCCGATCATATCTATCTGGCAGGACGGCCGGGTGAGCATGAGGCCGCGCTGACGGCGGCCGGCGTGCAAGGCTTCATCTACGTCGGCTGCGATGTGCTGGCGACATTGCAGAGCGCGTATGAGACATTGAAGCTGAGAACGTAAAGGCAAGTCGCCACCCCATGCGTTTCAGCATCAATCTGCGAGGCGATCTGGCGAAACTCACTGACGTTGAGTTGGCAGATCGCCTGCAGGCCGCCTGGGCAGCTTATGACGCAGCTGACCGATCCAATCGATTCAAGCTGTGGTATTCACGCCGAGGGCCGCTCAGACACCCATGGTTCTATCGGATGCTCTCGGTAGCGGGCCTAAGCGGGGGCGGCGGTCTTTATCTTGGATTGGGGCCATTCATCCGCCACGATGCCTATGGTCAGCATCTGACCCTGTGCGAGATAAAAGACCTGACCGACGAGATGGAACGGCGCATGGAGCACAGGAAGTGTGCCCGGACATGAGCGCCGACCAGAACGTCCACCGCGTTTTCCAACGGACATTTCGACCTTTGCTGCAGCGCATGATAGGATGCAGCGGACCCACCTTGTGATAACGCCGATGGTCAGGATTCCGGATTTCACCCAGGTCGAGTTTGCCGAAGGCTCCGTCGCGGCCGGCACCGCCGCGGCGGCCCCGTGGCTCACGCCGGAAGGCATCGCGGTGAAGCCGGTCTACGGCGCGGACGACGTCGCGGGCCTCGACTTCCTCGACACCTATCCCGGCATCGCGCCCTATCTGCGCGGCCCCTACCCCGCGATGTACGTCACCCAGCCCTGGACCATCCGGCAATATGCCGGCTTCTCCACGGCGGAGGATTCCAACGCCTTCTATCGCCGCAACCTCGCCGCCGGGCAGAAGGGCCTGTCGGTCGCCTTCGATCTCGCCACCCACCGCGGCTACGATAGCGATCATCCGCGCGTCAGCGGCGACGTCGGCATGGCGGGCGTGGCGATCGATTCGATCTACGACATGCGCACGCTGTTCAACGGCATCCCGCTCGACCAGATGTCGGTGTCGATGACCATGAACGGCGCGGTGCTGCCGGTGCTCGCGCTCTACATCGTCGCCGCCGAGGAGCAGGGCGTGCCGCCGGAAAAGCTCTCCGGCACGATTCAGAACGACATCCTCAAAGAATTCATGGTGCGCAACACCTACATCTATCCGCCGGAGCCGTCGCTGCGCATCATCTCCGACATCTTCGCCTTCACCGCGGCGCATATGCCGAAGTTCAACTCGATCTCGATCTCCGGCTATCACATGCAGGAGGCGGGCGCGACGCAGGACCTCGAGCTCGCCTATACGCTCGCCGACGGCGTCGAATATGTGCGCGCCGGCCTCAAGGCCGGGCTCGACATCGATCGCTTTGCGCCGCGCATTTCATTCTTCTGGGCAATCGGCATGAACTTCTTCATGGAGGTCGCCAAGATGCGGGCGGCGCGCCTGCTCTGGGCGAAGCTGATGAAGGAGTTCAATCCGAAGGACGCCCGTTCGCTGTCGCTGCGCACCCATTGCCAGACCTCGGGCTGGTCGCTGGCCGCGCAGGACGTATTCAACAACGTGGTGCGCACCGCGATCGAGGCGATGGCAGCGACGCAGGGGCACACCCAGTCGCTCCACACCAACGCGCTCGACGAGGCGCTCGCGCTGCCGACCGATTTCTCCGCGCGCATCGCCCGCAACACCCAGATCGTTCTGCAGCAGGAATCAGGCACGACCCGCATGGTCGATCCCTGGGGCGGCTCGTTCTACGTCGAGCGGCTCACCTACGAGCTCGCCAGGAGCGCCTGGAGCCATATCCGCGAGGTCGAGGAAATGGGCGGCATGGCCAAGGCCATCGAGGCTGGCCTGCCGAAGCTGCGCATCGAGGAAGCCTCGGCGAAGACCCAGGCTCGCATCGATGCCGGCCAGCAGGCGGTGATCGGCGTCAACAAGTACCGTCCGGAGCGGGACGCCACCGTCAGCCTGCTCAAGGTCGACAACGCGGCGGTGCGGCAGCTCCAGCTCAACAAACTCACCCGCCTCAAGCGCGAGCGCGACCCGAAGGCCGTCGCCGACGCGCTGTCGACACTGACGCGCAACGCCGCCGGCGGCAACGGCAACCTGCTCGCGCTCGCGATCGATGCCGCGCGCGCCAAGGCCACGGTAGGCGAAATCTCATCTGCGCTGGAACAGGTCTACGGCCGCCACCGGGCGGAGATCAAGGCGATCACCGGCGTCTACAAGCGGGAGGTCGGCGCCATGTCGGAAGCCGTCGCGCGCGTCCAGAAGCTCGTCACCGAGTTCGAGGCCAATGAAGGCCGCCGGCCGCGTATTCTGGTTGCCAAGATCGGCCAGGACGGCCACGACCGCGGACAGAAGGTGATCGCCACCGCCTTCGCCGATCTGGGCTTCGATGTCGATATCGGCCCGCTGTTTGCGACGCCTGATGAAGCGGCCCGCCAGGCGGTGGAGAACGACGTGCATGTGCTCGGCGTCTCCTCGCTCGCGGCCGCACATCTCACCCTCGTGCCGGAGCTCAAGGCCGCGCTGACGAAGGAAGGACGCGACGACATTATGATAGTCGTCGGCGGCGTGGTGCCGCCGCAGGACTATGCCGAGCTCGAGCGCGCCGGCGCCGCCGCGATCTTCCCGCCCGGCACCGTGATCGCGGAGGCGGCGGAAGACTTGATCAGGAAGCTCAATCAACGGCTCGGCCACGGCAAAGCGGCAGCCGAGTAGTCCATCCAGCCGCCATCTTTACAACACCAGACGCCTCGTATGGTCGGCCGCCTCTGCATTCCGGGGGGATAGCGCGCCAATGTCTGCGTTCGAACCGACGCCTCAAGCGGCGAACGATACCACTGCGCCGCCTGATACGTTCTGCCTCTATCTCGCGAAGCAGTTCATCGCCCACAGGGGATTCACGGTCGGGACGGTAGCGGAGGCGGCCGAGCTCGCGGCGCACAGCGACATCGTGCTCTCGCGCCACGACGGTTTCACGCTCACGATCGCCTGCATGATCGATCGCGAGACCTACCCCGGCAAGACGTTCGACCTGTCGCCGCAAACGGTGGAGGACATCGGCAAGGCCTGCCTCAAGTACAGCGGCAAGGTGAACTTCAACAAGCTGCCGGTGATGATCCAGATCTTCGAGGTCGGCCCGGCCAGCGCCGACCAGCGCGAGCGGCTCAAGCCGTTCAAGAAATCGTCGCTGTTTTCCAAGGTCGTGCCATCCGCCTGGGTCGTCGATACGATCTCGGCCACGGTGTGGACCAATGCGCGCTTCGGCGGATTGCTGTCCCTCAAGCGCGTCATCGAGAAGCTGCTGCGGGCGCCGCGCCAATCCGATGAGACGTTGCGGCCGCGCACCGTCGCCGTGCAGGACCAGGGCTTCGCCTGGTTGACCTACGCCATGCTCGCCGTCCTGATCGGGGTCTTCGCCGCCGAGCTTCTGTACGGCATCGGCGACTGGAGCAAGGCGCTGCAGCCGACGATCGCCACCTTGGTCTCGTTCGGCGGGCTGACCGGTCCGCTGGTGATCCAATCCGGCGAGTGGTACCGGCTGTTCTCCGCGCCGCTTCTGCACGGCGACGTCTTCCATCTCGCCCTCAACTGCGTTGCGCTCTACCTCGCCGGCAACATCCTCGAAGGACTCGTCGGCCGTGCCTGGTTCGCGGCCCTGTTTGTGGTCGGCGCGCTCGGCGGCTCGCTGCTGTCGCTGGCGCTCAATCCCGACTCGCTCGTCTCGGTCGGTGCGTCCGGCGCGGTCATGGGACTGTTCGCGGCCATCTTGGCGGCGAGCTTCCACTTCCCGTCCGGCGCGGAACGGACCGGACTGCAGATGGCGGCAATCTATGTGCTGCTGCCCTCCCTCCTGCCGCTGGCCTCGGTGTTCAAGGGGCAGAGGGTCGATTATGCCGCGCATTTCGGTGGGGCGATCGCCGGCGCAGCGCTCGGCCTCGTCCTGCTCGCGATCTGGCGGCACGACGAGCCGCACCCGCGCTGGCGCGGCGTTGCGGCCGTAACAGCGCTTGCGGGGCTCGTGGCCTTCGCCTACCCGGTGCTGCCCGCGGTGCGGGGCTATCCGGTGGCGGTGCTCGGCGCCGCGCTCATTCCGCAAGCAGACCTGCCGCAAACGGATGCCGCGGCCAAGGCGCAGTCCGCTGAGCTGGTTGAACGCTATCCACGCGATCCGCGCGGGCATCTGATCCGCGCCCGCGTCCTCCTGGTGGCGCAGGATGAGGCCGGCGCCGAACGCGAATTGCGCGCCGGGCTGGCGGAGGAAAAGGTGTGGCGGACGCTGTTCAAGCCCGACCTCGCGGCAGCGCTGCGCACGACCCTCGCGCTCGTGCTCGCCAAGGATCGAGTGGACGAGGCCAGGACCGTCGCCCGTCCGGTCTGCGACACGGTCTCATCGGGACCTTTGCGCGACGCGCTCGACCAGATGAAGCTCTGCCAGAGCTGATCGCACTTAAAATGAAAGACCGGCCGTCGCCGCCCGGTCTCTCATGGATTCCCCGCGCAAGGCTACTGCGCCTTGCCTTCGACCACCTCGTGCTTCGCCTCCGGCTTGTCCACGATCTTGCGCACGTGGCGCACGACGTGGTCGGCGACGATGGCGTGCGCCTCCGCGGTCGGATGAATCGCGCCGCTGTAGAGGCCGGCATAGGCCGGCTGCAGGATGTCGAACAGCGGCGTGCCTTCGCGATGCGTGTGGGCCAGCAGGAAAGCGTCGTTCGGCGTGCGGAACAGCCGCCAGTGATGCGCGTAGGGCAGCGTCGCCGCCGGCGAATAGGGCTTGAAGTCGTCCCCGTTCGCAGGAATTCGCGGCACCCGCATGTTGATGCCGTCGGCCAGCGTGCGCTTGGGATCACGCGCGCACAGCCCGCGCTTGGTGAATTCCGGGATGTGATCGGTCACCAGCGTGAAGCCCGTGCCGACCCCGGTCGCGAGATTGGCCGGACATCCCGCGCGGCTCTTGCCCCCGGCGATGCATTCCAGGCGGCCGAGGAAATCCTTGAGGAAATCCGCGGTCTCCGCCAGGCGCTGGCGGCCGAGCTTGAGGCCGGGATGCACGTCCATGCCGAGCGTCGGATTGGAGCCGCAGAGCGCGCCGGTCTCGTCGTATTGGATCGGCTCGTAGGAGGACTGCACCACCCGCGCGGGCGGAACGCCGAAGCCCTCGTGCAGCGCGTCCTTGAGCGCCTTCATGCGTTCGTCCAGCACCTCGAGATAGACGCGCGAGACGTCCGGCCCGAAGCGCATGGAACCGCCGGCGAGGCCGGCGATCGGGGCGAGGTCGGCGACGTTCTCGGTGAGCGCATAGGCCGCGAGCGCGCCGAAGCCCACGTCGTTGCCGCCGATCGACAGGAGCGCGACGTCGATCGGACGCTTGCGTAATTGCGGCGGGCACCAGGTCTTGCCGATCCGCTCTGCCGATACTTGCTTGCTGCCGTGCGAGAAGTTCGGCAGCGTGTAGCTCGCATTCTGCGAGCGGGCGCCGCGGCAGATGAGATCGGCCAGCTGGTCGAGCTGGGCGCGCACCTTGCCGCCGGGAATCTCCGCCGCCCCTTCGCGCGGGTCCATGTCGAGGAACAGGCCCGCCGTGATCTCGGCGCCGGAGCAGGCGAGGCTCGCGAGCGTGATCGAACGATGGCGGTTCTCGAGCGCGAGCTCGATCGACACGCGGAAGGGATAGCCGTACTGCGAGCGATGGCAGTCGCGGCTCAGCCAGCGCGCCGCCGCCCTCTCGAACGCGGCACGGAATTCGCTGGAGCCCAGCGGATAGAAGCGCTCGGCCGCCTCATCGTCGAGCAGCCGCCGCGGCAACACCTTGGGATCGTACTGGTCGTCGCCGGAGGCGAGGCCGTAATTGGGCGCCGGGGCGCCCTTGGTCACGCCCCGCGACGCGACGCTCTCGCGCACTAGGGTCGGATCGTAGACCATCTGGCGCGAGGCACTGAACTGGACGGGCTTGTCGGGATTGCTCTCGCCGGAGGCAAAGGAATCGCCGAGCGCCACGATGAAGATGTCCTCGACCACCACCTCGGGCTCGGTGAGCTCGCGGCCGTCGGGCAGCTTGACCGTGACCGAGACGCCGGAATGGGCACGCTCGAGCGCGTAGGGCACCCGCGCGATGGTGAGCTTGTCCTTGCAGGCGAGCTTCTTGCTCTCGGGCTTGCCGCCGGCCTTGCGCGGCTGCCAGGTCCAGACGCAATCGCCGTTGGCGCCGGCGAGCTGCTCGGGGGCAAGCCGGATCGCGACCGTGTGCGCTTCCGGCATCACGTAGTCTTCCTTCGCCGTGCCCCAGGAATATTTGCGCTCGCAGACCGTCGCGTAGCGCCGCGGGCGGCCGTTGCTGTCGTAGCAGGTCTCGCCTACGGTCTGCGCCGCCCAGCCCATCCGCGACTGCTGATAGCGCTTGCCGGCCGTTGCCGCGCAGCGGTCCGGCGACGAGGCATCCTTGCAATCGGGATTGTTGAGCGCCCGCTCGGTGCGCCAGATGATGTCAGGCGGCAGCGGGTTCGCGGGATCGCCGCGCGCTGCGTTGAAGGCGGCCTCGTGCAGCGCGAACGACTTGGTCGGCTTGAAGAACCGGAACGGGTTCTCGACCTCCCAGATCAGATCGGCGGCAAAGCCGGAGCTGACCGGAAGGCTTGCAGTGATGGTAAGGCTGGCGAATAGAGTGGCGGTGGCACAAGCGAAAGCGCGCGCTTGTCGACGCATACTTCACCTCCCCGACCCCATCCGAGGGTTATAGTAGCGTACGTTGTGCTCCGCGGCGAGAAAACTTCACTGACTTTTAACCAGGCGGGACGACTTCATCCCTCGGCGAGATAAGCATTTGAAGCCAATCGGAAATATCCACCGGCCGGGGAACGGCTGGGATAACGGCGCGACCACCCGTGCGTGCCGATCTGGGGCAAATTTATGTCCGCGCGGAACCCGGTAACTCCCGACCTTGCGAATCTCGCCCGCGGCATCCGCGCCGGCGAGCGCGCCGTCATCGCCCGCGCCATCACGCTGGTGGAAAGCCGGCGCAGCGACCACCAGAAGGCGGCACGGCGCCTGGTGCAGGACCTCTTGCCCGCGACCGGCAAGGCGGTGCGCGTGGGCGTCACCGGCGTTCCGGGCGTCGGCAAGTCCACCACCGTCGATGCGCTCGGAACCGTCCTCACCGGCAAGGGCCACAAGGTGGCAGTGCTCGCCGTCGATCCGTCTTCGGCGCGCAGCGGCGGCTCGATTCTCGCAGACAAGACGCGCATGGCGCGGCTCGGCAACGACCCCAACGCCTTCGTGCGCCCCTCCCCGTCGTCCGGCACGCTCGGCGGTGTCGCGGCGAAGACGCGGGAGTCGATGCTGATCTGCGAGGCGGCGGGCTACGACGTGGTGCTGGTCGAGACCATCGGCACCGGCCAGTCCGAGACCATGGTCGCCGACATGACCGACTTCTTTCTGGTGCTGATGTTGCCGGGCGCCGGCGATGAGCTGCAGGGCCTCA
>Ga0126382_10000038_pt1 | contig 36939 bp, 23 predicted proteins | sample PanSoiMetPlot_30_FD_92548 | JGI IMG/M metagenome (GOLD analysis project Ga0126382, IMG submission 92548) | Tropical forest soil microbial communities from Panama - MetaG Plot_30 | ecosystem: Environmental > Terrestrial > Soil > Tropical forest > Bulk soil | place: Panama | collected 2016-02-17
ACTGCGGATCACGGAACAGGCTTTTGAAGATCGTCTCCTTTCCGGTTTCAATCTCTCGAATCATTGTCGTTGGGGGACCATCTTTCTCTTGCCTGACGTATGCAATCAATTTGCCTTGCGGATCCACCTGCGCGGCATTGTGTGATCCCCAGGTCCAGCCTTCAGCAATCTCGGAACTCTGGCCTCCGCTCGCGGAGATCTTTCGGAATGAATAGGAGGGATAAATTTGATAGTAGTACAACGACAAACCATCCGGTGACCACCGGGGATGAATATTTCGCTCCTTTCCACGCGTAACCTGTATGGGACTTCCGCCAGTTGTATCGATAGAGCGAATTTGGATGCCGCCGTCATTCTCGTTTAGAAAGAATGAAATCTTATCGCCTTTGGGTGAGAAAGATGGGTCGGTCAAGTCGTATCTGGCTTCCACCAATTCCGTCGTTTGGTTTGTGACCGGATTCCAGAGCGTCAGAACAAAGTTATTGCGGGTGTTCGTGTAAATGAGCTCAGTATCGTCGCGAGAAAGCTCGGGATCAGTATCTTCGCCTGGGCTCACAAGCACCGGTTCCGGTTTACCGCCTGCAGCGGCAACTTTCCACAACGTCCGGCTGCCGCCACGCAGTGATGAGAAAACGACTGAACGGCCGTCAGACGTCCACACCGGAGTACCGCCAAAATGATCATCGAACGTTAACTGCCTCGGCTGACCCCCAGCCGATGGTATCACCCAAATATCGCCAATGGGCCCTTTGGTACACTGGAAGTAGGCTATCAGAGAACCGTCGGGTGAAAACGCCGGCATGCGGTCAGCTAGCAAAATGTCGGGGATTACCACACCTTCTACTTTGTGCTGCTCGGATCCATCGGCCTTAGCGGTCCAGATCTCGTCATCCCTTTCATAAACTAAGCTGCTGCCATCCCAGGACCAGTTGGGATTTCGGCCGTCTTCAATCAATTTGTTTGGTTTGCCGCCGAGTGTAGGCACAAACCATATGCTTCCTCCGCTGGAAAAGATGATTTGATCATTTCTGGGTGACCACCGTGGACGCCGCGCGGCGAACTCTCCGGTTGTGATCTGAATCGGGTCTCCCTGGGCCAGATTCTTGACCCATACTTGTGGCAATCCGCCGGCGTCGCTGATAAAGGCAACCATGCTGTGGTCGGGAGAGAAACTCGCTTCGCGATGCGATCCTGGAAACGATGAGATCAACCGTTGCTGCGGCTGCGAGTTTCGCGTCGATCGCCACGGTTGCCACCAAGCTAAGACTGCTAACCCGATAAACAGCGCGACTGCGATCCACGTGATTGGGTGAATACGCCTTGAAGTAGTTGAAGCCGGTATGCCGCTACGAGAGCTTGCAGACATAGCTTTAAGAGTTGAAACCAGCTCGTCGGATGACTGGAAACGTTGATTTGGATCCTTTTCCAGGCATCGTTTGATCAGCTCGTTCCATTCACTAGTTAGCTTGCCACCAGTTCCGACCAGACTCGGAGCTTCATCCTTCAAGATCGCGGCCATTGTTTCGGCCATGGACGGACGCGTAAAGGCCCCCTTTCCGGTCAACGACTCATAAAGCACGCATCCGAATGAGAAGATATCGCTGCGGGCATCTAACGCTTCGCCTCTAACCTGTTCGGGAGACATGTAGGGAACAGTTCCTAGTACCATTCCAGGCTCCGAAAGGAGGCTTTCAGTCTCCGCTTCGGTTTCGAGCTAAGATTTCTGGCGAATTAACCTTGCCAGACCGAAATCCATCACCTTCGCCTGACCGCGCGTCGTCAGCATTATGTTTTGCGGCTTAATGTCGCGATGGACTATTCCGTGTGAGTGGGCTTCGGCGAGAGCGTCGGCGATCTGAATTGCGATATCGAGCGCGATGCTGGGTTCGAGCGGATCGCGAGAAATGCGGCGAGCCAGAGTCTCGCCCTCGACGTATTGCATCACGATGAAGCTGCGGGCAGCTTCTTCTGAGACTTCGTAGACCGAGCAGATGTTCGGATGTTCGAGCCTGGCGGCCGCCTTTGCTTCTCTAACCAGGCGCTTCTTTGCCTGCTCATCTTCCGTTGATTGTGGGGGCAGGAACTTGATCGCCACTCTGCGGTCGAGAGTCGTGTCCTGGGCGAGATATACCTCGCCCATTCCACCAGCACCGATTTTCTCGATGATTTGATAACGAGCGAGCGAGATCACTGAGCCGCCTCACTGAGTGAGATTCAAAAGCAGTACGGCCCTGCTACTTAATCTTGAGGACTCTATGGGTGGGCATTCGCCATGTCAATCTGGTCTCCAAACTGCCGGCGTATATCACGCATCTGTCACTCAGCACTGTGACACATCTCGTTTCGGGCTTTCACCGGTTATGCAACTACAGCTTCCACAATTGAGTGTTGCGAGAGCGTCGGGATAACCCTTTCCAAACGGAGTCCCGCGCTTGCGAGCAGCGCCTCGTATTCTGAAGGAGTTCGTTCTTGCCCTCCCGTCACAGCAAGCATGATGATGTCGAGTACCTTGCTGAAGTGAGGGCCGGGAGATTCCGAGACCAAGGCCTCGATAATCAGTACCCGCGCGTGTGCAGGAGCAGCGCGGCGAACCGAAGCCAGAATCTTTGCCGCGTCCTGATCGTTCCAGTCGTGAATCACTTCCATCAATAGATAGGCATCCGCCGCAGGCAGCGCATCAGCAAAGAAATCACCGGACTGCAGGCGCACTCGCTCAGATTCGTGGCCAGATGCATCGGCGATGACGTGTGGCAGATCGAAGACAATGCCCGATGCGGTAGGCGTACGTTCCAGAATTCCTCGCAGAAGATGGCCCCGCCCACCACCGATATCGGCAATCAGTCCGAAGGAGCTGAAATCGTATGCCGCAATTACAGCCGGAATGATGCCGCTGGACTTTTCGGTCATTGCCTGGTTGAACAGGCTGGATTCCTCGGGATGTCCTGCGAAGTAAGCTACAAGCGCTGCCCAATCCAACACCGGTTTGCCGGTTTTCGCAGCGTGAGCAAGTTCGGTGAAGCTATTCCAGAGCACGGGCATGCCCATCATCCGAGCGAGTGAGCGCATCGACTGTGGATGATCAGTACGCAGCAGCTCTGAAGCCTGTGAGTGCCGGTAGCCATCCCCTTCGTGCGCAAACACGTCGTGAGCCGCCAGCAGGCGTAACATTCGATTGAGCGCATCGGCATTGAGTCCGGTCTGCGCAGAGAGCTCAGCCGCAGTCATCGGGCGGTTTCCCAAAGCATCTGCAACTCCGAATTCAGCGACGACTTGCAAACAACGCGCAGCTGCGTGTGACGTGATGAGACTCCAAAGAGCTTGTTCCGGTGGCAAATTGTGCATGGTAAGGCTCCCGTTCTTGCCTTTCTTTTGTACGGTGATCGATTACCTCGCTATCGTGCAAGCGCTGGATCCGATCGTACGCCATCGCGAGGACGAGAAACCTTACCACATTTACTCGGTTCCACATGTATGTCGACAGTGACCCCTTCACAACGGGGCAATCTCGGCTACCTCTGTACACTGCTGCGAGTCTCTCATTCCAAGCGTCGACCTGTTTCTGCAGAGCATCGTGTCGTCACACTGCCAGCTGGGTCCGTGATCTCAACAGAATTGGTAGAGGTGAACAGGTCGGGGTTTGACGAATCCAGTTCAATGTCTCGTGTCACCTTTTGGGTCCCGGCAAAGGAGCCGTCCGCATTGAAAATGAAAGATAAAATTGTATTGGAAAAACGTCGCCCCCCTTCGTGCTCCCAAGCGCCATGGCCCGTGCTCGCGCGTGCAGGGTTACTCGCCGGGTTTGCAAACATTGCCCCTCCGGCGATGAACGTGTTCAGGCCTGAAAAGTTTATCGGAGGTGTGAGCGGCATTCCTGTTTGACAATTTAGAACTGTTCCCTGGACGAGCCAAGTACCTTCCAGCTTCTTGGACTTCCCTTGCCCTGACGCAGCGATCTGCGCCGCTAACATAAGTACCACGACGGCCAGTAGGGCGCGCGGCACTACTCTCAATGACATCTTGTTCATCGTTATCTCCTTTCGGTTTGTATCAGAGAGTTGAGGCATATGAAGGTCGGCTCACCTGCTTTTTCAATCAAGTGAATTCGCCCTGTCTCCCCACGTCTGTTTATGGCTTCCTCGCTCAATCCGGCCGCATAGGCGTCATTCATATCGATCAGAGTCACCTGTTTCGAGCAGCTTGCGCACCAGCTGCGGCTAAGCGCGGCGTGTCGTTTTATGAGCAACACCTCATAGCTCTCGACCGTTATCTTTATCTTCCGATCTGTCACTCTGCCTCCGAGTCCTTGGTCAATCATTGGCCTTCAGGTATACTCGCCGCCGGCATCATTTCCTGGTCGACTTGCGGCTTAAAGACGGGCCCATAATCCACTAATAGGGTTCTTAAAGTCCTTTGGACCCGATATTTGTTTTCTTTGATTTCTGAGAAGACTCCATGAACGCGCCCGATATGTGCTTCTATCAGTTCGGCTCCTTTTGCCTTGATGCTGAAAAACGCGTCCTGCTGCACGACAGGGAGGTTGTGCCGCTCACTCCGAAGGCCTTTGATACGCTGCTCGTTTTAATCAGGCATCAAGGCGAGGTCCTCGAAAAGGATCGGTTAATAGAAATGCTCTGGCCGGACAGTTTTGTAGAGGAAGGCAACCTAACCTACAACATCTCTGCCATCAGAAAGGCCTTGGGCGAAAGCCCGAATGAGCGCAAATACGTAATCACAATACCAGGCAAAGGTTACAAATTTGCCGCAGATGTAGAGTGTAAGAGTGGAGCGCAGTCAGATGTGGTACTCGCAAGGTACACAAAATCCACGCTGGTAGTTCAGGAATATGAACAGAGCCAACGACTCGAAACCGGCCAGAAGGGTTTGCTTTCCCCGAATGTATTTTCCATCGGTAAACGAAAAGCAATCATCATCGGTCTCGTCCTTGGCGTCTTTGTGCTGGGTGCGATAGCGCTGTATTTCGTTTCTCGGAGTGTGACAACAAGCAATGCAATCCGCTCAATTGCCATCATACCATTCGTTAACACCAGCAATGATCCGAATGCCGAATACTTGAGCGACGGAATAGCGGAGAGTCTGATAAACAGCCTTTCGCAGCTGTCCGAAGTGAAGGTGATAGCGCGCACTACCATCTTTCGATACAAGGGCAAGCAGGTCGATGCGAAGGCAATCGGGCGGGAGTTGTCTGTTGACGCAATCGTCACCGGGAAAGTTACACAGCAGGCCGATAATTTAATCGTCCAGGTAGACCTGCTGCGCACATCAGATGGGTCGCAGCTCTGGGGTTCCAGATATATTCGCAAGCCCACAGACGTCTTTGCCCTTGAGGGACAGATTGCCGAAGAGATATCCGAGAATCTTCAATTCAAGCTGACCGGCGAGGAAAAACGAGCACTCTCAAGGCGATCTACCGAAAACTTCCGTGCATATCAAGATTATTTGCTAGGGTGGAGCTACCTCCACCGCCGAACCAGGTCGGACTTTTTCTCGGCTATCGATTATTTTGAAAAGGCTATAGCAGAGGAGCCAAGTTACGCGCTTGCATACACCGCTTTGACTGAGGTGTACACAAGTCTTGTAATCAGGGGGTTCATTGCGCCCGATGAAGGTCGGCGCAAAGCCGAGGAGGCAGCAAGAAGATCTCTTTCCCTAGACCCGAATCTGGCCGAAGCTCATGCCGCGATCGGCGAAACGCGGATACATTTCGCGCCGTTCGACTTCCATACTGGTGACAATGAACTGCGGCGTGCTATTGAACTCAGCCCCAGCCTGGCAATTGCTTATCAGTACCTGGGAGCTTCTCTACTGGAACAGGGCCGACTCGGTGGAGCCATCGCTGTATTCCAGCAAGCTCGCGAGCTTGATCCTCTATCGCCAATTATCGCGCGCATGCTGGCTTACAGTTATCATCTTAGAAGAGACTACGCCGCGTCTCTTGAGCTCCTTCGACAGTCATATGAGCTCGGCCAGCCTTTCATCATTTGGGGGGAAGCTGAGATTTACATCCAAAATGGAGAGCTAACTGAGGGACTTGCAGAGCTGGACAAAGCACAACGCCAGAGAACAGATGACCCTCTTTTAACCTCCAGCCAGGGAATGTTGTATGCCGCACAAGGGCGGCGTGCAGAAGCGCTCGGTATCATTAACAAGCTCGAGCAGATGGCGGATCCAGGCATGAGTCGAGCGAGTTGGATTTCACGAATCTATGCAACGATGAACGATAAGGAACTGGCGCTCGAATGGTTGCGGCGAGGCTTTGAGGCTGGAGCAATCCCGCACTTCTTCAAGGATTCTCCAGTCTGGGACCCGATCCGAAGTGAGCAGCGATTCCAGGACTTACTGCGGCGGATGGCCATCCCGACATAATAGCTTGAGCACTATCACCGAAGCGGCTCGAATTCATCCAAGAGGAAACCAATCGTTCAGCAGTCGGCAGCCAAACAGGCGGACACCAGGTATGGTTGTTATTTGGCTTTTCACTGCGCTGGACATGAACAAGTATTATTGGCGGTGTTCCTATCGAATATCGTGAAAGTTATTCCTGACGAGAAGACTTGGATTGATGCAGAACCCCTGTTCACACTTCCATCATTCTTAGCGAACACTCTACGATCGGTCGCATAATGCTGTAAGGTCAGAGTACTCCCCTGTTTGATTAAAGTCCCGGTGCCGGTCAGAATGAAACCAGAGCAATTGGTGAACTGGTAATCGCCTGTTCTTGAATTGATCTTAAGCAAGTTGCCGTTGCTGTCATCCTGCAAGCAAAAATCGAAGGCGCAATCTTTTGGGGGAAATGCCGAAACGCTCGGCAGCGTACTTGAACCTACCACGAAAGGAGAGCCTGGCACGGCAGTTACAGCGCCGATGCTTGCGATGCTGAAAACACCCAGTGTTCCAAACGCACTATTAACATAAAGCAAAGATCCGGATTGATTGATGGATAACTGTTGACCACTTCCGACACCAGGAAACGGAGATCCGGTTATCGGCGATAGACTGCCGTTTGCTGCGACATTCAGCGCAGCGATTAGACCGCCCTGACTGCTGACAAATAAGAACTGCCCGTTCGGACTTAGAACCGCGGCGAGAGAGTTGAAGCCCCCTGCAAAAATGAAAGGCGAGCCTGGAATTGGCGTTAATGCTCCATTGGCACTGATATTGAAAACACTCACGTTTGTACTGAAGCCGGATGCCGGTGCAAATAGAAGCGTGCTCGCGCAGTTAATCTCGATCCCTGTAACACCAGACCCAAAAGGGAATGACCCTCCTGAAAAAGGCGAGCCCGGGACCGGTGTGAGCGCCCCGCTCGCCGCAATGTTAAATGCTTCTATTAAATTAGTGTCCTCTGTAACGTACAAGAATTTGCCGTTTGGGGACACTTTACTACCATTGGGCTTGTTGCTGGCAGGGAAAGGAGCGCCCGCTATTGGGGTAAGAGCGCCATTGGCAGCGATGCTAAATACAGTAATGCTGGATGAATTCCCGTTTGCTGCTATCAGGAACTGACCGCTCGGAGTGCAATCTAAGGACATTCCGTATCCACTTGCTATACCGCCTGTAGCGAATGGAGAACCGGGAATAATTGTCAGAAACCCTGTAAAAGGGTTGATGTCAAAGCCTGTGACGTTATTGCTGCCATCATTGGCCACATACAAGCGATTTGCCACCATACAAACCGCGCTTCGATTTGCAGCGAAAAGCCCTACGTTGTTACCTGTCCCGCCCGTAATGAAGGGCGATCCGGCGATTGGGGATAGAGCACCATTAGAAGCTACGGAGAATGCCGCAACGGTGTTGAGGGGAGTGTTAGTGTTGACGTAGACGAAATTACTCTGCGCATAGGTGTCACTGGTAAATAGGATGAAGACGAATAGGCTAATCAGAAGACTCCTCGTTATTAATTTCATTTTCATCTCCTTTGCCGCAACAGCTTCCCCGGTTTTATTAGCTCTACTCGGCAGCTCTACCCTGCGATGCCTGCTTTAACTCTTGGTAATACGACTCACGAATAGGTTCTTTGCGCAGTTAGAGCAAGTTTCACTTAAGTCTGTTTATGTAATGAACTGTATTTCTTGAGAGACCGGGATGCGTTCTGGTTGTATACGAAATCTTCTGGTGAGTCAAACATCAATGGAGCTGTCACTGCCAACAATGCGGCGCCGCCCTGTTCGCGAACGTAGCGAATAGCTACCTCCCGCGACGGCAAGCGAGCGCCTGACACCTATTGCTCCGAGCGTATCGAGAATGCGCTGCTTCGTCGCCTGCTCTACAGCAGGGGAGGCTCGCGGTCACGCGTCGCAACCATATATCGTGCCAATGTTCTCGTGATGTCGACGCTCGCAGGCTTGCCTTCCTGAGCAAACGCTAGCGTCGGATCGACAGGTCCCGATCGTAAAGGAGCCGCAGCCACCAGACTGCCGATACCTTGTAACATTCGACGTCGCTGCATCATGCCGCCTTCGCAGAGCGTTTTCGCCCGGCTTCTTCATCTGCGCCCGTTACCTATTTATCACTGATCGAGAGCTGTTGCGTTCCATGTTTCAGTCATCCTTTCGTGCAGGCAGCGCATAATTAAGACATTCGTGGCGTAAACAATCTTCCGTCCGCCAATTGTCAAGGCCGTCTCTGTTCGGAAGCTACGGCTTGCCCATCGTCGGTCCCTCGACATTGACCATGCGCGGGATTCGCTCATCAACCGGCGGGAGCGGCTTGCGCAGCTTATGAGATCCCTGCTGATACCAGTAAGCCACGGTCGAAAAGTTATCCGAGCGGTGGTTGGCGTGGCCGTGCTCGATGGTCATCTTAAAGTACTTCTGGAACGGGATCGGCGAGTCGGTGTGGAAGCGGTAGACCATCCACTTCGCGCCTCGATTGTCTCCCCCGTTTACCGGGTTGCCGTAGTTCTTGTAGGCGAATGTCGGATAGGTCGAGCCGAACGGCGAGATCCCGCAATTGCCGTAGCACCACGCGCCCAGGTAGTAATCCTCCGAACCCGTCCCGTTTATGTAGGGCTTCGCCTTGTCGTCAACGAAGATCATCTCGTCCCCTTCTCCCCACCAGTCGCCCTGGTTCTGAAGGATGTTGTGCGTCACCCCGACGTAATGGCCGCGCCCTTCGACTTCGACAATCACGTAGTTCTTCTCTCCATCCAGATTCGGATGGTCATTCACTTTCTTGTCCGAGTTCTGCTTCCAATCCGCCGTCCAGCCGGGCGCGGGCGTCGCCTGCCTGTACTCGGCGTAAAAGTACGCGACGTCCTCCGGCAGGCTACGATGCTTCTGCCAGTCAAGATTGTAATAGAAAGCCGAGATCGCCTGGCTGCCTTCGTTGGTGATCGTGATGCGCGCTCGTTGGCGAAAGGGCATCGGGAAGAAACAGTTGAGCGCCTTCTGCGAACCGACCGAGAGCGGACCGGACTCATACATAAAGTACTCACCCAGGCCCAACCCGAAGAAGTCGCCGATGGGCGATTCAACCGCCGGCAACGGATCGCCGTCCCAATAGATCCGCAGCACTATCTTCTTCAGGTGGTAGCGCTCGGGCGTGGCGATGGTGAACCACATGTGCGTGATGACGCCTGGACCCACGACGTCGCCGATAGTGCGCGTCTCGCCAGGCTTGATGGGGTTCTTCCAGTTGCCGTCGTCGTTGCCTCCCGTGCGATCGTAGGAAGAGATGCGCTCCTGGGTGTAAGTCTTAAGGAAAGGCAATTGGGAAAGTTCGTCCTTGCCCTGGGCGCGGACGATCGGCCCGGCAAGGGCGATGAGGCACGCAATAGACCAGAAGCGAGTGACCACCTTTTGCATTTAGTCCTCCATTGGAGCGTTGATGCGCTTTCAAGGCCGCCAAGTTATTATCGGCGTCCGTTAGGCGCGTAACGCCATCCCTTTCGTCTCCGGTCCTGCAAACGGGGTGACTATCAGCCCGACGATATAGATTAGCGACATCGCCGCGGCAGCAGCCCCAATTCCGCCGAAGGAAGAAGCCAGCCAACCAGCCAAGAGCGGGCCGAGTGCCGCGACGGTTCGCGAACCGTCAAAAACAATCGATATTGCGGAGCCTCGTACGCGTGTTGGAAAGAGCTCGGGGAGATAGATTGTCATCCAGGAGAACTGACCACCTATAAAAAAGCCGTTCGCGGCGGCGGTCGTCAGCATTGCATACCAGTCGTTGACCCGCAAAAAGAAGCACCACGAGAGTCCTAGCGCGCCCAGGTAATACAGCCAAATGCTGGGTTTCCGACCTAAGGTGTCGGCGAGCAATCCGAAAGCGAGGTAACCAGCGATCGACCCAACGTTAAACATCAGCGCAGCTACTGAAGCCCAGCGCTGAGGCTCCTGTCCCGCAGTCGTGGCCAATTGTGCAGCATGCTGTGGAATCCATGTCGAGACGGACCACCAGCCAACGACGGTGCTAAGCGACATGAGCAAGAGGAATCCTACTCGGCGCCGCATCTCAGGCTCCGAGAATATTCGAGCGATGGTGAACTGGGCCAGTTGCCGGTCTTTCTCCGATCCGATACCCGTTTCGATACGCTTCCGCGCCTCACGCCTGTTTTTGTTGGCAGTGGTCCACAGGACAGGGTCGTGGACCACTCGACGAACATACAGCAATAAGAAAGCTGGAGCTATGCCGATGACGAACATGTACCGCCAACTTGAAGGTCCAAGCGGATTAACCAGCAGCCAGATAGCCGATGCCAGAAAATTGCCCACACCGTAAGCTGCATGAAGCGCGCCTCCAGCGCGACCACGAGATGAAGGCCGCCAGAATTCGGAGACGATGGCGCAGCCCGGTCCCCATTCCGCGCCCAAGCCGAGCCCCGTAAGAAACCGGAAGGCCAGAAGGGACCAGTAGTTCGGCGAGAGCGCTGTGAATCCTGTGAAGACCGCGTACCATAGGATCGAGAACATGAGCATGCGGCGGCGACCGATATAGTCGGTAAGCACACCTGCTATGATTCCTCCTACCGCCCATCCCAGCAGAGTCATTGAGAGCAGGCCAGCCATATATACCGGCGCGGTCGCCAGCCTTTCCGGGGCCAGAAGCTGACGCACCGCGATATCCATGACCAGGATGAGTGCGTACGTCTCGTATCCGTCGAACATCCAGCCCAACCACGCTGCGGCAAGCGCCCTTCGAGCCGAGCGTTCGATCGAATCCGACACTCGCGGTTCTTGCCGGAGTTTCGTTGCCATCAAGGGCGGCTTCACCTCCGAGTCTGTTTCTTTAACATGTATTCGTTCCGTTTATTCGTTTTAAACCGCGCGGCCTGACGCCCTCAGTTGACCGGGCACGAAGAGTTGGATTTAACTCAGCCATTGCAAACCATCTGAAACTAGCTGGGCGCTTGGTTGAAGCGATTGTAGGCCCCTTAGTACTCGGCAAAAATCCGCCTGATTTCCATCGTATCGCGCGTCTTCGTGAGTGCTAGCATCAGTAGTATGCGGGCTTTCTGCGGGTTGAGCGTATCTGCGGGGATCATTCCCAGCGCGTCGTGATCTACTCGTGCGATGACACGCCCATTCCCCACTCGACTGGAACGAACGAACACGGGTCGGGATTCTGTGGGAAGTGACATCACCGACTTCACTTCAGCCTTTTCAGCATTTGAGAGAATGCCGGCCCCACCCGCTGCAAAGACAATGCCCTTGGCCCCGCTACCGACAACGGCACGAATGACCGCCGGATCCGACTCGATATACGAATAGACGATTTCAACTTTAGGTAACGCCTTCAAGCCTCTGACATCAAATTCGGAACTGACCGTGTGCCGCTTGGTTGACATGCGATAGAAGCGCACTTCGTCTTCATCAACATAGCCAAGCAAGCCAAGCTCAGGAGCACGGAACGTTTCGACGCGGTACGTACTCGTCTTTGTCGCGTCTCTCGCTCCGTTAATCTCGTCGTTCAGGACGATCAATGCACCTTTGCCGATGGCTGCTGGAGAGATAGCAGTGCGTACCGCATTTAAGAGATTGAGCGGACCATCTGCGCTGATTGCGGTCGCCGGCCGCATCGCTCCGACCAGAACGACCGGACGATCATACTTGACGGTCAGATTGAGAAAATACGCGGTTTCTTCAAGCGTATTGGTCCCATGCGTCACCACGATGCCGGCTACTTTCTGATCGTCGGCAAAGATTTTGTTGATTCGGTTCGCGAGAGTGAGCCAATTGCCGACCGTTATATCCGAGCTGCTTACGTTCGCGATCTGCTCCACCTTGACGTTTGCGACTTGTTTGATTTGTGGTACAGCATTGACGAGTTCTTCCCCAAGAAGGGAGCCGGTATTGTAGTTGGATAAGTCGGTTGCCGAAGCTCCTTTACCGGCAATCGTGCCACCGGTAGAGAGTATCCAAACCGAAGGCAATTCTTTGGCGCGCGCTCCCTGCCCAGCACAAGGCATGTTATTTACGGCAAGTACGACTATCGCCACCGTAATGGCCGCCAAGTTGAGCTTCCGCACTCCAAGTTGTTTGCGAGTCATTTGCAATTCCTTACCCCAGGGGAAGACCTCTGCGGCCATCGCTGATCAGACTGCCTGACGAAAAGGTTGAACGGACCGGCGCAAGCATCGGGCGACCCTGCCAACCCCGGCAGCGCCGACTCTGCTGCAGCCGCTTGGCCCGGCTGTCTACACATTAAACAGCGTCATTCGGCAATACTACTTCATCAGACTGCTTAACTGACCTCTTTGTCTTACAGAGAGAATAAAGGAGAAGTCCGAAATCTCCAGCGATTGCCGCTGTCATTGCTTCAAGCTTCGTGGTGTTCGAGAGCAACCATAAGCATAAGCCCACCGATGCCGTTGCCATCAAGAGGCCCGATGGCGATGTGAACTTCGGCGGTCCCATAGATTGACTCGGTCCAACCGCATTGTTAGACGTCGTCGATGCGTGGAATCATGTGACACATCGCAAAACATCGACTCGCGCGGTGCTACTGCGGGAAATATTGTATTCGGACGACGCGTCGCGCGAAGTCTTATGTCGTTAGGTTGCGTTTTCACCAACAACTCGCAAAAATTCCGTAATCAAGGGGTGCGGACGCTGACTCGTTGAGCGTGCTTGGGGAACAAACAATGTCCCAATAAAAAAAGGATGATTGGTTAGTTCGATAACCCGGTCCTCCCCTTCATCGTTCGATCCGGTAATTCTCAAGTCTTTGCTTTTGAGAGGCGACACCCTTTCCGGGTTTACGCCGAAATTACAGTAGTATTGTTCTGTCGCCGAAACTGCACCGTAAATTCGGGCAACTCTGGAGTCTGGCACAAATGTCAGGGGCAGTTCGCGTCCTTCCAACGAACACGCCAATTGAGAGATAAGCAATTGCGACGATTACGGGTCATATTCCGCGTGTTGCGCATCTTTGAAACCCAAAACATTGCGGGCGTATTCTATAACCATATGCTGAAACCCGCCGCATGTCCCGAGACAAGGTATGTTGTTTTCACGGGCGTAACGAATTGCCCACAGCGTATTATTCATATTCTTATACGGACTGCCGGGCACAACCCAAATTGCGGAGAATCGTTTAAATAGTCCCTTATCAATATCCGCGGTAGAGACCCAACTGCCTTCGATTTCAGATTCTAAGAAAGCGCGAGAATGCTCGATAGATGTTTCGGTGTCAATGTGCGGCTGAAATGTCGGCGTGTATTCTCCAAGTAAAGCGACTCGTTTGTTCATACTCGAATCCGATTATACGGTTTTACTGCGAAGCAACCCTGTCATGCGCGGCTATCGGCACATTAAACAACTTTGTCCGGTGATACTACTATATCAGGCTGCTCATCCGACCTTTTCATCTTACCGAGAAAATAAAGGAGCAATCCGAAAGTTCCAGCAATTGCCGCTGTCATTACTTCACGCAGTGTGCTGTTCGACAGCAACCACAAACATAATGCGACCGACGCCGTTGCGACCAACAAGCCCGATGGCGACTTGAACGCTGGCTGTCCAACAATGCGGTTGTTTCGTAGCATCGGCAGCGCTGCACAAGTAACGCCGTACGTAACCACATTTATCAGGACACTTATTTTCACCAACTGGATGAAGTTACCTGACAGCGCGAACCCAAGCGCCACACCCGCCATAACCAGGATAGAAATATAAGGAGTTTGGAAGCGCCAGTGTATAGCGGCAAGACTCCGCGGCATCTGTCTATGCTCGGCCATCGCGAAGAGAACACGAGGTCCGTGCAGGAATTTGCCATTGAGGTTGCCAGTGATCGAAACTACTGCCCCAGCAGCAATGAGGTAGCCCCCGAATTCTCCCAAAAACTTGTTGCTCGCGTCCGCAAGTGGCCTTGAAGAGGTTGCTAATTCTGGAAGGGTGCCGATACAGACTATCTGAATCAATACGTAGAGCATCGTTACAATAATCAGCACGGCGAACAGCGTAAAGGTATGGCACGCTGCGGATCGCTCACCTCCCCTGCGGGGATCGGCACTGATTCGAAACCGGTGAAGGTGTACAACAGCAGCAATACTGACTGAGAAAAAGCGCCATAGCTCGGCGGAGCCGCGACTGAAAAGTTCTGCGGGTTGATGAAGAAGACGCCGACCGTTATGAAAAGCAGTAGCGGTACAAGCTTGCCCGTCGCAAAGATGTTGTTGACTATCGCAGTTTGGCGCACGCCGACCAGATTTATCGCTGTAAGCAAGAGCACAACAATAATGATGACGAGCTTGCGCCACGTTCCAGTTGGAATCCAGACGGAGCCTAGATAGTCAACGAGCAAGTTGGCGTTAGCGGCAAAGGTTATTACAAAAGATAAACATCGTAGCCACCCCAATTCAAACCCGACTACGTCGCCAAAAGCCTCCCGTGCGTACAGGTAGGGGCCGCCGGTGACCGTGAAACGGCTACTCACCTCGGCAAAACAAAGTACGATAAGCAAAACAGCTGCGGCACAAATGACGTATGCCAGCAGAGCTGCGGGCCCGGAAAGGCTATAGACCTTTGCGGGCAGCCCGAAAATGCCCGCACCTACAATTGAGTTAATCCCAAATGCAACGAGGTCCCACCTCCCAATCCCCCGCACAAGGCTGGGCGGCGCGAGTCTTGACGCGGTAGCCATGACTTCTCTAGTCGGACTCACATTGACTTCAATTCCTTAAGCGTGGCCCAGAATCGCTCGCCGTTCGGTTGTTGAACCCAGTACTGAGTGAGCTGATTGGCATGCGAGCACCGGGCACCGACAACAGTGCCTTCGCCTATACCGCCATGCACTCGCGCTCCAATTTTCAATGCAAAACAGTCCGACGGGCTGGACTCCGTAGGGGTACCCGGTTGAAGGAGAGATGTCAGCAAGAAGATGCCCTTGTCGGTAAGCTCATAAACTGGGTCGACTAAGTTGCTTGAAAATGGTCCAATGCCATGCACCTGTATGATCGCTTCTGTCTTCGACCATCCGAAGTGCGCCATATTCTTTGGTACAAACGCAAAGCCTCCGACTCCCAGTTGCTCCAGTGCCGAACGATTGAAACGGCTTCCCATTCCAAGCGACATAACTCCTTGTACTACCGCGATGTTCTCGTCGATGGGATGTGTGTGCGGCAGAATGATGTAGTTAGCATCGTTGTGAATACGAATCACAAAGGACACTCCTGGACTGGCCGGATCGCCCCAGACTTTCTCAACCCACTGCCCTGATGGAATCTCGTGAAGGGGAACAACTCCGTGACGCGAATGCTGTGCCCTCGCATCAATACCAGCAAAGGAGAACGCCAGGAGCGATGCGAGGACCAAGATTCGAGATGAGAAAATGGAGGGGTTCTTACCTGGTTTCATCTCACTTCTCCTTTCAGCTATCTCTGCTTTCGATTTCTTTAGCGTTGGTCACCCCTAACGGCGGGCGTCAGCGGGTCAATGCAGTGCCTGGTCTAAGCCGAAATTCAAGCACTCGTACCTTGTCATTTTCCAGCAGGACCTAGTAATACTGTGGAGATGTTTTAACGTCGTCTTGCATTGTTGTTATCCGTAATTAGGTAGCGAATGCCAGCGCCGTCAACAGAGAGCCAACAACGAAGCCTGTAAACAGATGGGGAATTCGCTTCATATTGCCTAATTCCTGATCACGCTGCGGAAGAAACCGCCACTACCGGTGCAGGCTTCGCGTAGTGTTGGCCAATAACTGCCGTCGCAGTCATGTCGGCCGTCACATTAGCTGTTGTTCTGAACATATCCGGAAGTGTGTCAACCGCGAGTAGCATACCGATCGCTTCAACTGGAAGCCCTACAGCGAGGAAGGTAACCGGGAGTGTCACCAGCAGTGGTACTCCACCGGGCAACCCGACACTGCTCATGCTGACAAAGACGGAAGTCGCTACCAGCGTGACGACTTGCGTTGCGCTGAGCTCAATGTTGTAAAGCCTGGCGATAAACAGAGCTCCGCATGTTTGTGCCATCGGATTGCAGATGCGGAATACCGAAACGGCGAGCGGGAGGACGAGGCTCGTGATCTGGGGCGGGAGTTCGAGCCGCCGCTCTGCCCCTTCGATCATGGCCGGCAGGGAAGCGAGTGAAGAGTGCGTGCTCAGCGCAACCGCCTGCGCGGGTGCGATCGCCCGCATAAAACGCCGCAGCGAAACGCGCGCACCGAATGCTGCCACTAGATACAGCGCTAGCATGACGGTGATCGCTAATGCCGAAACCAAGACCACATAGTACGCCAGCGCGCCGACGACCTTCATGCCCGCTCGCATCGTGAGAGGAAGCATTAGCGCGAAGACACCGACGGGGGCGAACCAAAGCACCCAGCGGACGATTACCAGCATCGCTTCAGAAACGCCACGAAAGAATGATACGAGAGGCAGGCTCGTTTCGGGCGCGAGGCGCCTGATGGCAAATCCGAAAAACAGCGCAAAGACTATGAGCGGGAGCACCTCGTCCTCGGCTGCCGCTTTAATCGGGTTGACGGGAATGAGGCCGACGAGCCTTTGTGTAACGGTGGGGACTTTCGTCGCCGACTCGACTGCAGCGGCGTCAATGCTGGATCGCAGCGTCTCTGATGTCGAGAGGTCTACTGTGAGCTGGTTAAGCAGTGGCGGCGTGACCAGCGCTGTAAAGGAGGCGGCAACAAAAAGCATCAGGATGAAGAACAGGATTGCCTTAACTCCCATCCGGCCGACGGAGCCCGCGTCAGCGGCTGAAGCGACCCCCACAATGAGCAGCGAAAAGACGAGCGGGATGACAGTCATCCGCAGCGCATTAACCCAAATGGATGCCACAGGCTCGATGATGAAAACGAGTCTTTGAAGAAAGGCGTTGTGTGTTGCGGTGATGGCCGCGCCAATCAACGCTCCTGAGGATAGTCCGATGAGTGAGCGGGTGGTCAAAGACATAAGCCCAATCTCAACGAGGATCGTATAAATCCATCAAAACGGTATCGTCGTTTCGGCCACGAACGACGCAGCGGCACCCCGCGCCCCCGCCAACGAGAAATAACTCAAAGGGGATGAATAGTCACTAGGCAGGTTCCTAGGTTTGAACGTGTTTGAATTCTATCTTGAGGTTACGACGTGGAGACCAGGCAAGCAAAAGCTTGAACTCTGAACTGCCGAATCGTAGCGCAAACTGGACTTATTTTAGTTTTTCGTATTCTTTCCTGGCCTCGATCAGAACCGGGACATCCTGGTCGGCGTCTTTCCACAGCGCGAAGAAGTCCTGATAAGCCTTACGCGCCTTTGCCACATCACTTGTAAGCGCAGCAGCGCGCGCCAAGCCGAGATGCGCCAGCGGGTACAGCGGTGAAGTAGCGACTACACCTCGATGATCGATAATCTTTTGGAACTCGGCCATTGCCTCCGTCCCCGCGCGTTGCTGGAGAAAAGCAAGCCCGCGAACATAGGCAGGCCAGAGACCGGCGTTACCTCCCGTCTCATAGCGGCTAGCCGCCTGTAAAAGCTGAATTGCCTGAGCCGGGTTGTCGCGCCTGATCTCAATTGCCGCGCGGATAGTCGGCAGCCCCGTTACGTTCACGGTTATATCTTTCGGAAACCGCCTGGATAGTTCATCGGCGAGCGATTGGGCTTCGCTCGCCTCGCCACATATTGCAAGCGCCAGCGCTACATTTCTGAGGGACACTCTGGTGCGGGCGAAGCTAAGGGCGCGTTGGGACGATTCTTTCGCCTGTCGGCAATTACCTGATGCAGAATCAGCAAGTAAGTTCGATGCCGCATGCGACGCGGCTAACTCTCTCGAATCCCGGCGTTGCGCCAGATCAACGGCGCGGCCGGAGAACTCTCTTGCCTTTCGCAACTGACCCAAAGAAATCGCTGCCTGAGACTGCGCACTTAGCATCAGGGATTCGCTCGGTTTCCCGGCGGCCCAGTCAACCTGCTGCTGCATACCCGCAGTGTCCCCGTGCACAAATGCAATCGAAAAGAGATTGATATGATAGGTGGTTGTATCCAGCTTCCGGGCCATTGCTTGCTCGATAACATTCGTGGCCTCATCGAAACGATTGAGACTGAGGAAGCCCACCGACACGTTGATGTATCCTGTGGAAAGGTTCGGATCGAGGCGAACACATTCGCGAGCTTCTTCAACGGCCTTTTCATATTGCCCGAGCAGGTTGTACATGACGGCCGAGTTGTTCCATGGCGCACCGTCGCGCGGGAAAGTCCGTTTCCAGATTTCTAAGATCTCCAGGGTTTTATCGAGATCTCCGACTACGTCCGTATAATAACGTGACTCGATATAAAGCCTTTCGTGCTCACTGACGCGATCTCGCAGCGCGAAGGCCTTTTCGGTGAATTGCGCAGCGGATTCCGGTTGTCGGATATTGAAATACATTACAGCCGTTCGAGCATAAGCCAGGGCAAAGTTGGGATCTAACTCAGTCGCACGTTTGTAGAAAGGGATCGCCTCGGCGTTATTACCTTTAGCTCGCTGCTCATCGCCAAGCGAGAACGCTCTCAGAGCCTCGAGCGAAGCGGTAGTGGCTTGTTCGACAGGTGCATCGAACTTCTGGATTGAGCCGAGCGATTCGCCGAGCCTCTCGCGTAGCTTCGTCGCAGCATCGCCGAGCTTCTTAAGCACCTGCTCTTTGTTGTCAGCCTCAGCCTGTTCACGAGCGATCGCTTCTCCGGTATGTCCGTTGAGCGCTTCAAGAGTGATTACGTAATGGCTGCCGAGACCCGAAATCGAACCGACCAATAGCGCTTTGATGCCCTGGCGCTCGCAAATCTCCCGCGCTACATCTTTCGTAACCCTATCGTCAGGAGAGCGACCCATAAATCGCATCGCATCTCTGACCTGCTGGTCCGAAAGAATGTTAAAGAATGGGGATTGGCCCAATTGGACCGCAAGCGCCTGTTTTAGCGTTCCGTCGAAGACCGCGTCTCCAGTGGTGTTGATGAAATCTGCCAGCACCACTGTGTCCTTTTCGTTTAACGCTGAAGTCTTGCGTGAGAAGAAGTAGAAGGAAGACGCAGCCATTGCGAGGATGGCCAGCGTGACAACTAACGTACTCTTCTTATGCTGTTTGATTTCGCTGACGATGTACTCAGCACTCGACATGCTTCGCGCAGTGGGCTGCTCGCCGCTCTGAGATGTCGTCACTTTTGCAACAGCTGCCGGTCGCCCGGCGCCGGTATGTATTATTGCGCTCTTCATCTCAGGCGAGAGTGAGCGCTCGAGCTTAGCCTCGAATTCCAGTTCCTGCTTGAGACTTTTCAGATCAATCAACAAGTCCTTGACTACTTGATAGCGCTCGTCTCTGTCTTTGACGAGCGCCTTTGCGACAATTCGTTCCAGTTCTGTTGGAACTTCCTCTGCATATCGCGCAATCGACGGCGGTTCTTTTTCCAATATGGAAACAATCACGTGGCTCTTAGTGGTGCCCTCGAACGGCCTGCGTCCTGTAATCATCTCGAAGATCACTACGCCAAGGCTGAAGATGTCGGTCCTCGCGTCCATCTTCAAACCGCGGGCCTGCTCCGGTGACATATAATCCGCAGTACCCATCACCGTTCCCGGATCGGTATCCACCCGAGCAATCGTGGGCGCTTCGGTATCGGTTGATATCGCTTGTTCAGTAAGCTTTGCGAGGCCGAAGTCCAATACTTTGACGTGGCCTCCAGCCCGGATCATTATGTTCTCCGGCTTTATGTCTCGATGCACAATTGCCGCCTGGTGCGCGGCATCCAAAGCACTGGCGATCTGAACAGCAACGTCCAGCGCTTCTCGCAAGCTCATTTTCGTGCGCGACAAGTGCTGGCGAAGCGTCTCACCTTCGATGTACTCAGTGGCAATAAAACGCGCTGAGCCTTCTTCCCCGATATCATAAATGGTGAGTATATTCGGGTGGGACAATGCAGAAGCCGCGCGAGCTTCCTGCTCAAAGCGATACAAGCGGTCTTCGTTTTTTGTAAGCTCGTCGCTCAACAGCTTTATGGCAACTTTGCGCCCGAGCCTTGTGTCTTCAGCCAGGTATACCTCACCCATCCCGCCCGCGCCGAGCTTCTTGAGGATGCGATAATGAGAAATCGTTGCTGCAGCCAAAGCGGGTATTCTCCGATCAGGCTTCACAGGACGTAGGTGAGGGCATCACATCACAGGCGTAGCAACGTGTCAACGGCCGTGAGGCTGTAGAGCAAACAGTTAGTTCGCGTTGGTTCGATCTGTTTTATTGATTGGACGCCGTTTCGGTCTTCACAATCCGATTGAAGCGGGATCTCGGCATCAATGCTGATACCTAATCGCGTCAACTCCACGCTCGGCGAGTTCAGCTTCCACGTCACTGGCCAACAATTGCTGTGCGTCCTCCTGTCCCTTCAGCGTTGCGTCAAGATGCCACAGCGTCAGTCCACGCACAAACAAGTGAGCCGCTTCACCTGAACAGAGCTCCGCAATTGGCCGCATCTCTTTGGAAATCCAGGCCGCCTCACCGGGGAACTGCATTTTTCGAACGGTCTCATGTATTTCTTCGACATTGTCCATGAAGTGCATGTGATCGGCTCGACGTAAAATGAACATTTGTTTCGTTGACGGAGTCCTTTCGAATAGTTCGTACATACCCGCCAGTGGAATACAGACATCGTCTTCCGCAACCAAATACAGGGTCGGAACATCGCGCCCCCATTCAAATGTCAGTGTCGCGCGAATAATCCCAGGTTTCGGTTGCGAACTTCCGCCCGGCGCCAGCGCAACAACGGATCGGACGCGCTGCTCGACTTCAGTTGCCGCGAGTACCGTCCAGCCTCCGAAGCTGTGCCCCACGATCCCAATCCTCGTTGGGTCGATCTTTGCTTCCGAATCGTATGCCCGGTCATTAAGCAGATGATCGAGGAGAAATCGAATATCAGGCACGCGGTTCGCAACCCAGGCTTCAATTCGCGCGGTCTTTTGCTCGTCGGTTTCATCCGCCTTACGCGCCAGTTCCGTTGCTACGACCTCAGAATGATCTAACGCCGCAACGAGATACCCGTGGCTGGTTAAGTGAGTACAAATAAATGTCGACTGTTGCCGACTGCCTCCGCTGCTGTGAGAAAAGAGGATCAGCGGGTAGGTTCCGGGCTGGGCGGTAGCATTGCGCACAGCCGTTTGACTGCGCGGTTTATCGTTAAATGGAACAGCGAAGGAGTCCTGGGTTGCCGGTGCGAGGTCCTCGCCCGCGTGCCGCGCAGCTGCGGGATACCAGATCTCGATGGGGAACTGACGATCGCGTACCTTATCAAGTCCCTGGATCGTACGCACACCGACAGGAAATCGCCCTCGGAGGAATGGATCGTACTTACTCATATATAGAGCCTTATACGATACAAATCCTATCAAGGTATCGGCGTCTGTTCGAAAAGTTTCTGTTCACGGTCGGCCAGCCTGTGCGATGGATACATTAACCCCGATCGTCACAATATCCCGGAGAGCGATTGCCGAATCGGTTTCGCGATCTTTGGTCGACGCAACATTTTCGCCGTCATTGGTTGCTGCTACCTCACTAAGGCCCTTGAACGTTGGCCTCAAGCAGAACGTCCAGATGGCGCGAGCCTACCCAACGTAGTAACGAATTTATTCGTTCTGCTTTAAATCGCACTCATTCCGATGAACTCGCTACTTTGTTGTGCGCTGAATGAAAGCAGAACGAATAAATTCGTTGCTACGTGGGCGCGGACTAACTAAGCCAGTTTCTTCGAAATTGTCGTCGCTTTTGCGGTCATACCGCCCTCGATAAGCTTATGTCGACCAGGAAAGAACCAGATCGATTCACGTTTCGTAAGTGGGCGGACCGACGAATGTAGTCGCTTCGAACTCATTTCAGTTTTTCGTATTCCTTTCTTGCCTCAATAAGAACCGGAACATCCGAGTCGGCATCTTTCCAGAGGGCAAAGAAGTCCTGATAAGCCTTGCGTGCTTTTGCGGTGTCGCCAGCAAGTACCGCCGCGCGCGCCATGCCCACGTGCGCGAGCGGATACAACTGAGAGTTAGCAACTACAGCTCTGTGGTCTATGATCTTTTGAAATTCAGCCAATGCTTGCGTGCCAGCCTGCTGGCGCAAATAGGCTACTCCGCGCACGTATGCAGGTAGCAGTCTTGCCATTCGTCCCAATTCGTACTGCGTCGCCGGCTGAAGGACTTGAAGGGCCTGCGAGGGGTTGCTCCGGTTGATTTCGATGAAGGCACGTGCCACCGGCAGCCAGATGTCATTCAGACGCGTATCTCTTGGATATTGTTTTCCCAACTCCTCAACAATGGATTGCGCTTGCGCGGTTTCACCACACTGGGCGAGTGTGATGGCCGCGATTGGTAGAGTGGTCCTCCCGCGCGCGACAGCGAGAGCGTTGGAGACTTCTTCCTTAACCTGCCAGCAGTCGCCAAAACTTACTTCAATTCGCAGCTTATCAAGCATTGCCTGAGCTTCGTTCTCGGGACGGTCGCGGCTCAGTTGAGTTGCGCGGTGATAGAGTTCACGGACGGTTCGGAGCTGACCTGAATAAGCAGCATTCCCCGCTTCCTCGGCGAGCATTTGGGCCTCAGCCGGTTTTCCACGAGTGGATTCTACCTGTTGTTGCATCGCCTCCTGGTTACCTTCCAGAAAAGCGACGGTATACAGGATGACGTGATAACCACCTGAGTCAAATTTCTGAGTCATTGCCTGTTGAATCGTCGCTCTTGCCTCTTCCAGTCGGTTGAGCTGGAAGAAAGCGCGCGCCAGGTTGTTATAATTGGCCGCGTCTTTGCCACCGCGACGAATAGCTTCCTTGGCTTCTTCAACCGCCTTTTGGTGTTCCCCCGTTAAATTGTAGATTACTGCCAGATCGTTGGGCGGGTAACTGTCGCGTGGATAAGTACGTTTCCAGAGTTCATATACTTCGATTGCCTTGTCGAATTCTCCAGTTACATCAAAATAATAAGATGCTGAAATTTTGAATCTCTCGAGTTCGCTGACCCGGTCTCGCAGTTCGAAGGCCTTCTCTGCGGCTCGAGCGGCAAGGTCTAATTGTCGCGTATTGTAATATGCTTCGTTCAGCCCTAGATAGGCGGATGCGAAGTTGGGGTCAAGCTCAAGCGCGCGCTTGTAAAATGGTATCGACTCGAGCGTCCTACCGGACCGCAGGTTCTCTTCCCCCAGGGACCAGGCCTTTAATGCGTCGAGTGATGAAGTGGTGGCCTGCTCAATGCGCGCATCGAACTTCTGAATGGAAGCGAGGGATTCGCCGAGCTTTTCGCGTAGCCTGGTTGCGGCTTCTCCGAGTTTCTTCAGCACTTGCTCCTTGTTTTCGGCTTCGGCCTGTTCGTGCGCAATCGTATCGCCAGACAGTGCGTTGATAGCTTCGAGCGTGAGGACGTAGTGACTTCCTAATCCCGAAATTGATGACGTCAGCAGAGCCTTCAATCCATGCCGTTGGCAAATCTCACGTCCGACATCTCGAGTGATGCGCTCGTCCGGTGAGCGGCCCATGAAACGCAAAGCCTCACGCACCCGGTCGTCACTGAAGATGCTCAGAAAAGGCGATTGTCCCAATTGCACCGATAACGCCTGCTTCAACGTCACATCAAAAACCGCGTCTCCAGTCGTATTCACAGAATCCGCCAGCAGTATTGTGTCTTTGTCAGTTAACGCCGGCGTCGGGCGGGTCAAGAAGAAGATCGTAGCCGACACCACGATCACAAAACTGGCCATAATCACTGTAGCGCCTTTCTTGTGGCGCTTGATCTCGCTCACAATGTACTCAGCGCTGGACGTAGTGCGCGTGGCGGGCTGCTCGCCGCTTCCGGTGTTTGGCGGCTTAAGCGACTTAGTGGCAGTGTGTATGCTGCTTCCCCCGACAAAAGTATCGCCACTCATCGAGCGCTCAATCTCGGTTTCAACGTCGAGCCGCTGCTTCAACCTTTGCAGATCAGTGAGCATTTCCCGCGCTGTCTGGTATCGATCTTCCCTGTCCTTCGTCAGCGCCTTCGTCACGATCCATTCCAGTGCCTCAGGAATCTCTCTCGCATAGCGCGCTAGCGGCGGCGGTTCTACTTTCAATATCGACGCGATCACCTCGCTGGCAGTTTGCCCCGCGAACGGCGCATGCCCTGTAGACATTTCGTAAAGCACAACCCCGAGGCTGAACAGGTCGCTCCGAGAATCAACGTCTTTGCCGCGCACCTGCTCAGGCGACATGTAATTGACCGTACCGAGTATCGTGCCCGGATCGGTATTCACCCTGGCGATGGTTGGAGCCTCAGTGTCAGTTGATGCAACGTGCAGTTCGGTCAGCTTTGCCAATCCGAAGTCCAGCACTTTGACATAACCTCGGGACCGCAGCATTATGTTTTCCGGTTTAATATCTCGGTGAATGACGCCTGCCGAGTGCGCGGACTCAAGCGCGCTTGCCACTTGAATCGCTATCTCCAGCACCTCGTGCAAGCTCATCTCCGCGCTTGCCATGCGCTGTCGAAGCGTCTGGCCTTCGACGTACTCAGTAGCGATGAAGTGAGCGTCGCCTTCAACGCCGATCTCATAAATGACAAGAATGTTCGGATGTGACAGAGCGGAGGCCGCGAAAGCCTCCTGCTCGAAGCGGCGCAGCCGATCTTCATTCTTAATAACGTCAGGCGAGAGAAGCTTAAGTGCAACCTTGCGGCGGAGCTTTGTATCTTCGGCAAGGTAGACTTCACCCATACCGCCAGCGCCGAGCTTTTTTAAAATGCGATAGTGAGAAATCGTTAGAGCAGCCAAGCGATCTTCTCCGATCACCCTCCCACTCAAGTGTGCGTGAGGCAGCAGTGCAGGCTCTTGAGCCTGTTCTTCATTCTCCGCATCCTATGCAGCCTACGTTTGCTTACGGCCAGAAGCATTTCCGGTCGGGACGTTTTTCTTCACAACTCGTGCGTTTGGCATGGCCGACACCCCTCTTCCCGTTAGATAACTCAAATGAGAGTGCGCGTCACTAGGAAGGTTTCTAGCTTTAGCTTGGATTTTCTATTCAGACTTAAGATGGCTGGACTTGAAAGATGCCAATCTGATCCGGAGGATTCCGAACCTTCCTAACGATGCTCATTATCGCCGGCCGGGAGCCACGCATTCATGGGCTCAATATTCGGACAGTACCACCTTCGCTTCGGACTGTGACCGCTTTGTTGAGTCGAGGCGTCTCGAAGTAATTGCCGGCGCGGATCATAAGCGTATCACCCGGCATAGCGGCAAAATGACCATCAGTAACTGTTCTGTAGGGGTGAGCGGATGAGCCGTCCTGATAGCGGCTGGTATTCGCCGCATCCACGAAGACTGTGTTGGCCGCCGGCGGAGTATCTCGCTCTCGCCCGAACCAAATAAACCGCTGCACGACGTTAGCATTACCTGTGCCACCAACGAGGGCATAGCCGCTCGCAACCCAGGTATTGCCATAAGGCACATTAACGCGCGAAGAAAGATAGTCTCCCCACCGATTCCCTGCTGGTCCGTTGGTCGGGTTGCCGGTGAAGGCGACGCTTTCGAGCGGCGCAATAGTGCCGCCATTGAAGTCGTCCGCCATCCAAGCGAGCGCGCGCGGAAAGAAGGTCGCGCCGCCTCCGGCCGCTATGGTGCCGCCGAGATGTCCGCGGTCATTGACCGCAACCGAAGGATAAAGAAATGCCTCGACAGTATTCCATATTTGGGACTGATCGATCAGAGTGCGGTTGTTCTCGTTGAACCGCATCACCCACACGTGAGGGAAGGGAAAACCGGTTGCCGGCGGAGTGCTTTGCGGAGCATTCCACATGAAACCGATAACCCCATTTGCAACCCAGGCGGCACGAATGCGGGTGTCGTTGGCTGGAAAGGCGGCGAAGTCCGTACCGTCCGGGCTGGGCGCCGTCATCGCACCTGTATTAAACGCATTATGGTTGACGTTATCAAAAAGAACCTGGTTCGAGCTTTCGGCCCAGCGGTAGATGCGAATCTGAGTGTTCGATATGTGGGCTCCCCAGTACATCGTGCCATGTGCGCCTTGAGTAGGGCGGAAGGTAAAATTCGCGTCGGTGTAGAATTGAGGGTGTATCTCTCCACCTTGAGCCAGCTCGCTTAAAGGAATGCGCGCAATAACTGCCGCTATGCTGCCGCAAGGGTTGGTACAACCGCCGGTGCAGCTGGCAGGGCAGGCACCGGGAGGACACGTCCCCGCACACGGATTCGTAGGGTTGGGCAATACCCGAAGAAAGATGTTGGTGGTCAGGTACAAGAAGTTGTCACTCACCGCCATATCAGGAAAATCAAGCCAGAACCCGCTCGCTCCCGTAGGGGGTGTCGTAAAACCAAAGTTAGCCGGGGTGAAGTCATAAATGAGCCAGTTGTTGTTCAACACGTCGGACTGGCTGCCGGCCACACACAACCGGTCTGTGTTGGTATTGTTGTCAGGATTGTATTGCAACAGCCAGAAGGTCAGCGCTCGGGTGCGTTCGTAGTAGGCGATCTGATCGCAACAGAATCCTCCGTTGACGGCATCATTCGTCCCGTCGGCAGGAAAGTTGTCGTAGGGGTTGATATAGGTGAAGGTTTGGCCGCGGTCGCCTGAAAAGCCTGCAAACCAGTTTTGCGTCCAGAAGACCACGCGACCATTGCTCGCCAAACTTGGTTCATTCGTTGTTGAGCTTCCGAGTGGCACTCCGCTGACCACAGGGGCGTTGGCTAGCTGTGTATTTCGATAGACTGTAAAGGTGCCGGGTGCTTGTGGTGTAGACTTAGGGGCTGTCTCGGAAATCCCTCCCGCTGTAACTTTCACCACTGTTGGCGGACTGGTTGGGCGAATGTCTTCAGGGCGTACCGAGGGGTCAGTAGGGGGATCCATTCTGATCTCCTCGAAATCTTCCATAGGTTCTTCGGGCGGACGCTCAGGTGGTTGCTTACGTTTCGCACTATGCAACGGACCTTTGGGACGCACCGTGAATTGACGGGTCTCTGACTGCCCCGAGCTGACCACGAGGGCTGATCTCGATTGAGCGTTGGAAGGTTGCGAATCGTGTGCTCCAAAAATGAGGATCACCGCCGCCAGAACCAGAAAGGTCACTGTGATGAGATTCCGCTTCATAAGAACTCCTCGTGACTCAAGATCACTGCAACGAGACCAGCACTAGTACTAATCCGCGTCCAACACGCAAACCGCTCATCGCCTTTCCGATGATGGCACCTTTTGCCATTGCATGGTTTCGAACTTTCATTGCGTGACCCGGAGTTTTGGAGGTTGTGAGCAAGTCGCCCGGCCTAATTGGTCCGTTGGAGGCGTCGGCCCAGCAGTAGACCCTCCCTGTGAGTGCTACCGGCTGCGCGCCCTCGCCAACCAAACCAGCCTGGTTCAACAACACACCCGGACTCACTCCGCCAGCGCCGCTGATGATGCCCGCCACACGAATGTCGTATGCCCGCTTACTGAGTTCCAATCTTCCGGGCTGCTTCGGGTCGATCGATACCACGTTGCCCGGCCGAATCTGCTCTGGTGCAGAACCGGCGGCAACTTGGCCAGAGCTAACGTCGAACCGTTCGGATAAATCAACGCCGCCGGTTATCTGGAGCACCTGAGTGGTGACGACTCCTGTTACATCGAGCCTGGTCGAGGGGTTAATTGTCCCAATACCAACATTGCCATTAGCCTTTATTATCATCTTAATCGAGTTTAAGCCTGCCCTCAGTTGCAGATCCTCATTGGTCATTGTCGAGATAATTCCGCCATTGATATCGGCTCCCACCAGCAGTTCATGCGGCCCATCTGAAAAATTAATGTCCCGCATATTGATGTACGCCCCGCCATTGCGCCGCACTGTGAGGGGTCGGTCAGGACTGGTAGTCCCTATTCCGACGTTGCCATTCCCACTAATCCGCATTCTTTCAAGTGCCGCGCCCCCACTGGCTGCCGCAAAGATAATCGTATCTATATCGCCCGTGTTGGCTTGACGTTGTATGCGCATACCACCCAGATCAGAGTTAAAAACTGAGGTGCGTGCAAAAAAATCTACTGATTCCGAACCTGCCAGCGTCGTCGTGTCGCCTAGTATGCGAACCGGGTTCACTCCACGGACGTGCAACAGTCCCGCCGGATTAGTAGTTCCGATGCCGACGTTTCCCGTCGCCGTCACTCTCATCCTCTCTGTGATAGTCCCTCCAGTCCCCGTGGACCGAATGATCACCGCACTCTGGTCATCCGCTCCCGAGTCCAGATACAGCTGCCCGTGAAACGGCGACGCTGTTCCCCAAAACTGTATTGCGGCGGCTGCGGGTGTTGTCGTAAGTGCAGGCGCACCAAAGAATCTCAGGCCCCCGTTGTTATCCTGCACCGTGATGTCACGTTGAAACGCTCCTGGCAATGGCGATGTGAAGATGATGTTGCCGTTTACCGTCAAGTCTTCGTTCACAAACAACTCAGGCGACTTCTCCCCCTTTTTGTGTTTCTTGACTGTCCCTCCAGATTGATTCTCAGAGCTCTGTAGATTCCCAAGGCTGATCCCACTCTTTTCGTTCGCAGAAGGCCTGCTGTTCGAGTTGGCAACGGCCGCTGTCGTCTGAATTGTTCCATCCGGAAAAACAATTCCCTTGCTCGCGCGAATCAAGCCGTCTACATCAAGCCTCACCTCAGGGTGTGTTATTCCAATTCCAAGATTGCCTTCGGCGGTTAGCCTCATCTGCTCTGTATCAGTTCCTCTGAAGAAATCGCCGATGCGAAACGAGAGCGCGCCACGTCCTCTGACGATCTGACCATCCTCTCCATTGTGAGCGACTACCGTCGTGGTCTGACGGCCATCTTCCTTGAGCAGCGTCAATGCAGCCCCGTTTTCGATCGGACCGGTAGTTTCAACCTGCTGTCGGGTCATCTGAGAAGGGGTTGTCTCCAGGAGACTGGCGTTATTCTTCTCGACTATCAGCGTTCCAATTCTTTGAGTGAGTTTTCCTGACAAGCTCTTGACGGTGACTACACAAAGATAGGCGCCATCCGGAAAAGGCTCTGTCTGTCCGTCCTGCAGATGCCAATCCAGGACGTTTCCGCCGCGCACCTCGTTATCAAAGAGTTTCCTGCCCGCTGAGTTGAATAGTTCGAGCCGAATCTGAACTACCGATGAGGGAGCGGCGAAGCGTACCCGATCAGCTGATGCAAAGGCGGTCACAGACAGAGCTGAGCGCTCCGAGTCAACGTCAGTACGCTCCTGCGCTGAGATCATGCTTGATAAGGCAATAAGAAGGATACATCCCGCCACTGCCCGCGAGTTCCGTAGCATCATCCACCTCCTTGACATCGAATCAATCTGCAATCGGCGAGGGCCGACGGAGGGTTTACAAGTAACTCAACCTGAATCGGCAGTCACTAGGAAGGTTCCTAGGTTCGAGAGATACGTGGGAGAGTGGTATCTAGCGAACTGCGGCAAACATCTACTTGATTAGCCGGTTACGGAGGGCTTTGGCGACCGCCTCAGTCTTGGAGTGGACGTGCAGCTTCTCGTATATCCGCTGCAAATGAAATGAAATTGTGTGGGTTGTAACACCCAGCTCGGCGGCCGCCGTCTTGTAGTTGTGGCCTTCGACCAACATCTCGAGAAGTCTTACTTCGTGCGGTGTCAATTGCTCATCGGGTTCTTCACGAGGGCGAAAATCGCGAAACAATCGGATCACTTTGTGCGCGATCTCCGGTGTCATCGGAGCCCCTCCGGTGATCGCTTCTCTCAAGCTTTCGAGCAATCGGGCCGGCGAAGTCTTCTTCAGCAGGTACCCGCTCGCGCCTGCGCACAGCGCATCGAATATGCGCTCATCGCCGTCGTAAACCGTGTGCGCGAGAAGTATCAATTTCGGATAACGCTCTTTGAGTATCCTGATGCCTTCAATGCCATCCATTCCAGGGAGGCCTATATCGACCAGAGCAATGTCAGGGAGATCAGCTCCGATCTTATCAAGCGCTTCTTCCATCGACCGGAAGCTGCCAGCGTAACGGAACCCCGGAGTGCCGCCAACCAAAACCGCGAGGTATTCACGCAGCTTGTGCTGGTCTTCAATGATCGCGACTTTGACTTCGGCGGCGGGATCCGAAGGCAAGCCGGCTTCTTCGTCACTCATTGTTGGTCTCGTGTAATAGATAAGTTTGAATCTTTGTCTAAACCGCCGTGTATGTCACTAGAAAGATTCCTAGTCAGAAGTACCGTAGACTGTCTGGTCTGCGGTCCCACTGGTTAGGACAATATCGTGAATCAACGCCTTCTCCGCAGACCAGACAGTCTACGGTACATCAGGCCCGGCCTCTATGACCGAGCGGCACTCTCAACGTCACCGTTGTGCCTTTGCCGTTATTCGATACGACCTCGAGATTTCCGTCCAGCGACGCTGCTCGCTTGCGCATGCTTGCGAGCCCGGTTCCATCGCTTGCTTCCTTGACGTCAAATCCCTTCCCGTCATCCTTCAGTTTTAACAAGAGGCGACCTGCACGAGCTTCTAACTCTATCTCAGCCTCGCTGCATTCGGAGTGTCGGACGATGTTGTTGACGCTTTCTTTGAAGATCAGGAATACTTCGCGACGAGTGTCCACTCCCAACTTAATGTCCTGTTCATCACCCGGCGCCTGGAACCTGAACGAGATGTTGCTCGCGCTGAATACATCGCTCGCGAATCGTCGCATCTTTTTTGTCAGGTCACGCAAATGATCCTTGCTTGGATTGACTGCCCAGACTATATCGCCCATCGAGTCAACAAGCTCCCGCGAGGTATCTGAGATCAACGACAATGATTCCTTTATCTGAGCATCATCCTTGGGCGAGCGCAGGCGCGCGACTTCACTAGCCATTGCAATTAAAGTGAGGTTCGCTCCTATGTCGTCGTGCAGGTCTGTCGCGATGCGAGTGCGAACGCGCTCGAGTTCGATGAGGTGAGCAACTCGATAACCGTACAGAAAATAGGCCGCCACCAAAAAAAGCGTTGCCGCCGACGCGAGAAACCACCATCGTTGCCAGATCGGTGGGAGTATGGTGAAACGGACGCTGGCGGGCGATTCGCTTGTCAGGCCATCGCTAGTAACCGCTCTCACCATAAAGCGATAAGTCCCAGGCGCAAGGTGGGCGTAATTGATCGAGCGTTGATCAGTGGGCGCGCTCCAGCCCGCATCAGCGCCCTCGAGTTCGTATTGGTAGCGGAGTTGTTCACCTGTTCCAAAGTTCAGACCCACAAAGTCAATTTGGATCTGATTCTCGTTCGCTCCCAACCGAATTTCAGACATGTCGGTTTCACCAAGTTCAGAAAGCAGGTGTGGCTCGCCAGCGATCCGCAAACTGCTTATTAAAATGGGGGGAGGCGACTGAGGGGAATCAACTTCGGGGATTAGCCGTGACAATCCCAGGTCTGTACCGAACCACAGCACGCCCTGGCGGTCGCAGAACGCGGCGCTTGGTGTGCCCGCAACTAAGCCATCAAAAGTAGTGTAGTGTTTGACCTGACCGGTCGCTGGGTCGAGTCGATCAAGGCCGCGACCGGTGAAGGCATAGATGCGTCCCTGGTGGTCCGACGTGACGCAAAACACCTGATTGCTTGATAGTCCATTTGCGGTGGAGTACTTCAAAAAGCCGGGACGCTCGTTAGTCGGATCATCAATTCGACTCAGGCCCCCAGAGTCAGTCGCAACCCAGAGACGCCCAGACGGCTCACGATAAATCGCATCAATATGGCCTTGCGGAACACCGTCCGCGGCTGCGAACACGGTGAACCGCCCCGATGCATAACGAGTCAGTGTGCCCTTTCCCCCAATCCAGAGATTGCCCGAAGCGTCCTCGCAGAAAGCGCCTATGCCCGCCGGCAATCCATCCGCTTCGTTGTAACGATGGAAAGTCTCCGTTGACCGCTCCCAGCGCGTAACTCCGAAGTTGGTCAGAGAGAATGAGCAAATCCAGATGTCTCCCCGCGAGTCCTCATAAATCCGCCAGATTTCGTCAGCAATCAGTCCGTCCTTTACTGTATAAACAGCTTTGGGCCGAATGTGTGCGAGCTGTTCAACACGATTCACCCTGGGAAAACGGCAGAGACCTTGTCCGGTGGGTATCCACCATTCACCCGCCCGATCTTGTAAAAACTTGTTTACCCCCCAACCGAAGTAGGTAATCTGCTTCGGAAAGTTAGGCTTGATTATTGTGGGGAGCTTCTCGTCAAATCGGATCAACGCACGCTTGCCTGACTGTTCTCGTGCAACGATAAAAATCTCACCCGACTGGCTTTCAAGAAGCGAGGAGACGTTGAGAGGCTTCCGTCCGCCTATCGTGCTATACGTGACGAAGCCGTTTCGCGCCAGCTTCATCAGTCCCCCGGTCGCGCCTACCCAGAGATTCCCCGCGTTGTCTTCGGCAAGCGCTGTCAAGTCTAAGTGGTTCAAACCTTGAGCGGCCGCATAGCTTTTGAATTCTTGCGGGTATCCGCTCGCAACCGGCATAAACTCACTCAACCCAGTAGAATTTCCGACCCATATGCGTCCGTCGGAAGATTGAAACAAAGCTGCAACCCAACTGCTCCCCAGTCCGAACTCGATTTTCCCATACGTGCGCGCGATCACTTGTCGATTTGGTTTGGGTTCACGCACAAGCAGGCACAAACCGCCAGTAGTACCAACCCACAACTGACCCAAATTATCTTCGAGCAGCGCATTGACGCGATCATTCGGTAAACCGTCTAAAGTTGTGTAACGCTCTACACCGCCATCTGGTAAGAGACGGTAAAGACCGCTGCCGCGCGTGCCAACCCACAACCCACCTCGACTATCCTCTAATATGCTCTGCACAAGCCGATCATCAGCGGTTTGGTTCGGCATGTTCATATCAACAAAATGCAGCCTCATCTGACCATCTGTGTAGTCGAGTCTGTAGAGACCGCCGGCTGTCCCGACCCAGATGGTTCCACTACGATCTTCGAGAAGTACGGTGATGCTCCTTGACTGCGCACTCTCGGCCGGATGATACACAGCAAACATGGGGTCCATCGATTGCGGGTTACCGATCGCGGACTCTCTTGTTTGCTGATTGCGCGTCGTCGCCCGCGGCTTGAACCGGCACAGCCCGTCCCCAGTTGCGACCCAATAAACGCCCGAGCGGGTTTCAAGTAGTCCTCTAACACTGCGATGCGGCAGCCCATGATCTGTTGTGTAATTTACAAACCGATATCCATCAAAGCGCGAAAGCCCTTCGGCTGTGCAAAACCACATGTACCCTCGTGAGTCACGTACGATTCGAAAGATTAAGTTTTGCGCGAGCCCGTCAGCGGTGGTGTAAGTCTTGATGGGAAGATGTTGAGCATGAATCGATACGGCTGCAGTTAGGAACACGAGGATCGTGAAGGCCGCGCTGGCAACGAATAGTCCGATGGGACTTTTCACGCCCAATGGATAACCCTCGTAAGCTGGAATCGGCCATGATTTTAATCAACATCTGTAAATCTGCACAGGTCTGCGTTCTCGGGAACTTCTGCATCAGGAGACCCGAGATCAATTAATCAAAGGTAAAGTGCAGATACTTTTGTCCGGCATCGCGGGTGGGTTCGCCATCTACCATCTTTTGAAAATCTGATTCCAGAGCGAACAGCTGCTGGCGAGCAGCAGCTTCGGCAGGCAGTACCGCCACAAACGCTGCCGCTACTTCTGAGTCGCCAATCCTGGTAACTCCAATTACCCAGACCTGCTTCGCCCCGGCGGTGTAAAGATCGCCTACCAGTTTCGCTGCCGTCTCTTTATCGCCCTCGAACAATATGTGGTCTTCACTCTCGAGCCACTTTCGCGCCTCGGCTTTATCGGGTTCGGATAACCACTGTTCAATCTGTTTGTCGGTTTCTTCTATCTCACCCTTCTCGTCTTTTGAAACCGTGACCGATGCGGTCATACAGCCAGCTGATCCCAAGGTGACGGCCGCGATCGCAATCGCGATGCTCATTCTGCGCTTGATGTTCACTGTTCTTCTCTCGTTTCTCACTATTCGGGGACTGAGTTAGGCCTCAATGCGGGCTGGTCGAATTACTAAAAACTGGCGCCATCTTAACAAGAACAGAAGGCGAGTCAATACTAGTCTAGATTGTTAGTGTTGGTAGTTAAACTCTATATCGTTGTACAATCCGAACGCTTGCCTGCTTGAAATCGCCGGGACGCGTTTACAAACTTCTGACTCGGAGGCAACCCCATGACGAGAAAAAAATTGTTGGTCCTGCTTTCGGTAGCAGTGCTCTTCGCCGCTGCTCAGTCCGCGCAGTCTCAAATATCCAAAGCCAATGTTACTGGCGGAGAAGTTCAAGGCGTGGTAAACGGCAACGTAGCCTCGTTTAAAGGCGTCCCTTTCGCCGCGCCACCCGTCGGCGAACTCCGCTGGAAAGTACCACACCCAGTAAATCCGTGGAGCGGAGTTAAGAAGGCCGATGCATTTGCACCGGGTTGCATCCAGGATAAGCAGCTCGCCACGATGATGGGCGGTCCCTCCAATTTCAGCGAAGACTGCTTATATCTAAACGTCTGGACCGCAGCAAAGGACAAGGGAGAGAAGCTCCCGGTAATGGTCTGGATTTATGGCGGCGGGTTCGCCCTCGGAGCCACCAACGTACCTATATATGACGGGACAAAGTTAGCTCAGAAAGGAGTCGTGTTAGTAAGCACGGCCTATCGCGTCGGGCCCTTCGGATTTCTTGCGCATCCCGATCTAAGTCGCGAAAGCGGAAAGGGCTCCGGCGTGTACGGCATCCAGGACATGATAGCCGCGCTGCGATGGGTTAAAGAAAACATCGCCCAGTTTGGCGGTGATCCTTCGCGGGTGACGATATTCGGCGAATCGGCAGGCGGCATTTCGGTAAGCATGCTGGCCGCCTCGCCTGCAGCAAAGGGGCTCTTTCATCGAGCAATCTCTGAGAGCGGCGGATCCTTCGCTCCAGTCCGCACTGCGAATGAAACTGGGCTGATGGTTCCGTCGCTTCAGCTGGCTGAAGCAGCCGGGAAGAGTCTACTCGACGGTCTGGGAGCGAAAGACCTTAAGGCTGCTCGTGCGCTGAGCGCAGAAGAAATCCAGAAAGTCTCCGGAACAAGCCTGGGCCGCTTCTGGCCGGTTGCCGATGGATATGTGCTGCCTGGGGATCAATACGAAATGTATCAAGCCGGCCGATTCAACGACACGCCGGTGCTGATCGGTACCAATTCAGATGAAGGTGCGTTGTTTGTACGCAACACGGTCACACCGGCTGCGTTCGAGCAGCAGATCCGGTCCGGCTATGGCCCGCACGCGGACGCCATCCTGAAGGCATATCCTCATGAGACCGATAAAGAGGCGTTCAGATCAACCAAGGATATCTTTCGCGAGACGGCGTTTGCGTGGCCCACCTGGTCGTGGGCGCGATTGCAATCGCAAAAGGGCAAGAGCAAGGCCTACGTTTACTACTTTGACCGCCGAACCCCTGAGTCACAGGATGGTGCCACTCATGCGGCTGAGATCTCTTTTGTGTTCGCTAACCCTGGCGGGATCTTTACCGGAACTCCTCAGCCAGGGGATGCGGAACTTTCAAATCTTATGCAGTCATATTGGGTCAACTTCGCCAAGTCAGGTGACCCCAACGGGTCTGGCCTACCTGCGTGGCCGGCTTTCACCGAACGCGATCAGAAAGCTATGTTCTTCGACACAAATCCGAGTGCCAAGCCGATCCCGAATATCGAGAAGCTGAAAGCGTTCGATACTTATTATTCCTGGAGACGTGACGAAGCAAGACAAAGGTTGCAGCAAGAAGGTAAGAGGCAGTAGGCGGAAAGCGGACGCAGAAGGCGGTAGGCAGAAAGCAGTAGGCCGCAGTAGTTCTACGTTTCCGGAGAGCTGCCTACCTTTCTGCCTCCTGCTTTCTTCTGCCTACGCGTTTCGCCTACTGAGCTGTGATTATCCGCAGCTTATAACTCACGCTTCCTGAAAAAGCGCTCACTCCGATGAAGTACGTACCAGCCTCGAGCTGGAATCCGATTAACTCATTGGCAGTCGGTCCGGCGCTGAATGACAAAAGATTTGGGTCGTCCAGCGAAGTCCTTTTCTTATTCACATCCGAGGTGAACAAATACAAATCCAGATCACCAGAACCCGAAATGGGCTCGAGAATGACGAACACCGGGCGCGATTGATCGACAGTAATCCTGTAGAGGTCTTCTATCGGATCGCTGCTCCCGTCAGGCAGACTAATCTTTAATAGAGCATCATCGGTCGACGAAGCTGCGCCTGTTAATTCTACCGGGATGTCCAGCTTCTGAGCTTTCTTGGTCTTCTCATTCGGCTCCCTTTCGTTCACCAGCACTGGCGTAATGTTGCTGATGCCATTGATGACGAAGTCGATCGAGTCGGTCATTTCTCCGGCGGACACGGTCACCGGCATGAAAACGCTCACCGAATTGGAAGAATTGCGCGGTCCGTTAAAGAATTCCTCCTTTACAGGCAGTGGGAATTGGGTGCTGAGCGGACCGATGCCTGACCCGCGAATCGCACGTGGATCTATCTG
>Ga0126382_10000039_pt1 | contig 36873 bp, 41 predicted proteins | sample PanSoiMetPlot_30_FD_92548 | JGI IMG/M metagenome (GOLD analysis project Ga0126382, IMG submission 92548) | Tropical forest soil microbial communities from Panama - MetaG Plot_30 | ecosystem: Environmental > Terrestrial > Soil > Tropical forest > Bulk soil | place: Panama | collected 2016-02-17
CAGCGCCTTCGTCGCCCAGTTCTACGACGACAAGCCCTGTCCGCGCTGCGTCTTCATCTCGCACGAGATCGAGGAGCGCGCATTGCTGGCCGAAGCCTTGAGTACGAAGAGCGGCTACAAGGTCGAGGTGACCGTGCCCCAGCGCGGCGAGAAGAAAGACCTCGTCGACCACGCCCTGGCCAATGCGCGCGAGGCGCTCGGGCGCAAGCTCGCGGAGACCTCGTCGCAGCGCAAGCTTCTGGAGCTCCTGGCCGAGACCTTCGCCCTGCCGAAGGTGCCGCGGCGCATCGAGGTCTACGACAACAGCCACATCCAGGGCAGCAACGCGGTCGGCGCCATGATCGTCGCCGGGCCCGACGGGTTCCAGAAGAACCAGTACCGCAAGTTCAACATCCGCTCGGCCGATCTCACGCCCGGCGATGATTTCGGCATGATGCGCGAGGTGCTGACGCGGCGCTTCAAGCGGCTGATCGACGAGGCGCCCCGCCCGTCGCTCGCCGACCTGCCGCCCGAGACGCCGGCTGCGGACGGCGGCCAAGTCGACGGCGGCCAAGTCGATGGCGGCCAAGTCGATGGCGACGACGAGCGCGAATCATCCTGGCCCGATCTCGTCGTGATCGACGGCGGCCGCGGGCAGCTCACGGCCGCGCAGGAGACGCTGGCGGCGCTGGGCATCACCGACCTGCCGCTCCTTGCTGTCGCCAAGGGGCCGGAGCGCGATGCCGGCCTCGAGACCTTCTTCCAGCCGGGCCGCGAGTCGTTCAAGCTCAAGCCGCGCGACCCTGTACTCTATTTCGTGCAGCGGCAGCGCGACGAGGCGCATCGCTTCGCCGTCGGCTCCCATCGCATCCGGCGCCGGCGCGACATCCGCGAGGCCGGCCTGCAGGAAATCCCCGGCATCGGCCCGACCCGCAAGCGAGCGCTGCTGCACCATTTCGGAACGCTCAAGGCGATCGAGCGCGCCGCCCTGTCCGACCTCGCCAAAGTGCCCGGCATCAGCGCCGAGACCGCCCGCAAGATCTACGATTTCTTCCACGAGCGCGCGGAGCCGTCGTAAATGCGGCGTAACCAAGATGCCCGTGGAACAGAGCTCGTATGCTGGAATACTGCCGCGCGGCGTCATATTTATGTAGGCAAGGGGTGCTTCTAATTTGCCCTTGTGTCTGGATACCCGGGCTTGTCACCATTAAGCCTTGGCACGGCTGAGCAAAGTCGATGGGGATGGCGAGAGCATCCCGTTTGACGCGGGCGCTGGAACGGTATTCTTTCGATCCATGAACACGGTCACAACCAGACCCCTGCCGGCGCGGCCCCTCGCGGTGCCCAATCTCCTGACCTATGCCCGCATCGTGGCGGTGCCCGCGGTGGTGGCCTGCCTCTACTGGCAGGACATTCTGCAGGGCGGAATTTGGCTGCGCTGGGTTGCGCTTTTCATCTTCATCAGCGCCGGCGTGACCGACGTGCTCGACGGCTACTACGCGCGCAAATGGGGAGAGCAATCGTCATTCGGGCGCATGCTCGATCCGATCGCCGACAAGCTCCTGGTGTCGTCCTGCCTGCTCATGCTCGCCGCCGACGGCACCATCCGCGGCTGGTCGCTGTGGGCGGCGATCGTGATTCTGTGCCGCGAGATCCTGGTCTCGGGCCTGCGCGAATATCTCGCCGAGCTGCGCGTGAGCGTGCCGGTCACCCAGCTTGCGAAGTGGAAGACCTCGCTGCAGCTCGTTGCGGTCGGCTTTCTCATTGCGGGCGATGCCGGCGATGCGCTGGTGCCGGTGGTGACGCCGATCGGCCTCACGCTGCTCTGGCTCTCGGCCTTGCTGACGCTGTACACTGGCTGGGACTACTTCCGCGCAGGCTTGCGGCATCTGATCGAGGATTGAGCGTTGAAGGTTCGTTATTTCGCCTGGGTGCGCGAGCGTATCGGCAAGCCGGAGGAGGAGATCGAGCCGCCGGCCGGCATCGCCACGGTCGCCGATCTCGTCGGCTGGCTGCGCGGCCGCGGCGACGAATATGCCCACGCCTTCGAGAATCCGAAGGCGATCCGCGCGGCGATCGACCGTTCCCATGTCCGGCCCGATACCGCGATCGGCGGCGCACGCGAGATCGCCTTCTTCCCGCCGATGACCGGGGGTTAGCTTCGCGTCGACGCATGTCCCGGAAAAGTGGAACCGGTTTTCCGAATAGGACATGCGCAAAGTGAGGGAGCGCCCGGGTCGCGGACAAGTCGGAGTAGCCGGAGTACCCTATGACCGCCACCGTCCGTCTGCAGCGTGAGCCGTTCGACGCCGCGACCGAGGCCGCGAAGCTCACCCGCGGACGCAGCGACGTGGGTGCTGTCGTCACCTTCACCGGCATCTGCCGCGGCGACGAGGCCGGCGGCAAGCTCATCGCCATGACGCTCGAGCACTATCCAGGCATGGCCGAGGCCGAGGTAGCGCGTCACGTCGAAGCGGCGGAGCAGCGCTGGCCCTTGCTCGGCGTCACCGTCATCCATCGCTATGGCCGCATCGAGCCGGGCGAGGACATCGTGCTCGTGATCACCGCGGCCGCGCATCGGCACGAGGCGTTCGCCGCTGCCGAGTTCCTGATGGACTATCTCAAGACCCGCGCGCCGTTCTGGAAGCAGGTCGAGTATGCCGACGCCGGCGCGAACAAGAAGAACTGGGTCGAAGCCAAGCAGTCCGACGACGTGCTGGCCGATCGCTGGACCCGCCCGGCGGGCCGGCGCGAGGCGGCGGAATGAGGAGTTTGTAGGTTGGGTCGAGTTCTTCACGGGACCCAACAGCAGCGAGTTCGCAGCGTTGGGTCTCGCACACGCTCGACCCAACCTACGGAGGGGAACGTCATGGTCCGCACTCTCGTCGCTGCCGCGGCATTGGCGCTCGCGGCGAGCATGGCGCCGGCGGCCGAGATGACGTTCTACCAGCTTCCTGCGGGCGCCACGCCGCACGACGTTGCCCCGGCACCGGACGGCACCGTGTGGATCAGCGGCCAGGGCGGCGGCTTCGCCGGCCGCTTCAATCCGAAGACCGGCAATCTCGAAAAAATTGCGCTCGGGCCCGGCGCGGCGCCGCACGGGGTGATCGTCGGGCCCGACGGCAATGCCTGGCTCACCGAAGGCGGCCAGAACGCCATCGCGCGCGTCGACGCCAAGACCAAGGCGGTCACGTTGTTTCCGCTGCCGAAGGATTTCGCGCGCGCCAACCTCAACACGCTGGTCTTCGATAAGCGCGGCATCGTCTGGTACACCGGCCAGAACGGCGTGCACGGCCGCGTCGATCCGACGACCGGGAAGGTCGACGCCTGGGCGTCGCCGAAGGGGCGCGGCCCCTACGGCATCACGGTGACGCCCGCGGGCGACATCTGGTACGCCTCGCTCGCCGGCGACCATATCGCGCGCGTCGATCTGGCGACCGGCGAGGCGACCGTGGTCGAGCCGCCGCGCAAGGGCGTCGGCCCGCGCCGCATCTGGTCGGATTCCAAGGGGCTGTTGTGGGTGAGCTTCTGGAACAGCGGAGGGGTCGGGCGCTATGATCCGGCCACGAAGATCTGGACCGTCTATCCCATGCCGCAGAGCAAGTCCGGTACCTATTCGGTCTACGTCGACGACAAGGATCATGTGTGGGCGACCGACTGGGGCGCGAACGCGATCCAACGCTTCGATCCGAAGACCGAGCGATACACGACCTTCCCCAGCGACAAGCGCAATGCCAGCGTGCGCCAGATGCTCGGCCGGCCGGGCGAGGCGTGGGGCGGGGAATCCGGGACCGATCGGCTGGTGGTGATCAGGGATTGAGGGAACGGCTCGGCGCTAGTGCCCCGAACCCGAAGTTCGCACACATATTGCGGCAAGTGCGTTTGCGAACTTCGGGGTCAAAAGGGGCACTAGAATGATAGAGTTGCTAGTGTCCCTTTGATTCCGAAGTTCGCATGAGAGCGGGCTGCAAATGCTTGCGAACTCCGGAATCGGGACACTAGTGCGCCGTTTAAATTTTATGGCGGCTTCGGCCCCAGATGCCGGGCACGACGCCGCGTCGATCAAAAAACGGCATCAGGGAGTGGGCCCAATGCGACATCGAAGCTTCGATCGACTGCCCGTCCACGTCATGACGTTCGCCCTGCTCGGGGGCGTCATCGCCTACGCACCAAGCGCCGCCGCGGAGGGGCCGACCATCGCCGGCACCGGTGCGGTCAGCGGCACAGTCACTGCGCCGAAGCCGTTCACGGCGGCGCAGGTCTACCTGCGCAACGCCGAGAAAGGCGTGACCTTCATGGTCTACACCGCCGGCGGCAAGTACCAGGCGATCAATCTCTATCCGGGTGAGTATGAGCTGACCGTCGGGCGGCGCGGGTTTACCTCCGAGCCGCAGACGATCAGTGTCAAGGCCGGCGCCACCGTGAAGGCGGATGTCGCCCTCAAGGAGGCCGATCTTACGCCGAAGCCGGGCGTCAACGGTCCCTCCACCGTGGTCGGCTATCCCGGCCGCGCCACCATCACCGACAAGGACGTCGAGTTCCACACCGACTACGACAGGGTCAATCCGCCCGGCCCCGGCCGCGAGGTGCTCGAGCGCGTCTGCATGTCGTGTCACGGCATCAACTTCTATTCGCTGCGCCAGCTCGACCGCGCCGCCTGGGATGCGGTCATCAACACCATGAGCAAGCGCATGAACGGCGCCGACGTCGCGGTGCCGCCGGGCAAGATGTCGCCCAAGGACCGGCAGCTGCTGCTCGACTATCTCGCGACCAATATGGGTCCGAATTCGAAGAAGCGCGCGCTCATGCTGACCGAGGACATGCCGCTCGACGAGGGGGCCCTGGGCAAGGCCATGTATGTCGAATACGAGATGCCCAAGGTCGGGCCGAACGGCCGTCCGATCGGGCAGAATCCGTATTTCGACAATGACGGCAATGTCTGGATGACCGACCGCGGCTCGCGCAACGGCATCGTCAAGCTCGATCCGCGCACGGTGACGTGGGAGACCTACCCGCTGCCGGAGCGCGGCATCCCGCACGGCATCACCGTCGACTCCAAGGGTATCGTCTGGTGGGGCGAGACGGTCGGCTCCAAGTTCGGCCGCCTCGATCCCAAGACCGGCAAGATGGACCGCTACGCCATCGACCCGAGCGGCGTGTTCAAGACCCGCGGCCACGATCCGATCGTCGATGCCGAGGACAACATCTGGCTCACCGTCATTCGTGGCAACAGGCTCGCCAAGTATGACGCCAAGACCGGCAAGATCTCGCTCTACGAGCCGCCGACGCTGAGCTCCTATCCCTACGGCGCCGACAAGGACAAGCAGGGCAACATCTGGATCTCGCAGTTCACGCAATGCCGGATGGCCAAGTTCGATCCGAAGGAGGAGGTGTTCACGGAGTATCCGGCGCTCACCGCCTACGAGGAGGATCAGTTCTGCCTGATCCGGCGCGGCAGCGTCGATCACAACGGCATCGTCTGGTATGGCGTGTTCAGCAACGGCAAGATCGGCAAGCTCGATCCCGCGACCGGCAAGATGGTCGAATACAAGATGCCGGCGGCGTTCGCCGAGCCTTACGACATCTGGCCGGACAAGGACAACAACATGTGGATCGCCGATGGCGCCATGGGCGGCGCCATCATCAAGTTCGATCAGAAGACCGAGAAGTTCACCTTCTACCCGGCGGTGCAACGCGGCGACCTGCCCAAGATCGAGATCACCCGCGAGGGCGCGATCTGGTACAACCCGCGCTCCGCGCTCAAGGGCGCCGTCGGCGTGCTCTATCCCGACATGAGCAAGATGACCACGTTCGAGGCGCGCTATTAAGCTCGACGGGTCACGTCGACAAGCCTGAAGGCCGCCGTTTCGGCGGCCTTCTTCTTCGGTGGAGTCCATGCGCCGCCGCCGACGACGGCGACATAGAGGAGCACGAAACAGTAGAGCTCCGCCAGGAACAGCAGGGCGGTGGCGATCCGCAGCGCGCGGCCCAGCCGCGGCGACCGGGTGTTGAAGACCTTGTCCATCTCGATTCGCCTCATGCAACGGGACGGACGTCGATCAGCGTCTGCGCGCGCGCGATGCCCTGTGCTACCGCCTTCTCGGCGGCCTCTAGCCCGTAGGCGACGCCTTCGACGTCGATCGATTCGATGTCCGTGACGCCGAGGAACCCAAGGACCGACCGCAGATAGGTGCCCTGATAGTCCATTGCCTGCGCCGGCCCGCTCGAATAGATGCCGCCGCGCGACTGGATCAGAATGACCTTCTTGCCCTTGACCAGCCCTTCGGGACCCTTCTCGCTGTAACGGAAGGTGCGGCCGGCGCGCGCGACATAGTCGATCCAGGCCTTGAGCGTCGATGGAATGCCGAAGTTATACATCGGCGCGGCGATGACGATGATGTCGGCGGCGAGCAGCTCGCCGACCAGCGCGTCGGACTTCGCGATGATGGCCTGCTGGCGCGCGCCGCGCGGACCTTCCGGCGAGCGCAGCGCTGCGACGAAGTCCTCGTCGACATGGGGCAGGGGGTCGCGCGCCACGTCACGCACGACCACCGTCGCGCCGGGATTCGCCTGCTTGAGCTCATCGAGGACACGGGCCGCGACGCGGTTGGAGTACGAGTCGCCACGGCGTGGGCTGCTCGTCACGTAAAGGATATTGCTCATGGTGGAGGCTCCTCGCTGGGTACCAGGCGTCAAAGTCCGTGACTTTGCTCTCACCTTGTGGTACTGACCGGTAACACTACATCATAGATACTGACCGGTAACACCCGTGTCAAGAGGAAACCGCCCATGAACGTCGCTGTCCCGCTAACCCCCGAAAAGATCGACAAAATTCCCCCCCGCGCCCGCCTCCTCGCGGCTGCGGCCGATCTGTTCTACCGGCATGGAATCAGGGCGGTGGGGGTCGAAGCGATCGCTGAAGCCGCCGGGACCAATAAGATGACCCTCTACCGCCATTTCGCGTCGAAGGACGAATTGGTGGCGGAGTATCTGCGCGAAGCGGCCAAGCTCATTGACGCCTCCTGGGACCGGTACGCGCAAGCGTGTCCCGGCGATCCGCTGGCGCAGCTGCGCGCCTGGCTCGTGGACATGGCGGACCACATTGCGAGCGACCATGCGCGCGGCTGCCCGCTCGCCAATGCGGCGGTCGAGCTGCCCGAGAAGGATCATCCGGCCCGAAGGGTGATCGAGGAATCCAAGCTCGCGCAACGCGGCCGGCTGGTGCAACTCGTCCGCAGCGCAGGCCTCAGCGATGCAGACATGCTTGCCGATGAATTGTATCTGCTGCTGGAAGGCGCCCTCGTCACCGCGCAGAGCGTCGGCACCGACGGCCTCGGCGCCCGCCTCGTGCGCATGGGCGAGGCGATGATCGCGGCGCACGCGCCCAAGCAGAGCACGCGTTGATGCTGCCGTCGCAACGCGCGCTGTTCGATATTCCGCGCGAGATCTGCTTTCTCAACGCCGCCTCCTGGTGCCCGCTGCCGATTGCCGTGCAGGAGGCGGGGCGCGCCGGCGTGGCGCGCAAGGGACAGCCCTGGACCATCGACCCTGCCTTCGCGTCGCGCCAGCATGAGCGGGCGCGACGGGCGGCGGCGCGGCTGATCAATGCCGATTCCGAGGACGTGGCGCTGATGTCCTCGGTCAGCTACGGCGTCGCCACGGCCGCGAAAGTGCTGGCGGTGCCAGCCGGCACGCGCGTGCTCATGTTGGAGAACGACCATTCCTCGGCGGTGCTGGAATGGACGACCCGCGCGGGAGCGCAGGGGTTCACCGTGGATGTGGTACGGCAGCCCGACGACGGCGACTGGACCGCGGCCGTCCTCGCCGCCATCGAACGGCGCGGCGCGCCGCCGGTCGGCCTCGCTTCGCTCTCCTCGGTGCACTGGTCCGACGGCGGAGTGATCGATATCGACCGCGTCGCGACGACGCTGCGCGCGCGGGGCGCGGCGCTGCTGGTCGATGCGACCCAGGCGGCCGGCGTCATCGCGATCGACGTGCGCGGGCTCGATCCCGATTTCCTGGTCTTCCCGACCTACAAGTGGCTGCTCGGGCCCTATGGGCGGGCCTTTCTCTACATCGCCAAGCGTCACCAGGAGGGCGTGCCGCTCGAGCAGACGAGCTACGGCCGGCGCGACATCAACTCGGAGCGCGCGCCGTATTTTCGCGATGTCGACTACGTGTCAGGCGGCCGGCGCTTCGACATGGGCGAGCGCGATCATTTCATCTCGCTGGAAATGGCCTCGGTCGGCATGGAGATGATGGCGGACTGGGGCGCCGCGGCGGTCGCGGCGCGGCTTCGCATGCTGACCGAACGGCTGGCCGACGGCTTGCGCAATTCCGCGGCGCTCGTTCCCGACGCCGCGGTGCGGGCGCCCCATATCCTGAGCCTGCGCTTTCGCAACGGCATGCCCGCGGGGTTGATCGAGCGGCTTGCAGCGGAGCGCGTGCACGTTGCGCCGCGCGTCGGGCGGGTGCGCATCAGCCCGCACGTCTACAACGACGAGGACGATGTCGATCGCTTCGTCGAGGTCTTCCGGCGCGTCAGCGCGTGAGCCGACGCGCCCGGGCTACGCGGCGACCTTCTTGCCCTTGGGCTGCACCTCGGCGGTGTAGTCGGTCCCCAGCTGCTGGGTGATGGCGCCGGGCGTGAACCGCCACTGCGCGATCTCGGAGACCGCCGTCACCTCGGCCGCGCTGCCGGTGATGAAGCACTCGGAGAATTGCGTGAGCTCGTCCGGCATGATGCGCCGCTCGATCACCTCGATGCCGCGCTTCTTGGCGAGCTCGATCGCGGTCTGCCGGGTGATGCCGTCGAGGAAGCAGTCGGCGATCGGCGTGTGGATCTTGCCGTCCTTGATGAAGAAGATGTTGGCGCCGGTGCATTCGGCGACGCGCCCCTGCCAGTCCAGCATCATGGCGTCGGCATAGCCTTTGCGCTCCGCCTTGTGCTTGGAGATGGTGCAGATCATGTAGAGGCCCGCGGCCTTGGCGCGCGCCGGCGCGGTGGCCGGATCGGGCCGCCGATAGTCGGCGAGGTCGAGCCGGATGCCCTTGAGCCGCTGCGCCGGATCGAAATAGCTCGGCCATTGCCAGGTGGCGATGGCGAGGTGAATCGTGTTGTTCTGCGCCGAGACGCCCATCATCTCCGAGCCACGCCAGGCCACCGGCCGCACATAGGCGTCGGCCTGCCCGTTCTTCTCGAGCACCAGCCGCTTGGCGGCGTCGATCTCGGCGACGGAATAGGGGATTTCGAAGTCGAGCAGCTGCGCGGAGCGCTTCAGGCGCTCGGAATGCTGCGTGCACTTGAAGATTTCGCCGCCATAGGCGCGCTCGCCCTCGAACACCGAGCTGCCGTAATGCAGGCCGTGGGTGAGCACGTGCAGGGTGGCGTCCTCCCAGGGCACCAGCTTGCCGTCATACCAGATGACCCCGTCGAGGCGGTCGTAGGATTGCTCAGCCATTTTGCACTTCCTCCTCGAATTCAGTCCGGCGGCTATTCCCACCGCGCCATATGGTTTTGCTTCGCGGGCCGACACCCGGTATGTTTGTCTTGCCCATGAGAGCGCGCTTGCGCCTCCGGCGCAATCCGCTCCGGGCAGGCTGCAAGCACGATCCTTTCGTGTCAGCCTACCCTTTGATAACAATCTGACCGAAATATGTCAATATGGCTGACCTAATTATCCCAGTCGCCGATCGAACGGCTTCCGGCGGGGAGCGGGGCCCACGTGGGAACGAGCCCATCTGGGATATCATCGAGTTGTTATTTTTCGCCTATCGCGACTTCACCGGCGACCCCGACGATGTGCTGGAAAAGCTCGGCTTCGGCCGCGCCCACCACCGGGTGATGCACTTCGTCAACCGCAATCCCGGCATGAAGGTCGCGGAGCTGCTCGACGTCCTCAAGATCACCAAGCAGTCGCTCGGCCGCGTGCTCAAGCAGCTCATCGATCAAGGCTACGTGGTGCAGAAGGAAGGCTCCAACGACCGTCGCCAGCGCCTGCTCTACGTCACGCCGAAGGGCGAGGCGCTGGCCATGAAGCTGGCGGCGCTGCAGACCGCGCGCATCGCGCGCGCGCTGTCGGAGCTCGGCCCGCCTGCGCACGAGGCGGCTTGCCGTTTCCTCACCGCCATGATCAATGCCGATCACCGCGATTCCGTGCTAAGGTTCATCGCGCGCGCCGATCGCACGCGGCGCCCACGTGGCTGAACGTCGTCATGATTGACGCGTTTTCCGCAAAAACGCCATGCCCGGGATGCGGACTATGAGCACGGTCTCCGCTGGTCTGCCGGACGACGCGCCCCACCTTCTCGTGGTCGACGACGACCGCGTCATCCGCAACCTGCTCTCGCGCTTCCTGGTCGCCGAGGGCTATCGCGTCAGCACCGCGGAGACCGCCGCCGACGCGCGCGCCAAGCTCGCCGGGCTGCGCTTCGATCTCCTGATCCTCGACGTGATGATGCCGGGGGAGACCGGCTTCGACCTCGCGCGCGATCTGCGCGCGTCCTCGAGCGTGCCGATCATCATGTTGACCGCGCGCGACGAGAAGAAGGACCGCATCGAGGGTCTTGCGCTGGGCGCCGACGACTATGTCGGCAAGCCGTTCGAGCCGAGAGAGCTCTCGCTGCGCATCGCCAGCATCCTGCGGCGCGCGCGTCCGGCCACCGCGCCGGCGGTCGAAACCGTGCGCTTCGGCGAGTTCCGCTTCCACCTCGCGCGCGGCGAGCTTCGGCGCGGCGAGGAGGTGGTGCGGCTCACCGACCGCGAGCGCGACATGCTGCGGCTGCTCGCGGCGACGCCGGGGGAGACCGTGCCGCGGCAGGCGCTTGCCGGCAACGGCGGCGCGACCGGCGAGCGGGCCGTCGACGTGCAGGTCAACCGCCTGCGCCGCAAGATCGAGGTCGATCCCGCCAATCCGCTGCTGGTGCAGACCGTGCGCGGCATCGGCTATCGGCTGGTCACGGCGCCATGACCTCGCTCGACGTCGGCATTGCCGCGTTGCGCTCGGGCCTCAGCGCGCTGCGCTCGGTCGCCGCGCGCCTGAGCGAGTTCCACGACCGCGCCGGCATGACGGCACGACGGGTCATGCCGAAAGGCCTCTACGCCCGCGCGCTGCTGATCATCATCATGCCCATGGTGGTGCTGCAGTCGGTCGTCGCCTACATGTTCATGGAGCGGCACTACAGTCAGGTCACGCAGCGGCTTTCCGCCGGCGTGGTGGCCGACATCGCCACCCTGATCGAGGTCTACAAGACTTATCCGCAGGGCGCCGACCACGCGCAGCTGCGGCGCATCGCGCAGGACAAGCTCGGACTGGTGGTGGACTTCCTGCCGGTCAACGATCTGCCGCCGCCGGGGCCGAAGCCGTTCTTCTCGCTGGTCGACCAGGCGCTGTCGGAGGAGGTCCGCAAGCAGATCGGCCGGCCGTTCTGGGTCGACACCGTCGGACGCTCGGCGCTGCTCGAGCTGCGCATCAAGCTCGACAACGCCGTCATGCGCGTGTTCGCGCCGCGCAGCGCCGCCTATGTCTCGAACTCCCACATCTTCCTGGCCTGGATGGTCGGCACCTCGCTGGTGCTGATCACCGTCGCGGTGCTGTTCCTGCGCAACCAGATCCGCCCGATCCTGCGGCTCGCCGACGCCGCCGAGAGCTTCGGCAAGGGACGGGAGGTGCCGGACTTCCGCCCACGCGGGGCGCGCGAGGTGCGCCGCGCGGCGCAGGCCTTCATCGAGATGAAGAGCCGCATCGAGCGCACCATGGAGCAGCGCACGGCCATGCTGGCGGGCGTCTCCCACGACCTGCGCACCATCCTCACCCGCTTCAAGCTCGAGCTCGCGCTGATCGGCGACAATCCCGAGGTCGAGGCGATGAAGAAGGACGTGGACGAGATGGCCCGCATGCTCGAGGCCTATCTCGCCTTCGCGCGCGGCGATTCCGGCGAGCAGTCGGCGCCGACCGACATGGGCGCGTTCCTGGAGGAGCTCAAGACCGATACCGAGCGCAACGGCCACAAGTCGAGCGTGATCTTCCACGGCCATCCGATCGTCACGGTGCGCCCGGCGGCGTTCAAGCGCTGCCTCGGCAATCTGGTGTCGAACGCGGCGCGCCACGCGCCGTCGATCTCGATCACCGGCCACCGCGACCATCGCTGGCTCACCGTCACGGTGGACGACGACGGCCCCGGCATCGCGCCGCATCTGCGCGAGGAAGTGTTCAAGCCGTTCCTGCGGCTCGACGACGCCCGCAACCAGGACGAAGGCGGCACCGGGCTCGGCCTCGCCATCGCGCGCGACATCGCCCGCTCGCACGGCGGCGACATCATGCTGTCGGATTCGCCGCTCGGCGGCCTGCGTGCAACGGTCAGAGTTCCGGTCTAATCAAACCAAGTTCTGGCCGCGTGTTTGGCGGAGTCCTCGGCCAATCTCCTCGTGGGGAACGAGGGAGATTGAGCCATGGCTGACATCAACCTGAGAGTAGTCGATCTCTATCACGGGGATCGGGTTACCAGCTTCCGAAAGGCGGCGGATTTCGGAATTTGGGGCATCATCCACAAGGCGACCACGGGGGCGACCGGGCGGGACGACAAGTACACCGGTCGCCGTAATCCGGCACTCGCCGCAGGGCTCCGCTGGGGAGCATATCATTGGGGAACGCATGCGGATGTTGAGAAGCAAGTCGATAACTTCTTGGCGACAGCCGACCCTGACGAGAGAACGCTGGTTGCCCTCGACTACGAGGATACTCCCGGCAATCAAATGACGTTGTCGCAGGCGCGCCAATTTCTTTCGCTCATTGAGAGAAAGCTGGGTCGAAAGGCTGTTCTCTATAGCGGACATCGCATCAAAGACGACCTCGGCAATAAAAAAGATGCGTTCTTTGGCTCGCACCGTCTCTGGCTTGCGCACTACTCTCGCAGGCCTGTCGTGCAGGCGAGCTGGAAGACGTATTGGCTTTGGCAATATACCGACAGCAAGAAAGGACTCGCGCCCAATCAGGTGCCGGGCATTCCGGGTGATGCCAAAGGCAATCTCGATTGCAATTCCTACGACGGCGATCGGGAAAAACTCGAAGCCGAATGGGCGTCGTAGTCAGGCCGCGACGGTCCCGTCGTCGGTGTCGCGCCGGCGCCGTGGCCGCGAGCGGCCGGCGCAGGACGCCATGCGGAGCGCGCCGTCGAGCAGGCCAGACCAGCGCTGCCCGCGCGCGAGCGCGCGGTCGAGCGCAGCCATGGTGCGGGCAAGGCCGGGATCATCGTCGTCGACCCAGGTGCGCAGGACCGATGCGAACAGCACCGCCAGCCCCTGCGCACGCACCATGCCGCGCGGGCCGGCCGCGCCGATGTCGGCGGCGGTCAGCATCCATTGCTGCGACTGCACGGCGAGCGAGTTCAACGCAACAGCGAGGGGAGGATTGCGCATGGCGGAGCGCACCAGCGAGCGCACCGCGGCCTTGTGCGGCGCCAGAATTTCGAGCCGTCGCATGAGCACGTCGAACAGGCGCTCGCGCGGCGGCTCCTCCGCCATGTCGGCGTCGATGCCGGCGAGCACGGCGCGGTCGGTGTCCTTCACGTGCGCGGCGAGGATCGCCAATGTCGAGCCGAACTGGCTGCGCAGCTCCGACAACGATACTTCGGCGGCCTTGGCGATTTCGGCAAATCCGATCCGCTCGAATGGTTTTTCCGCCAGCAGCGCCATGAACGCGTCGATGATGCGTTGCCGCTCGGTCTTGTCGCTCGTGCTGGCCATGGCGGAACTCCTGACTGGTCTCACCTCACGATTAATGTAGTCCGGCCGTGGATGGCGTTCCAGGGACTAGTGTCCCGAACCCGAAATTCGCACACAATGCGCGGCGAATACGATTGCGAATTTCGGGTTCAAAGGGACACTAGAATCATAGAGTTGCTAGTGTCCTTCGATTCCGAAGTTCGTGTCGGAAGGTGCGGCGAGGGCGTACGAACTTCGGAATCGGGACACTAGCCTGCTCAGCCCGCCAGCTCGCGCGACCGCCGCGTCGCCGCGGCGATCGCCTTGGTCATCAGCGGCTCGAGGCCGTCGTTTGCCATCAGCACGTCGAGTGCCGCGGCGGTGGTACCGCCGGGCGAGGTAACGTTCTGCCGCAGCGTCGCGGCATCGAGCGGCGAGCGGTGCAGCAGTTCGCCGGCGCCCGCAACGGTGGCGCGCGCGAGCGTGCTCGCGAGCGCCGCCGGCAACCCGGCCGCGACGCCGGCCTTCGCCATCGCCTCCGCCAGCAGAAACACGTAGGCCGGCCCGGAGCCCGAGAGCGCGGTCACCGCGTCCATCAGCGCCTCGTCGGACACCCATTCGACCGCGCCCACCGCCGAGAGCAGAGCGTGCACAAGCTCGCGCTGCTTGGCCGACACGCGCGCGTTCGCCACCGCCACGGTGATGCCGCGGCCGATGGCGGCGGGCGTATTCGGCATCGCGCGCACCAGCGCGGCGCCCGGCAGGGCGGCATCGAGGAAGCGCAAGGTGCGGCCCGCCATGATGGAGACGACCACGGTCGTGGGACCGAAGAACGGCGTGAGCACCGGCATCACCTCGGGCGCGCTCTGCGGCTTGACCGCGATCACCACGGCGGCGGCTTCGCCGACCGCGCCGGGCGTTGGATTGAGGCGCAGGCCGTGCCGCGCCCAGGCCGTGATCTCGTTGGCCGGCTGCGGCTCGATCGCCGCGATCTTCTCAGGGCCCAAGCCCAGCGCCAGCCAGCCTTCCAGCATGGCGCTCCCCATTTTGCCGGCGCCGGCGAGCAGGATGGTGCCGGAAAAGGTGGCGAGCGAACGTGCGGCTGTTTGCGAACCCGTGGATGGACTCATGACTGCGACCCCTGCGCCGATGCCATGACGCGCAAATGCAGCGGTGGCTCGGGGTTGGGAGTCTACGCCTGCCCTTGCGTCTCGAACATGGCGGCGTTGAGCGCCTCGCGCGCGGGCTTGCCGGCCCAGACCACGAACTGGAAGGCCGGGAAGTAGCGCTCGCAGGCGTCGAGCGCGGTGCCCAAGAGCGCTTCGCATTGCCGGCCCGAGGCTTCGACGCCGCCGGCCAGCACCAGCGCGTGCCGGTACATGACCAGCCCGTCCTGGGTCCAGAGGTCGAAATGCCCGACCCACATCTGCTCGTTGATCAGCGAGATCAGCAGCTGCACCTCGCTGTGCAGGCGCTCAGGCACCTTGAGCTCGAAGGCGCAGGCGAGATGCAGCGCCTCGATGTCGAACATCCAGGTGTAGGAGACCTGGTAGTCCGTCCACTTGCCGGTCACCAGGATGGTGATTTCGTCCTCGCCCGTGCGCTCGAACGACCAGCCGTTGGTGCCGGCCACCCGCTCGACGACGTCGAGGGGGTTCACGTGAGGCTGTTCGGAAAATTCGATGAGGGACATGCCCGTCTCCACCCTTGCCGCTCGGACGTGGGATGCACACCCGATTGCACACCACTCCGCTTCATTGACGCGGTCGCCGGTTGGAGCGCTGCTTGGCTGCTCCGGGCGAATCACTTGATGAGTCGAATATAACCCCATTGATTCCAGCGGCTAAAGCACAATCGAGTCGGACGGCTCTCAACGACTCGTGGATATCTCGCCGCGCCGCAACGTTTCTCCACAGGGGTTCCAGGATTCGGGAATCGGCTACCGGAGCCGGGACGTTTTGTCATCGTCCCGACATCGGAAACCGGCCTCGCGATATTCGATTCAGTCGAACAGGCTGGAGACCGACTCTTCGGCAGCGGTGCGGCCGATCGCCTCGCCGATCAGGGTCGCGACCGAGAGCGTGCGGATGTTGCGGGCGACCTTGACCGCCTGAGTGGGCTGGATCGAGTCGGTGATGACCAACTCCTTGAGGCGCGACGCGGTGATGCGGGCGACCGCGCCGCCCGAGAGCACGCCGTGGGTGATGTAGGCGTAGACGTCCTTCGCACCCTTCTCCAGGAGCGCATCGGCGGCGTTCACCACGGTGCCGCCGGAGTCGATGATGTCGTCGACCAGGATGCAGGTATAGCCTTCGACCTCGCCGATGATGTTCATCACCTCGGATTCGCCCGCCCGTTCGCGGCGCTTGTCCACGATGGCGAGCGGCGCGTTGATGCGCTTGGCGAGGCCGCGCGCGCGGCCGACGCCGCCGACGTCGGGCGAGACCACCATCACCTTACCGATGTCGAAGCGCTCCTTGATGTCGCGCACCATCATGGGCGCGGCATAGAGGTTGTCGGTCGGGATGTCGAAGAAGCCCTGGATCTGTCCGGCGTGCAGGTCGAGGGTCATCACTCGGTCGGCGCCGGCCTGGGTGATCAGGTTGGCGACCAGCTTGGCCGAGATCGGGGTGCGCGACCCCGATTTGCGGTCCTGCCGCGCATAGCCGAAGTAGGGGATCACGGCGGTCACGCGCCGCCCCGACGCGCGCCGCAGCGCGTCGATGATGATCAGCAGCTCCATCAGGTGGTCGTTGGCCGGATAGGACGTCGACTGGATGACGAAGACGTCGTTGCCGCGGACGTTTTCGTGGATCTCGACGAAGATCTCCATGTCGGCGAAGCGCCGCACCACGGCCTTGGTCAACGGCGTCGCGAGGTAGGCGGCGATCGCGTCGGCAAGCGCGGGGTTGGAGTTGCCGGCGACGAGCTTGATCGCTCCGTTATTGGGCCGCATCGCTGTCTCCCGGCGAGCAGCTCAATGGGTTCCGCGCGCGCTCGCGGCGCCCTGATAACAAGGAGGCGGCAAGGCTGGCAATACGAGGCGCCCCTGCGCGGGGAGTTTTATGCCGGAATTTCAGGCTTTTCGGGCCGCCGCCGGCGAAAAGTGGGGGAATCGAGCGCATCTCCCCGGAAAAACGGGAACCGGCTTTCCAATCAGGCCACGCGCGAAAATCAGCGGTCTTCCGGGGCGAACGCAAACGCCCCGGCGGAGCCGACGGGCGCCGGCGCCGGCCGCCCGCGCGGCAGCGGCACCTCCTCGGGCGGCAACGCCGCCGCGTCATCGGCCGCCACCTCGGCGGTCCGCGACGGCTCGCGCTTGAAGATGCGGAATATGCCCGAGGCCTCGGGCGTCCAGTCGTCGGGCCAACCCAATCCGGACGACGTCGATGCGGCGCGCGGCGGGCTCGCCGCCGCAGCGGATGTCCCGGCGGTTGCCAGGAAAGCCGTGAAGCGGTCCATGCTGGCGCGGGCGATCCGGGCGAGAACCTGTTCGTCGGCCGCCGCCCAGCTGCCGGCCCGGCCTGTAGCCCTTTCCTCGCCGCTCAGCCGGAACGCGCGGCGCTGGCTGGAATCGTAGACATCGAGCACCCAGACGATGGAGGTGGCGCCGTCGCCGCCCTGGGCGGCGAGATAGCCGCGCAGCCGGTAATTGGCCTCGCTTGGCACCACCACGGCGATCTGGCGCGAGCTGGCCTCGTCCTTAAGGTTCTGCACCAGCTTCTGGAACACCGCCGGCGGCGGCCCATCGATGGATTCGAAGGCGACCGTGGTGCGGCGGGTCTCGATGAGATTGGCGATCTGCCCGGTGCTGACGCAGGCGGACACGGTCAGTCCCATCAACAGGACACCGATAGCGCCGACCAGCCGATCAATGCCCACCTTGGCCGCTTTCGCGGCCGGCCGGCCCAACCCACCCTGCATCGACTTCCCCGCGGGCTCGGCGGTGTGCGTCAGCCTTATCGTCCAAACCCCTCAGAAAACGGGGCTTGGCGCGCCGAGTCTTCCCAAAATTAATGGATCATCAATTTTACTAGGGGTCCAGAGGATGCTGAACCGGCAGCGCCCCGGAACGCTAATTTTCGAGCGCTATGGCATTGATGTGACGCCCGTAGTCAGGCTCCTGACGATGAGTAGACCTGCGGTAGCTGAAGAAGCGCGCCGCATCGTCATAGGTGCAATGGCCAAGGTCCTCCACCCGGCGGATGCCGGCGGCGGCGAGGCGGGCCGCGATATAGCCGGGCAGGTCGAACAGGGCGTGGCCGGGCCGTGATGAGGGCTGGAAGAAGCGCTCGTTGGCCCCGTCGTCGGCCTTGAAGCGCGTGACGAATTCCGGCCCGACCTCGTAATTCGGCTGGCGGATCATCGGACCGAGCGCCACCACCATGCGGCCCCGGTCGGCCCCGCAGCGCTCCATGGCGGCGATCGTCGCTTCCAGCACGCCGGTGGCGGCGCCGCGCCAGCCCGCATGGGCGGCCCCGATCACGCGGGCGGTCGCATCCGCCAGCAGCACCGGGCCGCAATCGGCTGTCGTGATGCCGATGGCGAGCCCGCCCGCGCGGGTCACGATGGCGTCCGCGCGCGGGCGCGCCTGCGGTTCCCACGGGCGGTCAATGGTCACCACATCGGGCGAGTGAATCTGGTAGGCGGTGAGCAGGCGATCGGGCGCGACGCCGAGCGCCGCCGCCATGCGGCTGCGGTTCTCCGCGACCCTGGCGGGCGCGTCGTCCGAGCCGGGCCCGCCGTTGAGGCTCGCATAGACGCCATCGGAGACGCCGCCGTCGCGCGTGAAGAAGGCGTGGCGGATGCCGGCGAGCGCGGAGAGTGAGACGGCTTGCAGCATGCTGGTCGGCGCTACTCGGTTTCGAAGCCCGGCAGGGCTTCAAGCTTGGGATTGGCCAGCGCGACCGCCTTGATCAGCTTGCCCATCCCCTTGCTGTCCTCGTTGGTCAGGCGGGCGAGCGCGGTTTCGATCGCGCTGGCATATTCCGGCGGCGCGCCGGCCTTGAGCGCAGCCGCGCGCTGCTCGATGCCGAGCCGGCGCAGGAACTCGCCCTGTCCCAACGGCCCATGCACGCGCGCGCGCATGCCCTCGGCGGCCAGCCCCAGCGCCTGGAAGTCCACATGCGCGGTGAGGTCGGCCTGGCCCGGCGCCGCCAATGGGTCGGCGAAGGCATGCCCGCTGACCGCCTGCAACGTGTCGCCGATGGCGCTCTCGGCGTGGCCGTAGTCGATGATCAGCGCGGCGCCGCCGAAATGCGCGACGCGGCGGCCGAGCTCAAGCGCGATCTTGTCCTCGCGCCACTCGAAAATCTCGCCGATCTTGGCGTTGTGCAGCCCGCTCGGCAAAAGCTCGTCGAACAGCGGGATCGGGTCGCGCGCGATGCTGAAATGCAGCTTGTCGTTCTCGTCGATCTTGATGACCCGCTCGTGCCAGCCGTCCGCGCACATCACCGCCTGCTGGATCGGCAGCGCATCGAAGAACTCGTTGGCGAGCACGATCAGCGGCCCCTCCGGCACCTCCTCGATCGACTTGTGCCACATGACCGGCACTGTGCTGCCGGTGAGCGCGTTGCGCTGGATCTGCTCCAGTGTCGGGCTGATCTCGACCAGGTGCACCGCCAGCGCGGCGTGGAAGTCCGGCATCACCTTGGCCGCCCGCAGCGCATCGAGCATCATGGTGCCGCGCCCGGGCCCCATTTCGACCAGTCGAATCTTGGGCGGCGAATCCATCGCCCGCCAGGCCGCGGCCGTCCACAGGCCGATCAGCTCGCCGAACATCTGGCTGATCTCGGGCGCAGTGGTGAAATCGCCGCGCGCGCCGAGCGGGTCGCGCGTCGTGTAGTAGCCGTGCTTGGGGTGGGTCAGGCACAGCGACATGTACTGCACGACCGCCATCGGCCCGGCGATCTCGATGCGCCGGCGAATCTCTCTCTCGAGCGGTGCGAGATCGTCGGTCATCATGCCTGCCGTGTGTTGTGGCGACGTAACGCCACCGCCATCAAGGCAATGCCGGCGAGCAGCAATGGCAACGACAGCAATTGTCCCATGGTGAGCCCGCCCCACAGGAAGCCGAGCTGCGCATCGGGCTCGCGAAACAGCTCGCAGATCGAACGCGCGATGGCGTAGCCGAAGGCGAACGCGCCCAGAATGAAGCCGGGCCGCTTGAGTGCGCCGGCCCGGATCAGCAGGGCCAGCACCAGGAACAGCAGCAGCCCTTCGAGCAGCGCTTCATAGAGCTGGCTCGGGTGGCGCGGCAGCGGTCCGCCGCTCGGAAACACCATGGCCCAGGGCACGTCGGTCGTCCGGCCCCACAGCTCGCCGTTGACGAAATTGGCGATGCGGCCGAGGAAGATGCCGATCGTCCCGGCGGCGCAGGTGAGGTCGCCGAGCGAGAGGATCGACAGGCCGCGATGGCGCGCAAACAGAATCACCGCCAGCACGCAGCCGAGAAAGCCGCCATGGAACGACATGCCGCCCTTCCAGAGCTGCAGGCTCTCCAGCGGATGGGCGGCGAAATAGGCGGGGTTGTAGAACAGCACATAGCCCAGCCGCCCGCCCAGGATGATGCCGAGCGTCACCCAGAGCACGAAGTCGTCATAGTCGGCGACGGTCATGGGTGCTTTTCCGTCCCAGAGCTGCTCGCGGCGGATGAGCGCGCGGGCATAGAGCCAACCCAGTAGGATACCGACGATATAGGCGAGCGCGTACCAGCGAATAGCGATGGGCCCGATGCTGACCAGCACCGGGTCGATGGTGGGGAAGGGGATGGCATAGAGCGGCATCGGGCGAGTTGGGCGATCCCATTGATCCAATGGGTGATGCGGGCATGGAGCCCGCCGAGTCAAGGCGCCGGAATGGCCGCGACCCCACCCACCGCCTCGCATCGCCCCACTTGGTCAGACGGGCGCCCGCGGCATTTTCCGGCGGAAAGCCCCGATTCCGGCTTTATCTGGAAGCGCGCGGTCAAAATCGCGTCAACGCAGCCGGACTATCGCTTGCGGCGCTGGACGGTGACGGTCTCACCGATCTCGAACGACATGAGATCCTCGCCCAGTTCCAGGGGCCCGTCGTAGGTCTGTCGGGTCTCGGCCACGAGGTCGTCGAGGGTGAGCGGCGGGACGCGCTCGCTGGCGAGCATGACGAAATGGGTATAGGCCGCGAGCTTCGGCTTGGCCTGCGCGAAGACGCGGCCGGCCTCCTGCGGCGTGACGTGATGCGCGACGATCCGCTGGATGTAGGCTTCCTTCATCAGCTCGGGTCGGGCGGCGGCCACCTCGTGGACGAGCAGGTCGGCGCCGGCGCCATACTTGATGACGTTGGCGTTGTAGCGGGTGTCGCCGGAGATCACCGCCACGCGGCCGGCATATTCGATGCGGTAGCCGTAGGCCGGCTTGATCACGTCGCCGTGGTCCACTTCGAAGGCGATGACCTTCACGCCGTTCTTCTCGTAGACGACGCCGTCGCGCTCGAACTCCGCGACCTCGACCGCGATGCCTTCGGGCGGCAACTTCTCGTCGGCGATGCGGATCTTGATGTCGAGCGCGTAGGCGCGTTCGAGATTCTCCATCAGCACCCTGGCGCCGACCGGCCCGATGACGCGGAACGGCCTGGTGCGCGTGCCGAAATGCGAGGTCAGCCAGCCCGTCAGCCAGACGTCGGGAATCCCGGACGTGTGGTCGGAGTGATAGTGGGTGAGCAGCAGCGCGTCGATGCGCCCGATCGGAACGCCGAGCTGATAGAGCCTGATCGCCGCGCCGCGCCCGGCGTCGATCAGCAGCTTCTGGCCGCCGGCCTCGATGAGGGTCGCCGGGCCGAAACGGTCGGGGCTCGGGATCGGCACGCCGGTCCCGAGCAGGGTCACGCGGAAGCTGTTGGATGAAGTCATTCGTGCATCTTGATCCCGGACTCTTTCACCACCTTGCTCCAGTGTGCGACCTGGGAGCCGAGGAACTGGCCGAACTCCGCCGACGTGCCGCCGGCCGGCTCGGCTGCCATTTTGGCGATCGCTTCGCGCACGCGCGGTTTCGCCAGTGCCTTGTTGGCCGCCTCGTTCAAACGAACGACGATCTCGCTCGGCGTTCCGGTCTTCACCAGCAGGCCGCCCCAGTCCTGGATGATCAGGTCGGGAAAGCCTGCCTCGCCGACGGTCGGCACGTCTTTCAGGGCAGGCAGCCGTGCCGGTCCAGTGATGGCCAGCGCGCGCAGCTTGCCGGCGCCGATCAGGTCGACCACCGGAAGCGGCGTGATGAACTGAAAATGGTTGGTTCCATTGAGCAGATCGGTGATCGCGCGTGGCAGCGCGTTATACGGCACATGGGTGGTGCGGACTCCGGTCTGCAGCTTGAACATTTCCCCGGCGAGATGGGCCGGCGTGCCGAAACCGCCGGAGGAGAACGTGTACTTGTCCGGCTGGCTCTTGAGCAGGGCGACGAGTTCGCCCAACGATTTGGCCGGGACATCGGGATGGACGACGAGGACGTGGTATGCGGACGCAAGCTTGATCACCGGCACAAAATCGCGATCGAGCCGGAAACCCAGATTGGGTAGGAGCGCCGGAGCGGCCGAGGACGGCAGCGCAATGGATGCGACCGTATATCCGTCCGCAGGCTGCTTGAGCACGTCTGCCAGCCCGATGGTCTGGATGGCGCCGGGCTTGTTCTCGACGATGACGCGCCAGCCCTCGCTTTCGCTTAGCTCGCTCGCAACGATCCGCCCCAGGATGTCGGGCGGCGTCCCGGCCGCACTGGGAACCACGACGCGGATCATGTTCGATGGATAGGACTGCGCGCCGGCTGGCGATGCCGTCGCAAGCATCGCCAGCGCGATCAGCGGCAGCCCGATTCTGGAGCGACGATCCCGCATTCATTCCTCCCTGAGGCGGCAGCGTACGGCCGGCCTTGCACCCGCCGATCCTCACGCTCACTGCGTAGCGAGGAAAAAGCAACCGAATTCCGCCCCCGCGAAAGGCGCCCGACCGGGCCTTGCGGGAGTAACAATCCGTCCCCATTGTTCGGGGAAGGACTTTGACCCGAGGAACGCGACATGACCCAGACCAGCAACCGCTTCTTCGACGAGTTTGCGCGGCTGATGAACGACGCCGCCGGCGTTGCCTCGGGGGTGCGGCGGGAGTTCGATACCGTGGTCCGCAACCAGGCCGACCGCATCCTGCGCGACCTCGACGTGGTCAAGCGCGAGGAGTTCGAGGCGGTCAAGGACATGGCGCGGCTGGCGCGCGAGGAGAATGAGGCCCTGAAGGCCCGCATCGCCGCGCTTGAAGCCAAGCTTGCACAAAGCCGCCAGACGCCCCCGCCAATGCCGGGCCAGTCGGAGGGGATTGCCTGAGGCAAGGGCCGTCCGGACCTTGTTTCCTTGTCTTTCGGCCACCCGGCCGCTATAAGCCCGCGCGAACCGCGACCCAGACACCCCTGGAGGCATGCCGCGGTTCCTAACGGGCCGCGATTGGCGGCCGATTTGTTTCTAGATTCAAGAGGATAGACAATGGCGACCGTCAAGGAAATGAAGGCGACGGCGCGTGCCCGGGCCGGCAAGGGGGCCGCCCGTGCGGAGCGTCGAGCCGGCCGCGTGCCGGGCGTGATCTACGGCGATGGCAAACCCCCGTTCAACGTCTCGGTCGACCACGCCGAGCTCAAGCAGCGTATCTATGCCGGGCGCTTTCTCACCACCGTCTACGACCTCGAGGTCGACGGCGCCAAGCATCGGGTCATCCCGCGCGACTTCCAGCTCGACCCGGTGAAGGATCTACCCGTGCACGTGGATTTCCTGCGGCTCGGCGAGGGCGCGCAGATCCGCGTGCGCATTCCGGTCCACGTTCAGAACGCGGACCAGGCGCCGGGCGTGAAGCGCGGCGGCACCGTCAACATCGTCACCCACGCGGTCGAGGTGGTGTGCTCGGTGGACGATATTCCGGAATCGATCGACGTCGATATCTCCGGCCTCGAGATCAACTATTCCAAGCACCTGAGCGAGGTTGAGCTGCCGCCGAAGGTACGCGTGGTCGGCAGGGTCGATCAGACGCTCGTGACCATCGTGCCGCCGTCCGGCTACGCCGAAGAAATGAAGGCCGCCGCCGAGGCTGCTGCTGCGGCGGCCGCTGCTGCTGCCGCCGCGGCGGAAGCAGGTACTCCGGCCGAAGGCGCGGCTCCGGGCGCGGCGCCCGGTGCGGCACCGGCCGCGGGCGCTCCCGCCGCCGCCGCTGCTCCGGCACCGGAGAAGAAGTAACTCTCTCTGTCGTCCCCGCCTGCGAAGGCGGGGACCCTGTAACACCGGCGTGTCGAGGGCATCGTCGCGTTAATCTCGTGGCGGGGGTTACTGGGTGCCCGCTTTCGCGGGCCTGACAGCACGGACATCATCCCATGCTGCTCTTCGTCGGGCTCGGCAATCCCGGTTCGCGCTACGCCGGGAACCGGCACAATATCGGTTTCATGGTGGTGGAGGCGATCGCCAAGCGCCACGGCATCGGTCCGTTCCGCCGGCGTTTCCAGGGCGTGTCCGCCGAAGGGCCGCTCGGCGGCGAGCGCGTGCTGCTGCTGTTGCCGGGCACGTTCATGAACGAGTCCGGCCGCGCGGTGGCGGAAGCCGCGCATTTCTACAAGCTCGCCCTTCCCGACATCGTGGTGTTCCACGACGAGATCGATCTCGCGGCGGCGAAGGTGCGGGTAAAGACCGGCGGCGGCGTTGCCGGGCACAACGGGTTGCGCTCGATCTCGGCGCATATCGGCAACGACTATCGCCGGGTGCGCATCGGGGTCGGTCATCCCGGCGTGAAGGAGATGGTGCATCCTCACGTGCTCAGCGATTTCGCCAAGGACGAGCGGCCGTGGGTCGAGGCCTTGAGCGGCATCATCGCCGACAATGCCGAACTCCTGGCGAAGGGCCAGGATTCGAGCTTCCAGAACAAGGTGCATCTCGCCATGCAGGCCAAGGGCTTCGGCGAGAGCAAGGAGCGGGACGAACCCGACAAGGATTGAACGAGAGACACCGATGGGATTCAAATGCGGCATCGTCGGCCTGCCGAACGTGGGCAAGTCGACACTCTTCAACGCGCTGACCGAGACCGCGGCGGCGCAGGCAGCGAACTATCCGTTCTGCACCATCGAGCCGAATGTCGGCGAGGTGGCGGTGCCGGATCCGCGTCTTAGCGCGCTCGCTGCGCTCGCGAAATCGGTGCAAGTGGTGCCGACGCGGCTCACCTTCGTGGACATCGCCGGACTGGTGCGTGGCGCCTCCAAGGGCGAAGGCCTGGGCAACCAGTTCCTCGCCAACATCCGCGAGGTCGACGCCATCGCGCATGTAGTGCGCTGCTTCGAGGACACCGACGTCACCCACGTCGAGAACCGGATCGATCCGATCGCCGACATCGAGACCATCGAGACCGAGCTGATGCTCGCCGATCTCGACAGCCTCGAGCGCCGCACCGATGCGTTGGAGAAGAAAGCCAAGGGCAGCGACAAGGAGGCGAAAGAGGCCAGGGAGACGCTCGATCTCATCAACCGCGCGCTCGTGTTGCTGCGTGACGGCAAGCCTGCGCGCATGGTCGAGCGCAAGCCGGAGGAGGAGAGCGCGTTCCACATGCTCGGCCTCCTGACCTCGATGCCGGTGCTCTATGTCTGCAACGTCGACGAGGCTGCGGCGGCGACCGGCAACGACTTCTCGCGCCGGGTCGAGGCGCGCGCGCAGGACGAAGGTGCGGGCTGCGTGGTCATCTCGGCCAAGATCGAGGCGGAGATCGCGGTGCTGTCGCGCGCGGAGCGCGTGGAATATCTGGCGGCGGTGGGCTTGAGCGAGCCCGGGCTCGATCGGCTGATCCGCGCCGGCTATGCGCTGCTCGACCTCGTCACCTATTTCACCGCCGGGCCGAAGGAGGCGCGCGCCTGGACGGTGACGCGCGGCACCAAGGCGCCGCAGGCGGCCGGCGTGATCCACACCGATTTCGAGCGCGGCTTCATCCGCGCCGAGACCATCGCCTACGACGACTACGTGGCGCTTGGCGGCGAAGCCGGCGCGCGCGACGGCGGCAAGCTGCGGCTGGAAGGCAAGGACTACGTGGTCGCCGACGGCGACGTCATGCATTTCCGGTTTGCGACATGAATTTGTGTCCGGCCGCAGCGCAGCATGGAGCGAAAGCGAAATGGTGCGCTGCAGACCCGGGATCGTTCCGGTCCGCGGCGGTCCTGGATCGGCGGTGCATCAACGCAGTCAAGCCTGCGCAGACTGCGTAAACTTGTCGGCTACGCGCCGCACCATGTCCGGGACACGATCGAGAAACTCACATCTGCCCGCGTTGCCGGATCGCGCCGAGATGCTCGTTGATCCGGAACATGATCAGCACGAACTCCGAGATGATTCGCGCGAAGATCACTCCGATCACCATCCCTATCAGGCTACCGATGATCCCGAGGAGGCCACCGAACACGCTGTGTGCCATGAGCGCCAGCCCGGAAAAGATGCCGGAGAGCCCGAACAGAATGGCGATGCCCACCGACAGCCAGTAGAAGATCTTGATAATCGAAGGCGTAATGAAGCGTTCCCATTGAAACAGGTCGCGGTAATCGAACATGGGTCCTCCTCCCGACGCAGGGGCGCCGCCGATGTCATGATGCCCGTGTGTAAAGGTCCGATCCTGTAGCCCCGCGGCCCCTGCGCTCGCTCGTGCTGCGCTGCCGCGATCCTCAGCTGCCCGCCGACACTGTACCTGCGGCGCCTTGGCGGTCAATCGAGGTTTGAATCATCAGCCTTCAGGTCGGCTTAACCCGATCGGCGGCCAGACCCATATTCCGCCCGGGCATGCATCCCCGGTGTGGTCCAGGTTGACCAGCTGGGGGCCGGTCTTTAGGGATCGGGTTACCCAAAAGCGCAAGGATCGCCGTGCCCCGCCTCCATTGGGAAGATTTCGAACCAGGCCAAGTCACGGATTGCGGGGCGCGGGTCGTGACCCGCGAGGAAATCGTCGCCTTCGCCGCCGAATACGATCCGCAGCCGATGCATCTCGACGAGCAGGCCGCGCGCGCGACCCTGCTCGGGGGCCTGGTTGCCTCGGGCTGGCACAGCTGCTGCATCCTGATGCGCATGCTCACCGACAATTTCCTGGTCGACGCGAGCTTCATGGGCGCGCCGGGGGTGGAGGAGGTGAGGTGGCTCGCGCCGGTGCGGCCGGGCGAGCGCATCACGGCGCGCGCGACCGTGCTCGAGACGCGCGCCTCGCGCAGCCGGCCCGACATGGGCTTCGTCAAGTTCCGCTTCGAGCTCATCGGCCCGTCTGACCAGCCGGTGATGAGCCTGGTGGTCAGCCCGATGTTCGGACGGCGAACTGCGACCGCCTCGCCGGAGCTGGGCGCATGAAATATTTCGAGGATATCCGCGTCGGCGAGACCAGCGATCTCGGCCGGCACACCTTCACGGCCGAGGACATCAAATCGTTCGCGGCGCGCTTCGATCCGCAGCCGTTCCATCTCGACGAGGCGGCGGCGGCGCGCTCGCATTTCGGGGCGCTCTGCGCGTCGGGTTGGCACACGGTCTGCGTCTGGATGCGGCTCTTGATCCACTATCGCCGGCGCGAGGACGAGGAGCGGCGTGCGCGCGGCGAGCCGGTCGCCCAGCTTGGTCCGTCGCCCGGCTTCCGCGACCTCAAATGGCTCAAGCCGGTCTATGCCGGCGACACCGTGTCCTACGGCTCCGAGGTGTTGGAGATGCGGCCTTTGAACAGCCGCCCCGGCTGGGGCATGATCTTTGTGCGCAATGTCGGCGTGAACCAGCACGGCGAGCCGGTCATGTCGTTCATCAGTAGCGCGTTCGTTGAGCGCAGGAGCTGACGCATGTCCCGGAAAAGTGGGAACCGGTTTTCCGATAGGGACATGCGCAGAAAGGAACCGCAGCCGTGACCGTCGCGGGCGAGCAAGTCGTCATTTCCCAGGCTCCTGCTGCCGCCAAGCGTGACGAGCGTCGCGCCGCCGGCGTTGCCTGCGGTGCGCATGCGCTGCACGACGGCTACACCGATCTGATCTACGTCATGCTGCCGGTGTGGCAGAAGGAGTTCGGGCTCGGCTACGCCGAGCTCGGTCTGCTGCGTGGGCTGTTCGCCGGCACCATGGCGAGCTTCCAGATTCCCGCCGGATTGGTGGCGGAACGCTTCGGTGCCGCGCTGGTGCTCGCGCTCGGCACCGCGCTGGCCGGCGCCGGTTATTGTCTGGCGGGCGCGAGCGCAAGCTTCGGCCTGCTGGTGGTGGCGCTGTTCGTGAGCGGGCTCGGCGCCAGCACCCAGCATCCGCTGGCGTCGTCGTTGGTGGCGCGTGCCTTCGCCGGCCCGCGCGCGATGAAAGCGCTCGGCACCTACAATTTCGCCGGCGACATCGGCAAGATGACCGTGCCGGCGACGGCCGCGCTGTTGCTGGTCGTGATGTCCTGGCGGCCGGCGCTGGCGCTGCTCGGCGCGGTCGGCCTCGTCGCGGCGGCGGCGATCTTCATGCTGACGCCGCGCTATGGCGCACAGGCCCCGCCGGACCCGGCCAAGACGAGCACGGTTGACGCGACGCACGTCGCGCGGCCGCGCTTCGCCTTCCCGGTGCTGCTCTCGATCGGGATGCTCGACAGCGCGACCCGCATGGGGTTCCTGCTGTTCTTGCCGTTCGTGCTGACGGCCAAGGGCGCGAGCCTGCCCACCATCGGGCTGGCGTTGACGCTGGTGTTCGCCGGCGGTGCGGTCGGCAAGCTGGTCTGTGCCTTCCTCGGCGCGCGCTTCGGCGCCATCGCCACCGTGTGGCTCACCGAGGGACTGACCGCGGTCATGATCGTGGCGCTGCTGCCGCTGCCGCTCGAAGTCGCCATGGTGCTACTGCCGATCATCGGCATCGCGCTCAACGGCACCTCGTCGGTGCTCTACGGCTCGGTCCCCGATCTGGTGGCGCCCGAGCGGTGCGCGCGCGCGTTCAGCATCTTCTACACCGGCACCATTGGTGCCGGCGCCGTCGCCCCCGCGATCTACGGCGTGGTCGGCGATGCGTTCGGTGTGCCGACGGCGTTGACGGTCGTCGCTGCGATCGTGCTGCTGACGCTGCCGCTGTCGCTCGTGCTCAAGCCCGTGCTGGCGCGGCGTTCGGTCTGATTTCTCTCGCGCGGGAACCAATTCCGGCGCGTCTCATTGTGCGCTTACTTGACGGCGTCGCGAACCCAATTGCTCACGGCGGTCGGCAGCAAGTCGAGATAAGGCCCCATGAAGAATGCTTCGCCCTCGCCGGCGCCGAAATAGCGGTCATAGGCGTCGATCATGGCGCGCACCTGCGCCGTGCAGGTGGGCATCGAGGCAACGATCAGGTCGCCGAGATCCGCATTGCGCTGCCCGAAACGCGGGTCGGTGCTGACCGTACGCGCGATGCATTCGGTCGCGGAACGCACCAGCGGCCGCATCGCCGCGCTCTTTTGCTGCGCGGACAAGGTCGGCGCGATCGGCGTATCGACGGTCGGACCGGTCGCAACGCTAACGACCAGCGCGGCCGCGGCTAGCGGCGCGAGAATCATTTCGAGCTCCCCCTCCGGCAGTGAAATCTTACCGCCATATGCTCGACAGCAAAGCCGAAAATTCACTTGGCGACGGCGTTGGCTACTGAAATCCGCCCGCTGTGGTGATCATGTGACATCCGCGCGATGGAACTGTGCAAATCGAGGCGAAAACCGGCTCACCTGCGGCCCGGTCGAGCTTGTTCGGAACGTTGCCGGCGCGCGCCGCGTTATCCAGCGCTTGGCACAGCCGAAGGCACAGGAGGTCACCATGACGTCGCATTTTCGCCCCGCATGCTTGGCGCTCGCGTTCGTTGCAACAGCCGTGCCGGCAAATGCCCAGACATGGGTGTACGAGCCCGACAGCCCGCGCGTTGGGGTCTACGAGCCGCGTTATCAGCCCCAGTACTACGAGCCGAGGGTGTATGAACAACGGGTCTACGACCCGCCGGTCTATGGCTCGCGCGCCTATGAGCCGGTGGCGACCGTCCCGCCGCCGCCGGCGCTGACGCCGGCCCAGCGCACCACCATCTATCGCACCATCATCCCGCAAGGCGGCGGCCGCGGGCCGATCGTCAAGGAGCGGATCGTGACGGAATCCGTGCCGGCACCGGCGGTGCGCCAACGCGTGGTGACGCCTGCCGAGTCCGCATATGCCTATCCCGTCGGCTCCCGGGTAACTGACGCCTATGCGCTGGCGCCGGTGCCGCAGTCGGTCGTCGCCACGGTGCCGGCCGTGCGCTCATATCGTTACATGGTCGTCAACGAGCGCCTGCTGCTGGTCGATCCGGCAACCGGCTTCATCGTGGCCGAGGTGACGGAGTAGCGCGATTGCTCTCATAAAGGAGACCACCATGCGAGCTCATCTGCTTCGAACAAATGCGATCGTTATGGCGCTGCTGCTCGGCGGCGCGCTCGCCAACGCCCAGCAGCCGTCTCCGCCGGCCGACGGACAGCAGCAGTCGCAACAGGAAAAGGCGCAGCAGACGCCCTCCGGCCAGACGGGCAAGGAGGAGCCGAGCTCGCATGCGCCGACCGCCAAGCCGCAGGACAGCAACGTGTTCGTCAACGGCGCCTTGGCGGTCCCGGGCGCGCCGGCCGACACCGCTACGGTGCCGGCGAAATTCTCGCAGAAAAACGCGGCCGACGACGAGCTCATCACGACCGCCTATACGTTCAAGTTGCTCACCGACGAGCAGCGCCGCGCGATCTATGCGGCGCTGAAAGACCGGCCGGCCGGACCGGCGTTCAACGCCGACATCGGGAACGAGCTGCCGCCGGCGGTCGAATTGCACGCGGTGCCGGATGAGCTCGTTGCCCGCGTGCCGCAGACCAAGGACTACGAATATGCCGTGGCGAACGATCGGGTGCTGCTGGTGTCGCCGCCGACCCGCATCGTCGTGGGCGTGTTTCCGAGCCCCAAGGAATAAAGCGGCGCAGCAACCAAAGCAGCTCTGACGCGGACCATCGTGGTCAACGCAAAACGGCGGAATTGGCTAAAATTTTAGCGATCGCCTGAACCGCGGAGCAAGCGACACGTGCGATGATGCCATGGGACACTAGGCGTGATGGGAGTCGTCTCATGGAGCAACGACGGCAAACGCGCGCGCGGACGCTGAAATCGGCGCGCATCCTTTTCAATGACCATCGTTCGGTCATCGACTGCACGGTTCGCAATCTCTCGCCCACCGGGGCCTGCCTGAATGTCGCGAGCGCGCTCGGCATTCCTGAGCGATTCGACGTGATGTTCGACGCCGACCACACGGTTCGTCCATGCCGCATGGTGTGGCACAAGGAAAAACAGCTCGGCGTGGAATTCGCGTAACGCAGGCTTTGGCGAGCCCGCTCGCCGAACGGAACACGCGCCACCCCGGAAACTTGGAGCCGCTCACCAGGTCCGCTTGAAGCCGGCCTTGAGGCTCTTCGAGTGCTCGCCCGATGGCGTCTCGCTGACCGCCCCGGTCACGCTGACCGGGCCGCCGAACAGCTTCTGCTCGGCGCTGAGGTTGCGCAGCCACTTCTCGTCCGTACTGGAGATCCCCGCGCCGAACGAAACGCTGGTGTCGGTCGGCAGGATGTTGAAGCGCACCGCCTGGCTGCTGGCCCAGTGGTGCACCGGCGTCGAGGCATTCGGCAACGTCCGCGTCATCGACACGTCGTTCTGCAAGGTGAGCGAGACTTCGTCCCCGACCGGCATGGACCGACTCAACGTGCTGCCGACCTTGCCCTGGTCCTGCGCGGGATCAACGCGGGTCTCGATCGACGCCTTGTCCCAGCCGAGCGGCAATTGCCCGCCGGTGATGGTCGCCCAGGCGACGCCGGTCGACTGATCTCCAATGGCGCCGGCCGTGAGCGGATCGGGCTGAAACTCCGCGCCCGGGATGGAAGGCTTGCGATAGTCGATGCCGGCCTTGCCGTCCCACGTCCTGCGGTCCCAAGCCGAGCCGGCCGACTTCGGCGCCAGCGGCTTCATCGGCCAGCCGTTTTCAGGCTCCGGCGTGGAGAGATCGAGCGGTTCGTCGGTGAACTCGACCGGCGTCTCGTCGGTGGGGGTTGCCGGCTCGGCCGCCTGTTCCGGCGGCTCGGCAGCCGGCTCTTGCGCCTGCGCGGCGCCCGCAAGCAACAAAGCGCACACCGCCACGGGCATGATGCTCGAGCGCAGAATTCTGATCGACTGCATGGATGTGGCATCCGGGGATTCGATGTCGGGCGCGAAGGAACACGAAGGTCTTGGCATTTTGTTGGCGGCACTCGCCACAAATGCGCCACCGCCATTTAACGCATTTCCCGGAAAAGCCTGCCCCGGACTTGATCCGGGGCTTTCCGACAAGGACACGCGCAAAATCAACGAATCCCGAGCGCATCTCGGGAATGCGCTCTACGGCCAATGCCAGCGGGCAAACGCGGCGAGCGATTCCGGCAGCGGCACGAGAGCCAGCACGTGCTCCACGTCGAGCGACAACGCCACCGCGCCCAGGAGTGACAGCGCGGTCGCCAGGATCATGCGGCCGCCGAATATCTCGTGGTGGGGATTGAGCAGGCGGGAGAACACCAGACGAAGCGCATGGTGCAGCTGTAAAATCGGGGTCACCACCGACAATGGCGCCACCGCATAGGCCATGTAGATGAACATCTGCGCGATGCTGACGGAAACGCCGGAATAGGTGAACCATTTCAGCGATTCCGGCCCGATCTCTCGCGCGTGCCGCCATTGTCCCGGCCACAACAGCAGCAGCGCGACGGCGGCCGTCGCCGCGGCGTAGGATATGAGCCCGCCGGCAATGCCGCTGCCGAGGTCGCCGCGGATCACCGCCAGCCGGATGAGGAACGGCGTTATCCCGTAGACCAGCGCCGCCAGCAGCGCGAACGCGTAGCCTTCGGCATAGCGCGGCACGAATTTTGGCGGCGCAGAAGCTTGCACGGGCGTGTCGGACGGTTGCGCGGAGACGGGCGCGTCGGCGCGCGCTTCGCGCATCAACAGCGGCGCGAGCGCGAGCAGCACGATGCCCAGGATGCGCAACGGGGTCAGCGGCTCTCGCAGCACCAGGACGGCGAGCGTCAGCGTGAGCGCCAGGCTGAGCTGGATCACCGGTCCGGAGAGGTTGGCGCCGATCGCCTGCGCGGCTCGGAAATTGCCGTAGCGGCCGACCACGAAATGCAGCACGCCGGCGAGCGCGAGCAGCGCGATCGCCTCGCCGGAAAAGCGCCCGAGGATGCCGAGCGTCCCGGTCGCCAGCGCGGCCAGGAAGAAGATCGGCACGCCGATCGGCACCGTGATCGCGAGCGCCTGCGCGACCGAGCCGGTCAGCACGCCGCGGCGGGCGCTGGCGTTGTTGAAGGCGAACGTGGCCGCCGACAGCGCGGCGAGAAACACTCCGAGCACCGGCAGCCCTTCGTACTGTTCCGCCGCGCTGGCGGCCCCGGACTTGACTCCGGGGCAGCGGCCAGCGCGGCAACTTCTTTGACGAGCGCGCGATGGACACTCGCCCAAGCGGGGCTCGTCATCGCGCGCGATGGTTAATGACCCAGATCGGCTAATCTATTGAAAACACTGGGTTCATGCAAAAATTACCAGTCGCATTGTGAGGCTTCCGGGCAACACTCGATGACGAAACGCACGCACGCCTTGGCGCGTTAAGAAGGTGGGGAGGAGCCAACCCTAGCCTTCGGAGCGGGAGCTTCGGGGAGAGTGTCATGTGGCCCTCATTGCGCTGGCCCGTACTGCGCCAGCTGTCATTGCGTCACGGCGTGGTCGTGCTCAGCCTCGTCGTCGTTGGATGCGTCGGGCTTGCCGCGGCAGCGGGCCTTGTTCAGCGCGGTATCGGCGAGAGCGCGGAGGCGTTCCAGTTGGATGACGAGACCACCGGCAGCGTCGGTCCGTTCCGCGGCCTCGGCAGCTTTGCGCGGGCGGCGCTGCCGCTGAGCGACGAGGAGCGTTTCCACATCTATGAAGGCGTGATGCGGATGCCGGATGCGCCTGACACCAACGCGCCCACCGCAGAGATTGCCGATGCCTTGCCGAGCGAGGTGCCATTGCGGGATCTGCCCACGAGCGTGATCCGGCAGGTGCCGCTTGTGGAGGGCCATCAATTCGTGAAATTCGACGACCGGATTCTGGTCGTCAATCCGGCGAGCCGCATCGTCGTTGCGATGATCCCGCGCTACAAGCTGCTGCAGTAATCGTGGATCGCCAAGTTCAGTTCCACCGCTCCTTTCCTATTCTCTTAATCGCCTCGTTTGGCTTTCTCATCGCCCTCATCGCAGATTTCTTTTTCTTTTCCACCTCGCCAGGGGCGTGAACGATCCCAAGCGGGAGAGCCATGCCGCGTTTCCGCGTCCGCGATCCCGATTAGCTGACCGGCAGGGCGCCCGTGCGTTGACCGCGGACGGCATGGCCGATCAAGGTCTTTCCGAGCGACCAAACGGCGCCAGGGGCTCGCTCGCTGTCCGCCAGAACCGAGGCGAAGCCGCTTAGGATCCAATCACAATCCTCGTCCGAGATGACCAGAGAGGGCAACAGTTTGATCGTGTGGCTCGCATGACTGGCGACCTGGCTTAGAATCTTGTGTTCTTCAAAGAGCGGGATTGTGATGAGTTGACAGAATAGGCCCTTCCTTGCAGCCTCGAGCGCATGCCAAGACGCTTTCAATTTGAGCGATTTCGGCGGCCCGAACTCGATGCCGATCATCAAGCCTAGGCCCCGCACGTCGCGGAGATATTCGTAACGCGGAATCATCGCGGCAAGGGCGCGGGACAAACGCTCTCCCGTGCGCGCAGCTTTCTCAATCAACCGCTCGGAAACAAGGACATCAAGTGTTGCAATGCCGGCCGCCATTGCGAGGTCGTTGTTTCCGAAGGTTGACCCGTGCACGACCGCGCGGTCCATGCGATCGAAGACTTTTTGAAAGATTTGCTTTCGGGTGAGAACGGCGCCCACCGGCACATGCCCGCCAGACAGCGTCTTGGCTAACAGAACCATGTCCGGTTCAACATTCCAATGCTCGATCGCGAGAAAGCGCCCGGTGCGACCCAATCCGGTCTGCACTTCGTCGGCGATGAGCAGGGTTCCGTAACGGCGGCAAAGGTGCGCGACACCGTCAAGGTAATTATCGGCGGGTACGTTCACGCCCTTCCCCTGGATGGGTTCGACGATAAAGGCGGCGATCGTCCGCGAACGTAACGCATTCTCCAGCGCCGGTAGATCGTTGAATGGAATTCGGACGCAGTCCGGCAGCAGCGGTTCGAAGCCGTTGCGAAAGATGTCGTCTCCGTTCAGGGACAGGGCACCATTGGAGAGACCATGGAACGCATGCTCGCAATAGAGGATTCCCGGTCGAGCAGTAGCTGCACGCGCCAATTTGATGGCCGCTTCTACCGTCTCCGATCCGGAATTCACGAACAATGCCTTGTCGAGATAAGGCACGTGCGCCAACAGCCGCTCAGCGAGAATGCCCGCGAGTGTCGATACATCCATCTGGACCAGGTTCGGAAGATCGCTGTCGAGAACGCTCTTCAACGCTTCGCGCAAAGCAGGATGATTGCGCCCGATGGCGAAGACCCCGTAACCGCTCAAAAGGTCGAGATAACGCGTCCCGTCTCGACTGTAGAGATATTGACCCTTGCCACGGCAAAATCCGACGTCGTAGCCGATCGCTTGAAGCACGCGCACCATTTGCTCATTGAGATGGCGGCCATTCATCGCGTAGCGCTCACGCTCGCGCCGTGCAAACAAATCCGCAATGTCGTGGGTCATGTGCTTCCCGATATTTGATCTCCGTTCGTCCCCGAAATCGCGTGCCGATGGTCGAACGAGTTCCCGGGTGGGCAAGGTCCGACTTGTCTCGTATCGGCCAGATCGAGGGCAGACTCCAGCATCTGGCGACCGCGAATCAACGCGTTTCGCGCGATAGCAGCGTCAAGCGCGATTCGCAGCAGGCCGGGCAAATCGCGCGGCTGCCTTATGACGGATTGGATCATCGCGACTATGTCGGTTGTTCCATTCGGACGGAATGCAGCCAGCACGGGTTGAGGTAGAGTCCGTTCGGCCGGATCGATGATCACACGAACCGCAACGATCGGCAGGTCATGTGCCACAGCTACCCCCGCGACGATATGCGACTCCATGTCAACAGCGATCGCACCTGTTTCAATATGCAGCGCGCGCTTGGCCTCGGGCTCCGCGATCGGAGCGGGAACACCGGCGATCATTCCGTAAGTCGCGTCAGGCATGCTTTGCAGCAACGCTCTGGACCAAGCCCGGTGGGTCGCGACCCGAGTCCCGGTGGACACAATCGCCGAACCGACAATACAGGCGCCAGGCCGCAAGCTGGGTGAAAGTCCGCCCGCAACGCCAAAGCTCATGAGACCGCGGCAATCCTTTATGATGTCCGCGCCGGCAAGCAATGTTGCGAGTACTGGTCCATCGGCGCTGCAGATCACGTGCATCCGGGGTCCGTCGGCGATGCGGGCCTCGAACGCCATTCCCACGACAACGGTCGTCCAGATCAGTTCTCGATGCGAGGGCCTTTGTGCCCGCCGCGCATGCCGCCCATCGGCTCGGAGCCAAGGCGGCGTGGAGATTAGACGCATTTCGAGCCTCGTGATGAACCGGCCGTATGAGGCCAACAAGGGCGCGAAATCTGCTTTGGTCAGCAAATGCAGCGTCGCAGCATATGTTCCGGCAAAATAGAGAATCTCAAATTACTGCTGAGTTAGTTTCTGACACATAAGTCAGCTTTCCGGGCAGGCGTCGCGGACTCCGAATCAGATGCGGACTCTCTTGCCGTCGTTGCTCGAGTCCGCGGGTAAGATAAGACGCTGCGGATGCCGCCAAATTTCAACGAGCGTTGGCGTCAGCCGCCCGCACGCACTCCGCCTCGACGCTGGAGTTCACCGGCTCCGGAAATCGAAGCCGGAATTTGAGCCCCGGCGAGTTGTCGAGCATTTCAATGCGAGCACCATGAAGTCGGGCCACGGCGGCCACAATGCTGAGTCCGAGACCGTTTCCGGGAATGTGACGACTCCGTTCGAGCCGATAGAACCGCTTGAACACGTGTGGGTGCTCGTTGGCGGGGATTCCCGGCCCATTATCGGCGACCGAAATAAATGCCTCGTCATTGCGGTGCGCAACCTCAACGGTGACCTGACCCGCTTCACGCCCGTGCTTGATGGCGTTATCG
>Ga0126382_10000040_pt1 | contig 36579 bp, 35 predicted proteins | sample PanSoiMetPlot_30_FD_92548 | JGI IMG/M metagenome (GOLD analysis project Ga0126382, IMG submission 92548) | Tropical forest soil microbial communities from Panama - MetaG Plot_30 | ecosystem: Environmental > Terrestrial > Soil > Tropical forest > Bulk soil | place: Panama | collected 2016-02-17
CGGCGGGCGGCGCCGGTCGGCGCATTGGCGGCAACGGAGAAACCGTCCCAGCGCCAGAGGTCGCCGTCACGCGACACCAGCCGCTGGCCGGGCTTGAGCAGAGGCGTGAGGCGTGGCGCATCCTCGCGCGCGATCACGCCAATCTGCGCCAGCCTGCGCGCGAGCTGCTCCGGCGCCCTGACCAGCGTGCCGAGCGTCTCGACGCCCTCCGGCAGCGCCGGATCGGTGGGATCGATGGCGGCGCCGGCCCAGCGCATGGGCGCCGACGGGTCGGTCGGGGCTTCGAGATCGTCGCCCAGCGCAGCACCGAGCGCGGCCTCGTAGCCCTTCTCGACAGTGAGATCGTCGATCACGGCCGGCCAGAGATTCTTGGTATCGACGTGGAGCAGCTTCGCCAGCGTCTTGGCCTCGGTGTCGAGACGCTGCGCGCGGCGCTCGGCCTCGGCGAGCGGTCCGCGGGCCACGTCGAGCGCCTGCCGGGCGCCGGAATGCGCGGCCTCGGCGCGCACCGCGGCGGCTTCGGCGTCCGCGACCGCGGCCAGGTAGGTCTCCGCGGTGCTGGCGAGAGCAGCGAGATCGCCGCGCTGCGCCGCCTCGGCGCCGAGCTGCGCAAGCTCGGCCGAGACCGAAGCGATCTCGCCGTCGAGGCGGGCGAGCCGGTCGCCGTGGTCGCGCGCGGTGTTTTCCAAGGCATGGCGGCGCGCGGTGAGGTCGGCGAGCGTGCCGGTGAGCTCGTCGCCGGTCTTTTCTGAGGTCGCAAGCGCGGCGTCGGCCTCGGCAACGCGCTGGTCGGCGCCCGCGCGCCGCTCCTCGTTGGCCGCGGTCTCGTGCTGCAGCGTTTCCTCTTCGGCGGCGAGCCGCGTCAGCGCGGCTTGCGCGTCGGCGGCGAGGCGCCGCTCGCGCTCGATGTCCTCGCCGAGTTGGACCAGCCGGCGGTCGAGCTCGGCCATGCGGTCGCGCGCGCGCTGCTCCTCGCGCTCGAGCGCGTCGCGCGCCATCGTCAGCCGCTGCAAGCCGGCGGCGGCTCTCGCCTCGGCCTCGCGCAGTGCCGGCAGCTCCGCCGATATGTTCGCTTGGCGCGTGGAGGCCTCGGCCTGCTCACCGGTGCGCTCGGCGACCAGCCGCACCGCGGCGTTCTTGGCCTGCTCGGCCTCGGCCAACTCGGCATTGGCGGCGAGCCAGCGCAGGTGAAACAGCGTGGCCTCGGCCTTGCGCACCTGCTGGGCGACGGTGCGGTAGCGGATCGCCTGGCGCGCCTGCTTCTTGAGCGCGTCCATCTGGGTGGCGAGCTGGCCGATCACGTCCTCGAGCCGCAGCAGGTTCTGCTCGGCCGCGCGCAGGCGCAGCTCCGCCTCGTGGCGGCGCGCGTGCAGGCCGGAAATGCCGGCCGCCTCCTCGAGCACGCGCCGGCGCTGCTCGGGCTTGGCCTGGATGATCTCGCCGATGCGGCCCTGATGCACCAGCGCGGGCGAGCGCGAGCCGCTCGAGGCGTCGGCGAACAGGATGTGCACGTCGCGGGCGCGCACCTCGCGGCCGTTGATGCGATAGGTCGAGCCCTGCTCGCGCTCGATGCGCCGCGCAACGTCGAGCGTCTCATGCTCGTTGAACTGGGCAGGCGCCTTGCGCGTGCTGTTGTCGATCTGGATCGCGACCTCGGCATTGTTGCGGCCGGGTCGGTTGTTGGTGCCGGCAAAGATCACGTCGTCCATCTCGGCGGCGCGCAGCGACTTGTGCGAGGTCTCGCCCATCACCCAGCGCAGCGCTTCGACCAGGTTCGACTTGCCGCAGCCGTTCGGCCCGACAACGCCGGTCAGCCCCGGCTCGATCATGAAATCGGTCGGTTCGACGAAGGACTTGAAACCGAGCAGACGCAGGCGCGTGAGCTTCATACTGATACTGTTCCAATCATGGCGGGCTTAGCCCTGACGGAATCGATCAGGGCTCCGGCCCAGGGAGTGGGTCGAGTGACGAATCATGGGTAGCCGCATCGGCCGGGAGAATGAATCGATGGCCGTGATTCCGCAATAGAAAGAAGACGTTGTCCCACCTGGAACTAATCCGGAACGCGGGGGTAGCGGCGTGGGCCGCGGGCACGCGCCGCGACCGCTGCTCCAGCCGAAAAACCCTTATCAGCCCTTGAGATAGGGGGCGAGCTGCTTGTCCAGCTCCTCTACCGTCAGGGCTCCGCGGACCAGCTTGCCGTTAATGAAGAAGGTCGGCGTGGAGTTGACGTTGAGCTTCTGCGCCGCCCGGGTGCGGGTCTCCTCGAGCCCGTTGAGCATCTGCTGATTCGCCAGGCATTCGTCGAAGCTCTGTTGGGTGAAGCCGGCCTGCTTGGCGATGGCGAACATCGGCTGCAGCGGCTTCTGCACCACCCAGTCGCTCTGCGCGTCGAAGAACGCCTCGACCAGCGGGAAATATTTGTCCTTGCCCGCGCAGCGCGCCAGCATGGAGGCGGCGGCCGCGAGCGGATCGAGCGGAAACTCCCGGAAGATGAAGCGCACCTTGCCGGTATCAATGTATTTCTTCTTCAGCTCGGGATAGACGGTCTTGTGGAAATGGCTGCAGTGCGGGCAGGTCATCGAGGCATATTCGATGATGGTGACCGGCGCATTTTCGGCCCCCAGCACCTGGTCGCCGAGCGGACCCGGCTGCATGAGCTCGGCGAGCGGCACCTCGCCGCCGCCGGCGGTCTGCGCCACCGCGGTGTCGGGCCGGCTCCAGTGGTAGTAGCCGGCCCCCCCAACTAGAAGGATCGCCACTGCACCAGCGCCGATGAGCAGGTTGCGCCGCGTGGTGGTGAGAGTGGTCGACTCGACTTCGTTGTCCTTGGTCATGGCCTGTCACGATCTGTTGGGATGGGCGGATTTTACGCCCGGCTCGTCACCCTGGCCAGCGCGTCATTTTCTGGCCAAGTCGCTATCCTGAAACACCAAAAGTGGCAATGGCCGGCATTAACTGCAACTGGTCACGACTGTTTGATGGCCGCCCCCAGCCGGGCGAGGGCGTCGCGCAGGCTTTCGTCCTTGATATCGGCAAGGCCGGCCGCCACGCGCGCGGTCGCGTCCGGATCGGGGGCAGGGATGGGCTTGCGGACCTTGCGGCCGAGCGGGGCCTGCCGCAGCCGCAGGGTTCCGACCGCCTGCCAGCCGAAGAAGCGGTTGACGCGCTCGAGCACGACGCCGGAGAGATGCTGGATCTCGATCGCGACCGGCCCTTCGACCCGCAGCACCAGCGTACCCGGCTCCGGCGTCTGGCCGTCATAAGACCGCGGCCACTGGATTTTTTCCGGTTCCGAATGCGCTGCGATCTCCGCTCCCACGATCTCGGTCCAGCGGGTGACGAGCTCGGTCGAAGCGAAGCCCTGCTTGGCGAAGGCATCGGTGAGCGTCTTGTGCAGAAGGTCCTTGAGCGGACGCGGATGGGATTTGCCGGGCTTGTTCACGGGGTTCCGCTCTGCCACATCGGTCGGCGATGAGCGTAGCAGTCGGAACCGAGCGGCGGAAGCGCGCGGCCTCCCGGCGGGGGGGTCCGCACGAACTCCTCGCCTGGTATGACCGTCATCGCCGCAGGCTGCCCTGGCGGGCGCTTCCCGGCGAGACGCCCGATCCCTACCGCGTCTGGCTCTCCGAGATCATGCTGCAGCAGACCACCGTCACGGCGGTCGCACCCTATTTCGAGCGCTTCACCCAACGCTGGCGCGATGTGCAGGCGCTGGCGGCGGCCCCGCTCGACGACGTGCTCAAGCTTTGGGCCGGGCTCGGCTACTACGCCCGCGCGCGCAATCTCCATGCCTGCGCGAAAGCCGTGGTCGAGCGCCACGGCGGACATTTCCCGGCGAGCGAAGCCGAGCTCGCCATGCTGCCGGGCATCGGGCCCTATACCGCGGCTGCGATCGCAGCGATTGCGTTCGACGCGCCGGCCGCCGCGGTTGACGGCAATGTCGAGCGGGTGGTGGCGCGGCTCCATGCCATCGAGCAGGAACTGCCCGCGGCCAAGGCCGAGATCAGACGACTGACACAGCGGCTGGTGCCGGCGCAGCGCGCCGGCGATTTCGCGCAGGCGCTGATGGATCTCGGCGCCACCATCTGCACGCCGAAGAAGCCGGCTTGCGCGCTCTGCCCCTTTACGGACGATTGCGCGGCGCGCCGGCGCGGCGATCCCGAGACCTTTCCGCTCAAGGCTCCGAAAAAGACCGGGCGCCTGCGCCGCGGCGCGGCGTTCGTCGCGGTGCGCGCCGACGGCGCGGTGCTCGTGCGCACGCGCGCGCCGAAGGGGCTGCTTGGCGGCATGACCGAGGTGCCGACGACGCAATGGACCCACGACTTCGACAACGCCGGTGCGCTGGCGGCGGCGCCGCCTCTGGGACGCGCAACGCCGACGTGGCGGCGGTTGCATGGTGTGGTGACGCACGTCTTCACTCATTTTCCGCTGGAGCTCGTGGTCTACGCTGCGGATGCGGGCGCAAGAACCCCGGCGCCGCCCGGTATGCGCTGGGTGGCGCGCGCGGAGCTCGCGGGCGAGGCGCTGCCCAATCTCATGCGCAAAGTACTGGCGCATGCGCTAGGATAGCGCCGACGATCCGCAGAGATCGGGGCCAAGCACACGGGAGGACACGCATGGAGTTGACGCGACGAACGATGCTCGCCGCCGCAGGCGCGACGGCGGCGATGACGGTCACACGCACCGCCTTGGGGGCCTGGGAGCCGAACGAGCGCTATCCCGATCCGGCGATCCAGATTCTCGATCCGAGCTTTGCCAAATATCGCATCGCCCAGACGACCGTGGAGCGGCTCGCCGGCGGCATGCGCTGGTGCGAGGGACCGGTCTATTTCGGTGATGCGCGCTGCCTGCTCTGGAGCGACATCCCCAACAACCGCATCATGCGTTGGGACGAAGGCACCGGCCGCACCAGCGTCTATCGCGGGCCGTCGAACTTCGCCAACGGCAATACCCGCGACCGGCAGGGCCGGCTCGTGACCTGCGAGCACGACACCAGGCGCGTGACGCGTACGGAGTATGACGGCACCGTCACCGTGCTGATCGACAAGTTCGACGGCAAGCCGCTGAACTCCCCGAATGACATCGTGGTCAAGTCCGACGACTCGATCTGGTTCACCGATCCGCCGTTCGGCATCCTCGGCAACTACGAGGGCCACGTGGCGACGCCGGAGCTGCCCACGAACGTGTACCGCCTCGATCCAAAGACCGGCCGCGCCACCGTGGCGGCCGGCGACGTCAACCGGCCGAACGGGCTCGCCTTCTCACCCGACGAGAAGAAGCTCTACATCGTCGAGGCTGGCGTGACCCCGCGCGTGATCCGCGTCTACGACGTCGACGGCGAGAAGCTCGCCAATCCCCGCGCATTCATCAACGCCGAGCCGGGCGGCACGCCCGACGGGTTCCGCTGCGATGTCGACGGCAATCTCTGGTGCGGCTGGGGCATGGGCAATGCGCAGCAGGACGGCGTGAAGATCTTCGATGCCGCCGGCAAGCCGATCGGCTTCATTGCGCTGCCGGAGCGCTGCGCCAATGTCTGCTTCGGCGGCGTCAAACGCAACCGCCTGTTCATGGCGGCGAGCCATTCGGTCTATTCGCTGTTCGTGAACACGCAAGGCGCGCCCGGCGGCTAGTGTCCCGGTTCCGACGTTCGTATTCCTTTGCAGCGCGCGCATTTACGAGCGTCGGAACCAAAGGGACACTAGCAGCTCCATGCTTTCAGTGTGGCTTTGGATTTGACGTTCCTACGAACGACTCGCCGCAATACTGGTAGGAACGTCAAATCCGCCACACTGGTGCGGGCGTTGCATTCGAATTGAACCAGAGAGGAAGTGCATGAGCATCGAACGTAAGGAAGTCGGGCCGCGGATGAGCCAGATCGTCATCCACGGCGATACCGTCTATCTCGCCGGCACCGTCGCGCACCAGAACGCGGGCAAGAGCGTGACCGAGCAGACGCAGGAAATCCTGGCCACCATCGACAGCCATCTGGCGCAGGCCGGCTCCAACAAGTCGAAGCTCCTCTCGGCCAATATCTGGCTCAGCGACATGGCGACCTTCGCCGAGATGAACGCGGTGTGGGATGCCTGGGTGGTGCCCGGGCATACCCCGGCGCGTGCGACCGTCGAGGCGCGGCTTGCCGCGCCTCAATACAAGGTCGAGATCATGGTGGTGGCGGCGCGCTGAGCCGGTCGCTTTTCCAGAGCCAGCTGAGCGTCAATCGAGCGTGATCTTGGCCGACTGCGCCAGGTTGCGCCACTCCCCGATTTCTTTCGCGATCAAGGCGGCGAATGCCTGCGGCGTGCCGCCCACGGGGTCGACGCCGTCGCGCGCGAGGCGCTCGGCCAGTTCGGGCGTGCGCACCGCGCGTCGCGCTGACTCTGCGAGCTTCTCGATCACCGGCTGCGGCGTACCGGCCGGCGCCACCATGCCGATCCACAGGATCCCTTCGTAGCCGGGCAGGCCCATCTCGGCGACCGTCGGCAACTGCGGCATCAGCGCCGAGCGTGCGCGGCTGGCGAAGGCGAGCGCGTGCAGCTTGCCCTGCGCCACGTGCTGGTGCGCGGTGGCATAGGTGTCCATCTTGAGCTGCACGTGCCCCGCCAGCAGGTCTGTCATCGCCGGCGCGGCGCCGCGATAGGGGATGTGAGCGACCTGGATGCCGCTGCGCCGCAACAGCAATTCCATTGTCACATGCGGCAACGTGCCGTTGCCGGCTGACGAGTAGTTGAGCTTGCCCGGGTTCTTTCTGGCGTAGTCGACGAAGCCGGCGAAGTCCGTGAACGGCGCCTCCGGATGGCTGACCAGCAGTTCCGGCACCTCGGCGACGATCGCCACCGGCACGATGTCCTTGTCGGTATCGTAGGGCAGCTTCGGATGGAGCGCGGCGTTGATGGTGTGATTGGGCGTGGTGAGCAGCAGCGTGTAGCCGTCGGGCGGCGCTTTCGCCGTCGCATCGGTGGCGATGACGCCGCCGGCGCCCGCCCTGTTCTCGATCACGAACGGCCGCCCGAGGTCGTCCGCCATGCGGGCGGTCACGAGGCGAGCCACGTGATCGACCGCGCCGCCGGCCGGGAACGGCAGCAGCAGCCGGATCGGCCGCTCCGGATAGTCGGCCAGGCAGGAGCCGTGTGTCAGCGCCAGGAAGCACAGCGCCGCCAGGGCCGGCTGCGACGAACGACGCAAAGATTTCAGTGCGGAGGTCATGGCCGCCACTCCTGCTCAACCAAAATAGAGCTTCAGCGCCGTCTCGCCGAAGATCCTGCGGCGGACGGCCTCATCGGGGACGCAATCGATCAGCCAATCGATCGTATCCTGATAGCGCATCTCGTTTTCGTGCCCGACGAACGGGCAGTCGCTCGCCCACACCAATCGATCCGGCCCGGCCACGCGAACAAGCTCGCGCGCATAGTCGGCTGCGGCGGATCCGAGCCGATAGCCGCCGGACACCTTGACCCAGGTGCGGCCGCGTTCGATCGCGCGCAGCATGGCCTTGAAGCCATCGCTGTTGATGCCGCCGCGGGGATCGGGGCGCCCGAGATGGTCGATCACGAGCTTCACGCCCGACGCCTCGATGGCGTCGATCAGCGGCGGCAGCCGCTCGCCTTCGACATGCAGGTGGACATGCCAGTCGAGATCGGCGAGGCGACGCAGGAAGCGGCGGTAGTCGAAGCTCGTGATGTCGGGCAGCGGATTGCCGATGAACGGCAACCGCACGCCGACCACGCCGTCATGCTTCATCGCCTCGAGGGTGTAGCGGTCGACCGTCGGGGCGAGGATGACGGTGCCGCGCAGGCGCGGATGCGCCCGCAACGCCGCGATGGTGTAATCGTTGTAGTCGCCCCACGGTGACGCCGCCGCGATGGCGGCGAAGGCGACGCCGTGCGCATTGAGCGTCGCGATCAACTGCTCCACGGTGAAGCTGTAGGTCGGCGCGTGCCGCGGGTTGGCGACCAGCGGCATGTCGCGCGTGAAGATATGCACGTGGGTATCGACGAGGGGCGCTTCGCTCATGTCGAGGCTCGATCTGAAGGGACTATCGCGGCTCGAGCCCGGCCTGCTTGACCACCGCCGCCCATTTTCCGATGTCGGCGGAAAGCCGCGCGCCGAGCTCCTCCGCCGTGCTCGCCCTGGCCTCGGTGCCGAGGTCGAGCAGGCGCTGCCGGAAGTCCGGCATCGCCACGATGGTGTTGATGTGACGATTGATGAGCGCGACCACGTCCTTGGGCGTCTGCGCCGGCGCCACCAGCGCGTTCCAGCCCACGACTTCGGCGGCGATGCCGCTCTCGCGCAAGGTCGCCACTTTCGGCAGCATGGGCGAGCGGGCGTCGCCACTCGCTGCCAGCGGGCGCACTTGCCCGTCGTCGATCTGCGCCTTCAGCGCGGCGTAGGACTCGACCATGATCTGCACGTCGTCGCGCAGCAGCGCGGTCAGGACCTCGGGCGTGCTGCGATGGGGAACGATGGTCATGTTGACGCCGGTCGCCGATTTCAGGAGCTCGGCGGTGAGGTTCTGCGTGCTACCGGGATTGATCGTGCCAATATTGAACTTGCCGGGATTGGCGCGCGCGGCCGCCAGCACGTCGTCCATTGTTCGCAAGCTCGACTGCGCCCTGGTCAGGATCAAGAGATCGAAATAGGCGACGGTGGATATCGGCGCAAAATCGGCGACCGGATCGAAGGGCATGCTCTTGAGCAGCGACTTGCTGATCGCGATGCCGCTGGAGAGCACGAACAGCGTGTAGCCGTCGGGTGCGGCCGAGGTCACCGCGCCCGCCGCCACGACGCCGCCGGCGCCCGGCCGGTTCTCGATCGTGACCTGTTGTCCCGTGAGCTCGGTCAGCTTCTGCCCGAGGAGGCGCATGGTGATGTCGGCAAGACCGCCGGGGCCGAAGCCGATGACGATGCGGACCGGCCGCGCCGGATAGGACGATTGCGCGCTCGCCGTGCTCGTGCAGCCGATCAGCAGCGCGACCAGCAGACCCGCTATTTTCCCCACGCGCGCTGCCTCCCTTGAACAATGGCCCGCTCTTGTTTCGTAATGAGCCGGGCGGTTGCGCCTATCCTACGCAGCGCCATCGCGTCTGCAATGCAATCCTGACGATGAAGAGGGAGGAGACCATGACCATCAAACGCTTCGAGAACGGCCCACGCATGAGCCGCGTCGTCGTGCACAACGACACCGTCTATCTCGCCGGCCTCACCGCCGAGAAGACGGTGGGCAAGAGCCTCACCGAGCAGACGCAGGAGATTCTCGCGCGGATCGATGGGCTGCTCGCGGTGGGCGGCACCGACAAGTCGAAGCTGCTGCAGGCCACGATCTGGCTGCAAGACATCCGCACCGTCGACGAGTTCAACAAAGTGTGGGACGCCTGGGTGGTCGCCTCGCAGGGACCCGCGCGCGCCTGCATCGAGGCTAGGCTGCAATCGCCGGCCAAGGCGATCGAGATCCAGGTGACCGCCGCGCGGTAGCGCTTCTTTCGTGATTGACGCCCTGATTGTCCCGGATGCACGATCCGGGACAAAACCACATTGGGAGGGAGGGCGTCATGTCAGCCATATCACGCCGCGATTTGCTCGCCGCCGCGGGCTCGGTTGCCTTGGCAGCGGCCGCCGGTTCTGCCCGCGCCGCCATGGGGCCGGACGACAAGTTCGATCTGGTAATCAAGGGTGGCGATGTGCTCGATCCGAGCCAGTCGCTGCGCGGCAAGCGCGACATCGGGATCCGCTACGGTCTGGTCGAGGCGGTCGAGGCCGACATCCCCGCGGCACGGGCCCTGCGTGTGCTGGAGGCGAACGGCAAGCTCGTGACGCCCGGCCTGGTCGACCTGCACTCCCACGTGTTTCCGTATGGGTCGGCCATCGGCATTCCGGCCGACGAGCTGGTCGCGCACCAGTGCACGACCACCTGCGTGTCGGCCGGCGATGCCGGCGCCAACAATTTCGCGGCCTTTCGCCGTTACATCGTCGCGCAGACGCGTACGCGGCTTTATGCGTTCGTGCATATCGCGAATATGGGGCTGGCGCCGTTTCCGGTGGCCGAGCTCTACAATATCGACTTCGCGCAGGTCGATGCCGCGGCCAAGGCGGTGGGCGAGAACGCCGACATGGTGCTCGGCATCAAGGTGCGCATGTCGGAGAACGTGATCGCCAAACACGGCCTCGAGCCGCTCAAGCGCGCGATCTCGGCCTGCGAGAAGTCGGGCACGCCTGCCAAGGTCATGTGCCACATCGGCGGCGTCGAGACCCGCGAGCTGATGTCGCAAATCCTCGAGACGTTGCGTCCCGGAGATATTCTCACCCACGCCTATTCCGGCGCGCCCAATATCGGCGGCGCCTTCACCAATATCGTGCAGGACGGCCGACTGCTGCCGGCGGCGCTCGCGGCCAAGCAGCGCGGCGTGATCTTCGACGTCGGTCACGGCGGCGGCAGCTTCGACTACACGGTCGCGGAGCCCGCGATCGCGCAGGGCGCTCCGCCCGACACGATCTCGTCGGACATCCACGTGTTCTCCGGCAACACGCCGGGCATGCCCTATCTCACCTGGGTGATGAGCAAGTTCATGGGCCTTGGCTTTTCGCTCGAGCAGGTGGTGGCGATGGCGACGATCAATCCCGCCAAGGTCATCAATCGCGCGCCCAAGCTCGGCACGCTGCAGGTCGGGGCGCCCGGCGACGTGGCGATCATGGAGCTGGTCGAGGGACCGGTGTCCTTCGTCGATACCCGCAACAACAAGCGCGACGGCAAGGCGCAGCTCAAGCCGGTGCAGACCGTTGCCGGCGGCGTGCCATTCGGCCGACCGTACAACTCGCCGTTCGCGGTGCGGTGAGGCGCAAATGACGGAGACAGTCTGGCAGGCGAGCGAGCGCTATCCCGACCCAGCGGTGCAGGTGCTCGATCCGAGCTTCAACAAATATCGCCTGCTGCTCGCGAGCGTCGAGCGTCTCGCCGCCGGCATGCGCTGGTGCGAGGGCCCCGTCTACTTCGGCGACGGCCGTTACCTGCTCTTCAGCGATATTCCCAACAACCGCATCATGCGCTGGGACGAGGAGACCGGGAACGTCAGCGTCTTTCGCAAGCCCTCGAACAACGCCAACGGCAATACCCGCGACCGCCAGGGCCGGCTGGTCACCTGCGAGCACGATGCGCGCCGCGTCACCCGCACCGAATACGACGGCTCCATCACCGTGCTGATCGACAAGTTCGACGGCAAGCGGCTGAACTCGCCCAACGACGTGGTGGTGAAGTCCGACGACTCGATCTGGTTCACCGATCCGCCGTTCGGCATTCTCGGCAACTACGAAGGTCACGTGGCGACTCAGGAATTGCCGACGAACGTCTACCGGCTCGATCCGAAGACCGGTACGGCGACGGTCGTGGCCGGAGACATCAAGGGCCCGAACGGCCTCGCCTTCTCGCCCGACGAAAAGAAAATCTACATCGTGGCGTCGCGGGCGACGCCGCGCGAGATCCACGTCTACGACGTGGTCGGCGACGGCAGCAAGCTTGCCAACGGCCGCGTGCTCATCACCGCCGAGGAGGGCGGCACACCGGACGGCTTTCGCGTCGATGTCGACGGCAATCTCTGGTGCGGCTGGGGCATGGGTAATGCGCAGCAGGACGGGGTGAAGATTTTCGGTCCGCAGGGCAAGCCGATCGGCTTCATCGCGCTACCGGAGCGGGCGGCCAATATCTGTTTCGGCGGGCCGAAGCGCAACCGCCTGTTCATGGCCGCGAGCCATTCGATCTATTCGCTTTACGTGAACACGCAGGGCGCGCCCGGCGGCTGAAGCTTGCGGCAGGCCAGGCGGAGAAAGCAGGGCGGAGGGAGTGATGGATACGATCTCAGGGTTGCGCCACTGGCTCACGGCAATGCTCGTCTGCGGGCTTCTGCCGTTCACCGTACCGGCAATGGCGCAGCCTGCCCTGGCTCCCCCGGTGCCGGCGGCGGCCGACGCCGATCGCAATTCGCCGGCCTACACCGCCTCGGTCGACACACGGATCGCCGTGAACGCCGACCTGACCGCCGTGGCCGACATCACGGTGCGATACAAGATCCTGCGCGAGAGCGCGATCCGCTCGCTCGGCCAGCAGAGCCTGTCGTATTCCGAGAGCCTCAATCCGCTCGAGGTGGTGGAAGCCCATACCGAAAAGGCCGACGGCAGAAAGCTGGTGGTCGATCCGAGCCACATTCTTACGCGCGATGCCGCGACCGGGCTCAACGCCGTCTACCAGCGGGACGCCAAGGTCAAGACGCTGATCTTTCCGGACGTGGAGGTGGGTGACACGCTCGTCTACACATCGCGCGTGAACTGGAACGACAAGCGATTCCCCGGGCACTTCAACTATCGAGCGGTTCTTTCGCAGTCGGTCCCGTATGACACCTATCAGCTCACCGTCGACGAGCCGAGCTCGCTGCGACTGAGAGTTCAGATCAAGGGCGAGGGTCTGAGCCACGAGACGATCGAAGGGGGTGAAGGTCGGCGCCACAAGTTCAACTACCGTCCGAAAGCCTGGCGGCTCGAGGAGCCGGGTGCGATCTCGGTCTGGGATCGCGACCCCCAGCTCGTGCTCACCACGTTCAAGGACACGTCCGAACTCGGCGCCAGCTACTGGTCCAGCATGCAGGGCAAGAATGCCGTCACGCCCGAGATCCAGGCGCTCGCCGATGACATCACCAAGGGCATCGACGACAAGCGCGAGCAGGCCGCCGCGATCGACCGCTGGGTGAAGAAGAACATTCGCTATGTGCTGGTGTATCTCGGATCCGGCGGCATCACCCCCAATCCGGCGCCGACCGTGCTCAAGAACAAGTTTGGCGACTGCAAGGACCATGTCGTGCTGATGGGTGCGCTGTTGGGCGCCAAGGCGATCGCCAGCGAGCAGGCGCTTGTCAATCTCGGCAGTACGTACCGGCTGCCGGAGCTGCCGACTCCGTTCTTCAACCATGTGATGCTCTATCTTCCGGAATTCGGCCTCTATACCGATCCGACCGCATCGCACGCGGCATTCGGAGTCTTGCCGGAAAGCTCCTACGACAAGCCCGTCCTGCATATTTCGAGCGCCGGCAGCCGGCCGGCGCGGACGCCGCCGATGCGGCCCGAGGATCACGTCACCACCGCCCGGACGAAAGCGTCGGTCGCTGCCGACGGCACGATCAAGGGGACGACGCGACAGACCGCGACCGGCGTGTTCGCCACCTCTGCTCGCGGGCGGGCGACGCAAATCCAGTCGCAAGGTCGCGAGAAATTCGCCGAGGCGCTGCTGCGCAGTCTCGGCCGTCCCGGAACCGGCGTTTTCGAGCCGGCGACGCCCTCCGATCTGACTGAGCCCTACAGCCTGCAAGGGGAGTTCAGCCTGAACGAGAAGCTGCAGATGCCCTTGAGCGGCGTGCGTGACATTCCGATCGGCATGCCGGTGCACGGACGGCCCGGCATGGCGCTGCTGGGGCCACGCGTCGACCGCCGCCAGACCGACTTCTATTGCTATGCCGGCAAGCAGGTGGAGGAGATCGAGCTGACCTTTGCCGAGCAGCTTCCCCTGCCCAAGCCCGTCAAGGAAGCGCCGATCGACAATAAGTATTTCCGCTATCAGTCGACCTTCGCGATCAAGGGGCGGACGCTCACCATCCGGCGTGAGTTCACGTCGAAGGTTGCGGGCCAGGTCTGCGCCAGCGAAATGGAAGCCGAAATCTCCGAGCCGCTGCGGCGGGTCGCACGCAGCCTGCGGCTGCAAATGTCGTTTTAAGCAGCTCTTCGGGCGGCTCATTTCGACAGCAGTGTGACAAATCGGACATAGGCGCGGTTGATCGACAAGCTTTCCTGCAACACCTGCGAAATCCTTTGTTCACATAACGAGATCGGCTGCGTCGACTCACTTGATGTGATACAGGGGCGCCCCGGAACTGCTCCGGGGGACGTATTGGGGTAAGGGGAAGATGGCGAACGTTGTCGCGTTTGACACGCGACCTAAAGAGCTGAGCGACGGCGAGGCTTTGGACTGGCTGCGCACCCAGCCGGATGGCCGCGCACAAGTAAGCAATGCCGCCTTGGCGGAACGCTGGGGATGGTCTCGCTACCGTGTCGCGCGGCGCTTGAAGGGATGGCAGGCGGCCGGTCTGATTACCAGGCGCGGCAAGGCCTGGGCAGTCACCGCCAAGAAGGAGGCGCCGGTCGCACTGGTCGTGCCGCCGGTCGTCGATGACGTGCCGGCCGCTGCCGCCCCGGTTGCGGTCCTAGCCGACCCGCCGCCAGCGGTTCCGGCGGTGGCCACAGCAACGGCGACACCAACCGTGGCGCCGGTAGCGCCGGCGACCTCGCGCACCACCGCCGTGATCCTGGGCGGGACGGCGCTTTGCCTCGCCGGCGTCGGGCTCATTCTCAACGCCAACTTCGCGGCGTCGCTCGGACAGACCGGATTGGCCGCTGCTTTGCTGGCGGCGATCGGGCTCGCGGTCGACGTGCTGGCGGTCGCGCTGCCAACGGCTGCAAGCAAGCTATGGCATGCGCGTCGCCGCCCGGCAGCGATTGCGGCCTGCTTCATCTGGGTCGGGGCCCTGGCGATGATGCTGCTCGCCGGCATCGGCTTCGCCAGCATGAATATCGGCGACACCGTCGCCGGCCGCGCCAAGGTGGCGAACGAGGGCGTTGCGCTCAATGCCCGGCTCGAGCGGCTGCGCCACGAGCGTGCCGCCATCGGCGAGTACCGCAGCGTCGCGGCGCTCGAGGCCGAACTACAGCGGGTGCAGCCTTCGGCGCAATCGGTCTGGAAGGCCACGAATGGTTGCCGTGACGTCACCTTGGTGCGGTCCGGCCAGGCCTGCGAGGCAGTGTTGCGCGTGCGCGAGGCGATCGGGACTGCGCAGCAGCGCGACGCCGTCGATGCCGAGATGCGCGATCTCGAGCGGCAATTGACATCGTTGCCCGCGATCCGCCTGGACGATCCGCAGGCGCGAACCACGTCCGACCTCGTCGCTTGGCTCAGCGGCGGGTTCCTCGCGCCCACCGTGAACGACGTTCACCGGCTGCGCATCGTCGGCCTGACCCTGGCGCCGGCCTGCGCCGGCTTGCTGCTGTGGATGGCGGTCTCGTTATGGCGCCGGCGGGAAGAAGATGTCGTGACGCTTCAGCAGCGGGCCTAGAACTCGCTAGCCGGCGCCCATCTCCGCGCGGATCTCCGCGCGCAGCGCATCGATCGAGATCAGCCCCTTCGCCGTCTCGACGTGCCAGAACGCCCAGCCGTTGCAGGCTTCGAGCCCCTGCGCGAGCGCGCCGATGCGGTGGATGGAGCCGACCGTCTCGCCGAGCGCGACCGCGCCGTCGGCGCGCACCAGCGCCTTCACCTTGCGCTTGGCATCGACGAGCCGCGCGCCCGGCGCGACCAGCCCGCGCTCGATCAGCGCCGAGAATGGCACCCGCGGCGCCTCGCGCGCGGTCATGAACGGCGCGAGCGTCGGCGCCTTGAGCGGCTCGACCGCGGCCATGCGCTTTTCCGCCGCCTTAGCATACGCTGCCTCCCGCTCGACGCCGATGAAGCGGCGGCCGAGACGCTTGGCCACAGCGCCGGTCGTGCCGGTGCCGCAGAACGGGTCGAGCACGAGGTCATCGGGCCGCGAGGTCGCGAGAATCACCCGCGCCAGCAGCGCCTCGGGCTTCTGGGTCGGATGCAGCTTCTTGCCGTTGCCGCCCTTGAGCCGCTCCTCGCCGGTGCAGAGCGCGAGGGTCCAGTCCGAGCGGACCTGGATGTCCTCGTTGCCGGCCTTGAGCGCTTCGTAGTTGAACGTGTAGCCCTTGCCGCCAGGTTCGCGGCTGGCCCAGATCAGCGTCTCGTGGGCATTGGTGAAGCGCCGGCCGCGAAAGTTCGGCATCGGGTTCGACTTGCGCCACACCACATCGTTGAGGATCCAGAAGTTCAGGTCCTGCAGAATCGCGCCGACGCGAAAGATGTTGTGATAGGAGCCGATCACCCACAGCGTCGCCGAAGGCTTCATCACCCGCCGGCAGGCGAGCAGCCAGGCGCGCGTGAAATCGTCGTAGGCGGCGAAGCTCGAGAACTTGTCCCAGTGGTCGTCGACTGCGTCGACGCGCGAATCATCCGGACGTTTGAGATCGCCTTGCAGCTGCAGATTATAGGGCGGATCGGCAAACACCAGGTCGACCGAGTCCGCGGGGAGCTTCGCCATCTCGGCGACGCAGTCTCCGATCAGAATTCGGCCGGATTCGATTGCCTTGAAACTGACGCGGGGCGCCCGAACGGACGCCCCGCGACGCGATACAACCATGACTCAGAACTCTGACTCAGGCGACGCAGCCGGTGACGCGGGACCTACAACCGACAGCGACGCACTATGAACATCCAAGGTAAAAATCGGCTTAATCGAATGGACCCAGCTACTGGGCAAGAAATGCCTAGCAACTATATTTGCAAAGGCGCGTTGATCTGCGCGGTGGTAAGATAAGGACGGCCGCGACGGCCCTTCGGGATGCGCGGTTAAGGAGGAAAGCCATGCGCTTGGACGATCTGCAGGAAAGCAGCAACGTCGAGGATCGACGCGGCGAAGGTGGTTTTGGCGGCGGGGGCGGCGGCTTCCCCATGGGCGGCGGCGGAATAGGCATCGGCACCATCGTGGTGCTGGGCATCGTGGGCTGGGCGCTCGGCATCGACCCGTCGCTGCTGATCGGCGGCGCCGAAATGCTCAATCGCCAGAGCCAGCCGCAAGTGCAGCAGGGGCCGCCCACCGCGCGGCGCACCGGCACGCCGCAGGACGACATGGGCCGCTTCGTGAGCAAGGTGCTCGGCAGCACCGAGCTGCAGTGGAAGCAGCTCTTCTCCAAGGACGGCAAGACTTATCGGGCGCCCGTTCTCGTCCTCTACCGCGGCCAGACGCGGGCGCAGTGCGGCGGAGCCGCGCAGGCGGCCATGGGCCCGTTCTATTGCCCGGCCGATCAGAAGGTCTATCTCGACACCTCGTTCTTCGATCAGATCGCGACTCGCTTCCGCGGCTGCGACGTCGGCAGCAAGAGCTGCCAGTTCTCGCAGGCCTACGTGATCGCCCACGAGGTCGGCCATCACGTGCAGAACCTGCTCGGCATCCTGCCGAAGGCGCAGCAGGCGCAGCACTCGGCCGGCAGCAAGGCCGATGCGAACCGCATCCAGGTGGCGGTCGAGCTGCAGGCCGACTGTCTCGCCGGCGTCTGGGCAAACCGTGAGAACGAAAGCCTCAAGGCGCAGGGCAAGCCGCCGTTCATCGAGCCGGGCGATGTCGAGGCTGCCTTGCGCACCGCTGCCGCGATCGGCGACGACACGCTGCAGCGGCGCTCGCAGGGCTACGTCGTGCCCGACAGCTTCACCCACGGCTCGTCCGAGCAGCGCCAGCGCTGGTTCTTTACCGGCTTCCGCTCGGGCACGGTCGCGAGCTGCAATACGTTCTCCCCGACGGCGCAGCTGTGAATGCTGTAGGGTGGGCAACGGCGCGCTCTTGCGCGCCCACCCTACCGGCTACTTGAGCGACTAGCGTCCCCATGCCCGGTATCGACGACAGCCGACAATTCATCCCGCTGAAGATCGCGGTGCTCACCGTCTCCGACACCCGCGATCTCGCCGATGACAAATCGGGCGCCACGCTCGCCGAACGCATCGTGAAGGCCGGGCATGCGGTCGCCGACCGCGCCATCGTCAGCGACGACGTGGAAAAGATCCGCTCCCGCGTCAAAGCGTGGACCGCAGATCCGGCCGTCGACGTGATTATCACCACGGGCGGCACCGGCTTCACCGGTCGCGACGTGACGCCGGAGGCGCTCGAGCCGCTGTTCGAGAAGCGCATGGACGGCTTCGCCACGTTGTTCCTGATGGTGAGCCACGCCAAGATCGGTACCTCGGCCATCCAGACGCGTGCGACCGCCGGGGTCGCCGGCGCCACCTACGTGTTCTGCCTGCCGGGCTCGCCCGGCGCCTGCAAGGACGCCTGGGACGAGATCCTGGTGCATCAGCTCGACTACCGTTATCGCCCCTGCAATTTCGTCGAGATCATGCCGCGCCTCGACGAGCATCTGCGCCGCGCCAAGGCGTAGGGCGGGTGGAGCGCCCCGCTAAAGGGCGTTTACAGCGGGCTATGGGCGCGATACCCATCGTCACACTTGCGCTCGTGGAGGGATGGGTATCGCGCGCGAAGACGCGCGCTCCACCCATCCTACATCCTAAGTCCTGCTTTGCACGAAGGCGCCGATGCGTGCGAGGGCTTCGCGCGCCTCCGGCATTACGCGCGCCCAGACCTGCCAGGCATGCGGCATCCGCGGCCATATCTCGAGCTCGATCTCGCAGCCGGCGGCGCGCATCCGCTCCGCCATGCGCACGGAATCGTCGAGCAGCACCTCGTCGCTGCCGACCTGGATCAGGGTCGGTGGCAATCCCGCCGGATCGCCGTAGAGCGGCGATGCGTATGGCGTGCGCGGATCGACGCCGGCGAGATACTGGCTCGCCAGCCGCGGCGCCTCCTCGCTGCGGATCATCGGATCGGCCCTGGCGTTGAGCTTCATCGAATGTCCGGTGAGGGCGAGGTCGGTCCACGGCGAGAGCGCGACTGCGGCGGCCGGCAGGGGTGTGCCTTCGTCGCGCAGCTTGAGCAGCATCGCGAGCATGAGGCCGCCACCCGAGGATTCACCCATGACCGCCATGTGCTGCGGATCGGCGCCATCGGCGATGAGCGCCCGGTAGGCGTTGACGGCGTCGTCGAGCGACGCCGGATAGGGATGCTCGGGCGCGAGCCGATGATCGAGGATGATGACGCGGGCGCGCGCCGCGGCGGCGATGCGCCAGGTGAAATCGCGATAGAGGGCAGGCTTGCCGGCCACGTGGCCCCCGCCGTGGAGGTAGAGGACGTGGCGATCGCCGAGCGACTGCCTGGTCGCGATGCTGACCGCCTTCACGCTGTCGAGGTGGAGGCGCTTCACCCGCGTGCCCCGCGGCGGCCGCGGCACCAAAAGGCCGAGCAGCGCGAGGCGCCGCCGCAGGCCCTCGACCGTCGATCTGGGACCGCTCATGCGCTTGACCACGACGCGCAGCCCCAGGCGCACGAGCTCGGCGCGCAGACTCAATCGGTGCTCCCCTTTACGTCCATTGCGCGCACAATATCCGAACGTCGGGCGATCGTGGATGAGCTACGTCTCGGCTCCAGGGTCCAGATCCAGGTCCCAGTCCTCGCCGGTGAGCTGCTTGCCGAACTCTTCATGCGTCCAGCTCTTGACGAGCTTGAAGCCCGCCTGCTCGTAGATGTGCCGCGCGGCAATGAGCACGCTGTGGGTCCAGAGCGTGACCTTCTTGTAGCGCGCTTCGCGCGCGAAGCGTACGCACTCGTCCACCAGCCGTGCGCCGATGCCGAGCCCGCGCGCCTTCGGCTCGACCAGCAGCAGCCGCACCCGTGCGATCTCCGCGGTGTCCTTGACCAGCAGGACCGAGCCTACGTTCTCTCCGTCGCGCTCGGCAATCCAGCAACGTTCGCGCTTGGCATCGAAGTTGCGAACGAACGTGGCGACGATCTCCGCGCACAACGCTTCGAGGCGTTCATCCCAGCCGTACTCTTCTCCGTAGAGCGCGCCGTGCCGGCTCACGATCCAGCCCATATCGCCGGCGCGCGGCGGCCGCAGGATATAAGGAACGTCGGCCGACGGGGTTTCAGCGAGCAGGCTTTCGATCGTGTTCATGGCGGCGACGACCCGCTCCTGGTCGGACTCCGAAAGCTTGCGGATCATGTCGGCGACTTGGCTTTGCGAGCCCTGATCGAGCGGCGCGAAGGCCATCCGGCCTTTCGCGGTCAGCGACAACAGGCTCTGCCGCCGGTCGTTCGGCGAGGCGATCTTGACCACCAGCGCGCGCTCGCTGAAGCCACGCAGGATGCGGCTGAGATAGCCGTGGTCGAGGCCGAGCTCGGCGGCGATCTCGGTTGCCGTCACCTTTTCGTGGCGGGAGAGCTCGTAAAGCACGCGCGCCTCGGCGAGCGAAAACGGCGTGTGCAGGAATCCGTCCTGCAGCACGCCGATCCGCTTGGTGTAGAGGCGGTTGAAGCGGCGGATGGCGCCGACGCGTTGCTCGATATCGTTGGTGCTGATCGCTGGCATTTGGCATGCCCTGGTCAATAATGTGACATTGTCAACTAATTATTTGACGAAGTCAAGTATTGGTCGCGGCGATGGCCCCGGCGCGCAGCAGCACCAGACGGCGGCGGCCGAGCCGGCGGATGAGGTCCTGCTCGGCATTCTCGAGGTCGCGGTGGCCGCCGATCACGTCATAAAGGGTCTTGGCGATGACCAGCCCCTGGCTCGGGTCAGGTCGCGCGCCGAGCGCCGCCCGCAACAAGGCAATCGCCTCGATCAGGGCCGGGCGGAATGTTGCCGAGCCGGCACGGAACACGGCCGCGCACGTTCCGGCGCGGCCGCGCAGCTCGGCTTCCTCGATGAAACGATGGGTCTCGTCGACCCAGGTGGCGTCCGGCACGGTGCCCGGCCGCAGGAACATGAGCCAGGGCGCGCGCGCCATATCTGCCGCCGCCTTGAGCCTGGCGCCGGGCGCCCCGTGCGAGGTCAGCACCCGACAGCCGGCACCTTCGGCGATCGTCGCGCTGCCATCGCGCGAGCCACCGTCGGCGACGATCACCTCGCGCACGATACCGTTGACCGCACCCGCGACCAGCGCTGCCAGCGTCGGCAGCAGCGCGCGCTCGCTGTCCTGCGTGGCGATTACCACGCTGAGCATGAGTGGTTTTCCTGGAGTAGTGCCTCAGGCGACGTTCAATACCGGTCGCCTCGCGGCCTTTTTCCAGGCCTGCCGTAACCCTCGAAGAAATTCTGCCGGCAATACCCGCCTGTGCCGCTCACCGTCGCCAGGCATTGCTGGTAGCTGTAGAATCCGCAGTTGTAGGTGGATGAGCCGTAGAACGCGCACCACGGCGCGGCCTCGGCAGCGGTGCCGAAGCCGATCAGAAGAAAGAGGGCGAAGCCGCCGATCGTCTTGCTCATGGACGAGTCTCCTTGCGATGACGCCCCCGCGACCGGGACGTCCGCCCGCAATATCGGCTTTCGACGGCCTTGCGCGAAGTCCATTTGCGATTATGTTCTTGTTTTGTTCACAGCGATCCGGTAGGATATTTCCATGGCTAGATCATCGGCAGCTGTGCGGCGCCCGCCGGCGCCCGAGGCTTCATTGCTCGAGGCGTCACCGCTCCAGGCTTCAACGCCTAAGCCCTCCTTGCCAGAGGCCTCGGCGCGGAAGTCCTCGGCGCCGGCGGGTGGTTTTGCCCGGCGCGGGCAGCCGTCATCGCCACTGCAGAGACGCGCCGCCGCCGTCGACCTCGAGGCGCCGGCTGACGGCGATGTAGCGGTTGACGGGGAGCGCCGCCGCGGCCGCGGCGCGCAGTCGAATGCCTCCGGACGCTACGAGCCGCTGGCGCGCGTGGGCTTCGACGACGGCTGGCAGACGTTCGAGGAGCTGCCACCGTTCAGGACCACGGTGACTATCGACTCGACGCGCAAGATCATCACGCGCAACGATTCGCCGGACATCGGCTTCGATCGCTCGATCAATCCGTACCGCGGCTGCGAGCACGGTTGCATCTATTGCTTCGCGCGGCCGACCCACGCCTATCTCGGCCTTTCGCCCGGGCTCGATTTCGAAACCAAGCTGTTTGCCAAGCCGGACGCACCCAAACTGCTCGAGCGCGAGCTTGCAGCTGCCGGCTACGCGCCGCGCACGATCGCCATCGGTACCAATACCGATCCCTACCAGCCGATCGAGCGCGAGCATCAGGTGATGCGGCGCATCCTCGAAGTGCTCGACCGCTACGGGCATCCCGTCGGCATCGTGACCAAGTCGGCGCTCGTGCTGCGCGACCTCGACGTCCTCACGCGCATGGCGCAACGCAACCTGGTCAAGGTTGCGCTGTCGGTGACGACGCTCGATGCCAAGCTCGCGCGCGTGATGGAGCCGCGCGCCGCAACGCCTGCGCGGCGGCTCGAGGCGCTGCGTCAGCTCAGCGCGGCCGGCGTGCCGGCGTCGGTGATGGTGGCGCCCGTGATCCCCGCCCTCAACGATGCCGAGATCGAGCGCATCCTCGATGCCGCGGCCGCCCTCGGCGTGCGCGAGGCGGGCTACGTGCTGCTGCGGCTTCCGCTCGAGGTGCGCGATCTCTTTCGCGAGTGGCTGATGGCGAATTTTCCCGACCGCTATCGCCATGTATTCAAGCTCATACGCGAGACCCGCGGCGGCAAGGACTACGACTCGGGTTGGGGCAAGCGGATGACCGGCGGCGGTCCGATAGCCTGGATGATCGGACGCCGTTTCGAGTTCGCCTGCAAGAAGCTGGACTTCAACAAAACCCGGACCCGGCTGACGACCGAGCACTTCGATCCGCCCCGCGGCGTGTCGGATCAATTAAGCCTGTTTTGACGGATATTATGTGTGCCGTGATGTTGCCGGTGAGGGAGGGCGCGCACGCCTTGAGCGTCGGCGCGCGCCTGCTCAAGATCCCGCATAAGACGTTTTTCGGCGGATATTCCGGCTATTTCGCCGATCCCGACGGGCATCCCTGGGAGGTCGTGCGGGCGCCCGGTTTCTCCTTCACCGACGACGGACGCATGACGCTGCCGGACTGATTCTTTCCCCGTCCTTCACACGCGGGAACCGGCGACGGTTGACTTGTGCACTGTGGCGCGCACCATCGCGCCATGAGTCGTGAAATATCGCGTCGTGAAACGTCGAGCCGCGCAACCTCGGGCGGCGCAACATCCAGTCGGGCAGCAGCCGATCGTGCCGCGGTGAGTGTCCGTCCGCTGCGCCTGCCGCTCGGGGAGGACGACGTTCGCCCGACCTTCCGCCGCGAGCGCGCAGCGATGAAACGCGGCATCTGGCCGGTGGCGGGCTGCGACGAGGCGGGCAGGGGGCCGCTTGCCGGTCCGGTCGTCGCCGCGGCGGTCATCCTCGACCCCAAGCGCGTGCCGCGCGGGCTCGACGATTCCAAGAAGCTCGATCCCGAGACGCGCGAGAAGCTCTACGCCAAGATTTGCGCCGACGCCGAGGTGGCGGTGGCCTTCGCCCCGCCCGCGCGCATCGACCGTGACAACATTCTGCGCGCGTCGCTGTGGGCGCTGGCACGCGCGGTGGCGGCATTGCCGGTGAAGCCCAGGCTGGTATTCGTGGACGGCCGCGACCGCATCGATGCCGGCTGCGACTGTCAGGCGGTGATCAGCGGCGATGCGATCATCGCGTCGATCGCCGCCGCCTCGATCGTCGCCAAGGTCACCCGCGACCGGCTGATGACCCGGTTGGGCCTGCTCTATCCCGGCTATGGCTTCGAGCATCACAAGGGCTACAGCGTGCCCGCGCATTTCGACGCGCTGACGCGGCTCGGACCGACCATCCATCACCGGCGCTCCTTCGCGCCGGTCGCCGCCTGCTATGGCGATCCGATCGAAGGCACCGTCGAGCCGGACGTGTTGCCGCTTTAGCAAATTCCTGTCCGCAGGATTTGCTCCCCGAATCCCTTGCTGCTCTGGAACCACTGTTGCTTTCGAAGAGCTTGTTGCTCTCGAAGACCTTGTTGCTCTCGAAGAGCTTGGGCCTTATCTCTGGCGATCGTGTTCTTCGCATTTCGGGTCGGGGCAGCGTCGAGCTGATGCTTTACGTCTCCATCTTCGTCGAGCTGTTGCGCTCGCGCCCGTCGCTGGCGGTCTGGCTGGCGGCGCTGGCGCAGGCGCTGCTGTGGACGCTGGTGCCGGCCGTGTTCTATGCCGCACCGCCCGGCGACTTGCCCAGCGTGATCGCGGTCGGACACGAGTTCCAGCTCGGCACCTATCTCGGGCCGCCGCTCGCGTTCTGGCTCGCCGCGCTCGCCTTCGATCTCGCCGGCCGCAGCGTGGTCGGTGTCTACCTGCTCTCGCAGGTATGCGTTGTCGTCACCTATTGGGCCGTGTTCACGCTCGGCAGCGCGATCGTCGGCGCGCAGCACGCGGCGCTCGCGGTGCTGTTGATGGTGGGCGTTGCCGCCTTCACCGTGCCGACCCCGGATTTTGGTCCGGTCATCCTCACCATGCCGCTCTGGGCCATCATCCTGCTGCACTACTGGCGAGCGGTAGGCGAGGGCCGGCGGGCCTACTGGTTGCCGCTCGCGGTCGAGATCGGGCTCCTGCTGCTGACCACCTATGTCGGTCTGATCCTGATCGGATTGCTGCTGCTGTTCACGCTCGCGAACAAGCGGGCGCGCGCCTCGCTCAACTCCTATGACCCGCTGGTCGCGGCCCTCGTCGCCGGCGTCATCACCGGCCCGCATCTGATCTGGCTCGCGGACTCGGGCTCGGGCGAGGGCATCCTGCCGGTGCTGGCCCGCCTGCGGACGCCCGAAGCGGTGACCGGCAACCTTGTCGCCTGGCTGCGGCAGCTCGGCTTGATCTTCGCCGCCCATGCCGGCCTCGTCGTGCTGGTGGCGCTGGTGGCGGGATGGCCGTGGCCGCGGCGCGATCCCGCGCCGGTCATCGTGCGCCGTCCGATCACCCCGTTCGCCCAGCAGTTCGTCTATTTCTTTGCGATCGTGCCCGCCTTCGCCGGCACCCTGGTCGCCGTGCTGATCGGATGGTCGGGACCAGTCGGTGGCATCGCGCCGCTGGTGATTCTCTCCGGCCTGCTGGTCGTGGTGGCGGCTGGCGACGGCATCAAGTTCAGCCGCCAGCACGTGGTCATCGCCGCCTGGTTCGGCCTCCTGGTCATTCCGCCGATCATGGCGGCGGCGGCGCTGATGGTGCTGCCGTGGCTCAATCTCGATCTGCGAGTGACGCTGCCAGCCGAGGCCATGGCGCGCTTCTTCTCCGAAAGCTTCGAGCGCCGCACCGGCACGCCGCTGCAGATCGTCACCGGTGATCCACGCACCGCGGCGATCGTTGCGCTCGGCGCGCCGAGCCGGCCTAGTCTCTATCTCAGCGCCACGCCCGAGCGTTCGCCCTGGGTCACGCCCGAGGCGGTGAAGACCAAGGGCGCCATCGTGGTCTGGCCCACCATCGACACCGCCGGCACGCCGCCGCCCGAGATCAAGGAGCGGTTCCCCGAGCTCGTGCCGGAAGTCCCGCGTGCCTTCGAGCGTTCGGTGCAGGGACGATTGCCGCTGATCCGCATCGGCTGGGGCCTGATCCGCCCGCAGGGACAGCCGTTGCCGCCGCCCGCGTCGGGCGCGCAGAAACAATAAGCGTCGGTCGAGCCGGTCGACCGACGACGCTCATTCCGGCTCGATGCCGGCGTCCTTCGTCACCTTGGCCCACTTCGCGACCTCGGCCTTGATATAGCTGCCGAAGTCTCCCGGCGTGCCGCCCTGGATGTCGATCCCGTTCGCGACCAGCTTGGCGCGGACATCCTCGGCTGCGAGCGCCTTGTTGATCTCGGCGTTGAGCCTCGCGACGACATCCTTGGGCGTGCCGGCCGGCGCCAGGATGCCGCCCCAGGTATTGGCGTCGTAGCCGGGAAGGCCGGCCTCGGCGATGGTCGGCAAGTCCGGCAGCGCCACCGACCGTTTCGTGGTGGTGACCGCGAGCGCGCGCACGCCGCCGGATTGGACATGCGGCAGGATTGCCGTGACGGTGTCGAAGATCATCGCGGTGCGCCCGCCGAGCAGATCGGGATGCGCCGCCGAGCTGCCGCGGTAGGGCACATGCAGCATCTTCGGGATGCCGGCCATGCCCTTGAACAGCTCGGCCGCCATGTGCAGCGAGCTGCCCTTGCCGCTGGTGGCGAACGATGCGTTGTCGGGGTTGGCCTTGATCCAGGCGATCAGCTCCTGGACGTTCTTCGCTGGGATCGACGGATGCACGGCGAGCACCAGCGGCACGATGTGGGTGAAGACCACCGGCTCGAAATCCGTCACCGGATCGAACGGCATCTGCTTGAACAGAAACTTGTTGGTCGCGTGGCTCGAGGCGACGATGACCAGGCTGTAGCCGTCGGGCGGGCTCTTGGCGACGAAGTCGGTGCCGAGATTGTTGGAGGCGCCCGGCTTGTTCTCGATGACGACCGGCTGCCCGAGCGCAACCGTGAGCTTGTCGCCGACCAGCCGCGCGATCACGTCGATGGCTCCGCCGGGCGTGGCCGGCACGACGATCTTGATCGATCGCGCGGGATAAGGCTGCGCCTGCGCGCTTGCAATGCCGAGTGAAAGTACGATCGTCGCCGCGATGGCCGCGAAGCCACATCCTGCGCGCATGATCCCCCCTTTTGTTAACCGGAAGCTCGCAACCGCCCTTGCGACGTGTGCGAACTTCGGGTTCGGGGCATCAGCCTAGCACATCCAGTTGCGCTCCCGGATCGGCACAGACACCGTGTCGATCTGCTTCAAATCGGGATTCTCCGGCGACTGGGTTAACGCGCTAGTGCCCCGAACCCGAAGTTCGCACACATTGTGCCGCGAGAGCGGTTGCGAACTTCGGGTTCAAAGGGGCACTAGAATCGTAGAGTTGCTAGTGTCCCTTTTGATTCCGAAGTTCGCATGAGAGCGTGCTGCAAGTGCTTGCGAACTTCGGAATCGGGACACTAGTCCTGGGTTCTGCCGAACTCGCAGCCAGGCGCGGCATATTCATAGCGGCTAACGCCATAGCGGTCCTGCTTCAGCACAGGACGGCAGCGGGCGACCCACTGGCGCTCGCGCGCAGCGGCTTCCTTCTCCAGCTGTTCGTCCTTGGGTGCCACATAACGGCGGATGTGCGTGTCCACCCTCGGGCCCCAATACGCCGCGCATGAAACCGAGCCATAGGATCCGACGCAGCTGCCGACCGCCATGCCCTCGCCGGCCTGTGCCGGCGTGGCGCCGATGAACGCTGCGAGCAACGTGAGCGCCGCAATGCCGCTCGTCGAGCGCCGCGAGACGACAGGCGCTGCGAAGAACATTCTGGTTAACATCCGTCCCTCCATCGGAAGACCAAGTCCGTCCGATGGGGAGCAAGGCCGGTGCCAGCGGCACCGCGCCGTTTTGATACACTCTGCGAGCCTCGACGAGGCTCGCGCTGCAGATGCTGCCGGCCTTCGAGCCGTGAGATAGGCGACGCGAAGCAGTGTCGATTCGAAGTCGAAACTGTGACGATACGGTAGCAGGCGTATGCGCGTACTCGTGCGTCCGCACATCGGCGTGCGCGCTCTCGTCGCGACGTTCGGCAGCGACGTACCGAATCCAAAAAAAATTTTTCGATGTCGGTGCTCACGGGTAGATGAGCCTCACTCGACTACCCGACCTGCAATTGCGATCTCTAGTGTCGTGCTTATAACGGTTTGCACGAGTCCGCAGCGGATCAAGTGGGGCTCGCGCAAATGGGGAGAAGCGCGTGATGAAGAAGTTTGTGGTGCCGAGTATCGTGCTGAGCGTGAGCGCCCTTGTCGTCAGTTCCGCCATCGCCGCTGATTTGCCGATACGCAAGGCGCCGCCGCCCGCGGTCGCGGCTGCCTACGACTGGAGCGGGCTCTATGTCGGCGGTCACATCGGCTACGGCTGGGGAGAAACCGACATCGCAGACCATACTGCCCTCGGATTCCAGGCGTTCATTCCAACTCAGAAGCTCGACTCCAACGGATTTCTTGGCGGCGTTCAGGGCGGCTGGAACTACCAGTTCGGCCGGTTCGTGCTCGGCGCCGAGGTGGACTTCTCCTGGGCCGACGTCAAAGGCGATCTGACGAGCTCGACCCCCAACGCCTTTGTGAGTCGTTCATCGCAGGCGATGTGGATCGGCACTGCCACCACGCGCCTCGGTTATGCCTGGGATCGCTTCCTGGTCTACAGCAAGATCGGCGCCGCATGGGCGCACTTCGAATATGGCAATGACATTTCGAATGGCGCCGGCGTTTCGATCTATAGCTCGAGCGCCTCCGAGACGCGCTCCGGCTGGACCGTCGGAACCGGCATCGAGTGGGCGTTCGCCGGCGCTTGGACGGCCAAGGCCGAGTACAATTACATCGACTTGGGCCGCCGGACGGTTGATTTCGCGCCGTTTGGCGTAACTCCAGTCAACCTGGACATCGATCAGCGCATCTCGGTGATCAAGGCCGGCTTGAACTATCGCTTCGGCTACGGCGGCATTTTCCCCGGCAACTACTGATCGCTCGACTCAACCCCAAACCCTCGATCACGTCGAGCGACTCCGAAGAGTCCCGGGTGCAACAGCCCCCGGGACTTTTTGCTTTTTCACGATGCGCGCCTGTCAGTGGTGATAACCCTCGCCCTCGCGCACCTTGCCGCGGAACAGCCAGTACACGAACACGATGTAGCCGAAGATGATCGGCAGCAGCGCGACGGTGCCGAGCAGCATGAAGATCTGGCTCGCCGGCGCGGCGGCGGTCTGCCAGACGGTCAGTGTGGGCGGCACGAGATAGGGGAAGGTCGAGATCGCAAGGCCGAGATAGCCCAGCAGGAACAGCGCGATCGACCCGAGGAACGGCCGGATTTCACGGCCCTGCTCGAGCCAGCGCCAGATCATCAGCGCGACGAACGCCGTGATCAGCGGGACCGGCCACAGGAAAAAGATGTTCGGGGTCGAGAACCAGCGCGCCGCAATGCGCTCGAACGCGAGCGGCGTCCAGAGGCTGACCACCGCCATGAACGCCAGCACCCCGACAAGCAGCACCTTGGCCTGCGTGCGGGCGCGCTCGGCGACTGCGCCGTCGGTCTTCATCGTGAGCCAGGTGGCGCCGAGCAGCGCGTAGCCGGTGACGACGCCGAGCCCGCACAGCACGGCAAAGGGCGTTGCCCAGTCGAACGGGCCGCCTGCGAACGCGCCGTTCTCCACCTTGATGCCTTGCAGCAGGCCGGCGAGGATCAGCCCCTGGCAGAAACCGGCGACCGTCGAACCGGCGGCGAAGGCGAAGTTCCAGTATTTCTTGCTGGTGACCGCAACGGCGCGAAATTCGAACGCGACACCACGAAAGATCAGGCCCAGCAACATGACGATGACCGGCAGGTAGAGCGCCGGCATGATCACCGCATAGGCGTGCGGAAACGCGATCCACAGCCCGCCGCCGCCGAGCACCAGCCAGGTTTCGTTGCCGTCCCAGAACGGCGCGATCGAGCCCATCATCTGGTCGCGCTCGCGCTCGCTCTTGGCAAACGGAAACAGGACGCCGGTGCCGAGGTCGAAGCCGTCGAGGACGACGTAGAGCGCAACCGCGGTGCCGAGCACGGCGGCCCAGATCACCGGAAGGTACCATTCCATGGCGGCGCCTCCCTCGCTTCACCGTTGCGGCCACAGGATCTCGCGGCCGGCTTCGGCGGCGGACGACAACGGCCGCACCGGCGTGCCGATCTCCGGCGGCTCGATCGCGCGCCCTTCCGGCCCTTTGGCGATCAGCCGGTTGATGTAATAGATGCCCATCGCGAACACGATGCCGTAGACCAGCACGAACAGCGCGAGTGTCGAGGCGACGGAGGCGCCCGGCACCGGCGAGATTGCGTCCGCGGTACGCAATATGCCGTAGGCGACCCAGGGCTGGCGGCCGGTCTCGGTCACGATCCAGCCGGAGATCACGGCGACGAAGCCGAGCCACCAGGCATGCGACGCGGGCCAGAGATACCAGCGCGTCTCGAACAGCCGCTTGCGCCACCACAGCCAGGCGCCAACCAGTCCGGCGGCGATGATGATGAGCCCGATGCCGACCATGACGCGGAACGCGAAGAACACAGGCACCAGCGGCGGCCGCTCGGAGGGCGGCACGCTCTTGAGGCCGGGGAACAGACCGTCGGGATCATGCCTGAGGATCAGCGAGCCCGCCTTCGGGATCGCGATCTCGAACAGGTTCGTCTCGGTCTTCTCGTCCGGCCAGGCGAACAGCACCAGCGCGCCCGGCTTGCTGCCGTCCCAGTGCGCCTCCATGGCGGCAATCTTGATCGGCTGATGTGCGAGCGTGTTGAGGCCGTGCTGGTCGCCGATGAGGAGTTGCAGCGGGCCGAGGATCGCCAGCATGCCGATCGCCATATGCATCATGGTGCGGCCTTCGTCGAGGTGGCGACCGGCCAGCAGGTAGCGCGCCCCGACCGCCAGCACGACCAGTGAGGTGGTGAGATAGGCGGCCGTGAGCATGTGGGCTAGCCGGTAGATGAAGCTCGGATTGAACACCACCGCGAGCCAGTCCACGGGATAGGCGATCCCGTCACGCACCTCGTGACCCGCGGGCGTCTGCATCCAGCTGTTCGCCGACAGGATCCAGAACGCCGAGATCGCGGTGCCGACCGCGACCGCGACCGCCGACAAGACATGCAGCCAGGGCGGCACCCGCTTCCAGCCGAACAGCATCACACCGAGGAAGGTCGCTTCGAGGAAGAACGCCATCAGCACCTCGTAGCCGATGAGCGGGGCGATGACGTTGCCGACCACGACCGAGAAGCGGCTCCAGTTGGTGCCGAACTGGTAGCTCAGAACGATCCCGGACACGACGCCCATGGCGAAGGAGACAGCGAAAATCTTGGTCCAGAACCGGGCGAGGCGGTGGAGGTGCTCGCGTCCGGTGACGATCCAGCGCACCAGGAGCGTCGCGATGAACGCGGACAACCCGATCGTGAAGCTCGGGAAGATGATGTGGAAGGTGATCGTGAAGGCGAACTGGAGGCGCGCCAGCAGGACGGGGTCGAATTCCATCGGTCATTCCCCGGTAGATGAGTGAGAATCGAACCGTGGTGACGGCATGATCGCGCATGTGATGTAAGCCGCCAAGGTCCGCGGAGTAGATCAGGGACGAAAATGCATGGCTTCCCCGCGTCCGCTTCCTTGGGGGTCGCATTTTCTGCGGAAAACCGGTTCCCACCCCGCATCAAGTGCGAGGGCAGGCTTTTCCGGAAAATGCTCCGAGAGCCATCGGGGGACGGTGGACAATTCGCTTGATGCTGCGGGATTGCTGTGGGTTCGCGTCCTGTTCGCCGCTATTCTAGCGGGCGTATGTGGCTCCGGGCTGGGCCTTGTCGGCCGAGGTCGCGCAGACGACCGGGCGGCGGAGCGTTCAATCGGCTGGGGGATTTCAATGACCGACGCTACCAAGCCTACGAGCGAGCGTCCGTTCCTGGACCGCTATTTCGGCTTGACCGAGAACGGCACCAATGTCCGCACTGAGTTCATCGCGGGCATCACGACCTTCCTCACGATGGTCTACATCGTGTTCGTCAACCCGGCGATCCTGTCCGCCACGGGCATGGACAAGGGTGCGGTGTTCACTGCGACCTGCATCGCCGCCGCGGTCTCGACCCTGGTGATGGCGCTCTACGCGAACTATCCGATCGCGCTGGCGCCGGGCATGGGACTCAACGCCTTCTTCGCCTTCACGGTGGTGCTCGGGGCCTACAAATTCACCTGGCAGCAGGCACTCGCCGCCGTGTTCTGCTCGGGCGTGATCTTCTTCCTCATCTCGATCTTCAATATTCGCGAATACATCATCAATTCGATCCCGAAGAATCTCAAATTCGCAATCTCCGCCGGGGTTGGGCTCTTTCTCGGCATCATCGCGCTCGAGAACGCCAAGATCGTTGTGGCGCACAAGGAGACGCTGGTCACCCTCGGCGACCTCAAGCTGTGGCCAGCGATCCTCTGCCTGTTCGGCTTCATCGTGATCGTGGCGCTCAACTACCGCAAGGTCATCGGCGGGACGCTGATCGGAATTCTCCTGGTGAGCGTCATTGGGCTGCCGCTCGGGCTCGCGAAGTTCACCGGCATCGTGGACGTTCCGCCGTCGCTGGCGCCGACGCTCTTTCAGCTCGACTTTTCCCGGGTGACGGAGCTCACCTTCCTCATCGTCGTGTTCAGCTTCCTGCTGGTTGACCTGTTCGACAATGCCGGCACGCTGATCGGGGTTACCCAACGCGCCGGCTTCCTCGACAAGGAGGGCAAGCTCCCGCGCATGAAACAGGCACTGGTCGCCGACAGCTTTGCCGCCATGTTCGGCTCGCTGATCGGCACCTCGACCACCACCAGCTATATCGAGAGTGCGGCCGGCGTCTCCGCTGGCGGGCGCACCGGCCTGACCGCCGTGTTCGTCGCGATCTTCTTCCTGCTGGCCCTGTTCTTCTCACCGCTCGCCGACATGATTCCGGCCTATGCATCGGCGGCGGCACTGCTCTTCGTCGCCTGCGTGATGACGCGCGGACTCGCGGAGATGGACTGGGACGACATCACGGAGTACGCGCCGGCGGTGGTGTGTGCGATCTCGATGCCGCTCACCTACTCGATTGCCACCGGCATCGGGCTCGGCTTCATCACCTACGCGCTGGCGAAGATCATCGCCGGCAAGTTCACCGAAGCGAAGCCCGCGGTGGTGATCCTGGCGATCGTCTTTGCCATCAGGTTCGCGCTGCCGGAATAACAAGAATGAGTCGGGAGGCGTCATGCCAGGGCATCGCAGCCGTCCGCTCGTCCGGATCGCGTTGGCGCTGCTGATGGTGGCGGTGCAGTCGAGCGCCGCCACGTCAGCCGAGCTCAAGATCTTCGGCTCGCGCGTGACCAGGATGATGATGGCCGACGTCGGCCCCGGCTTCGAGCAGGCCACGGGCTTCAAGCCGGTGGTGGTGACCGACGTGGCGGCCGTGATGAAGCGGCGGATCGAGGGCGGCGAGCCGTTCGATCTCGCGGTGCTGGTCGATTTCCAGGCCGACGACCTGATCAAGGCCGGCAAGCTCGTCGCCGAGACGCGCGCCGACATCATGAAGGCCGGCATCGGTGTGGCGGTGAAGCGCGGCGCGCCCAAGCCCGACATCGGCACCGTCGAGGCGTTCAAGCGCACGCTGCTCGCGGCGAAATCGATCACCTATCTCAAGGAGGGCGCGAGCACGATCCATCTCGACAAGGTGTTCGCGCAGCTCGGGATCGCCGACGCGCTGAAGGCGAAGACGATCCAGCCCACGACGGAATCGGTCTCCGAGATGGTGGCGGCGGGCGAGGTGGAGCTCGGCATCATCGTCATCCCGAACATCCTCTCGGTGCCGGGCGCCGAGGTGGTCGGTCCGATCCCGGCGGACGTGCAGTCCTACATCATGTTCACCGCGGCGGTGTCCGCCCAATCGCTGAACCCGCAGGCGGCGCGCGACCTGATCAAGCTATTGAAGGCGCCCGCCACCATTCCGCTGATCAAGGCCAAGGGTATGGAGCCGGGCTGAGGCCACACCGGCCGGCAACGGGATTTTAAGCGATTAGGCGGAAAGATGCCCGCTGAATACCGCGAGATGCCGGAGCCATGGCTTCAGAGAATCCGAACGAAACCCCGATCGAGCGAGAGCTCGAAGCACTCGAAAAGCGCGAGGATCGCTGGGAGAACTTTCGCGAGTGGGTGACGGTCGCGTTGCTGATCTGCACCACGATCGGCGTGTTCTTGCAGGTCCACGAGATGATCAAGGTCTATGGCCCGATCAGGGAGCAGGCCTTGGCCAACCAAGAATCTGCCGCCGCCGCCAAGCTGGCTGCCGAGGCGGCACGTGATGCCGTGAACCTGGCCAAGACCAACGCGGAAATCCAGCTCCGGCCGTATGTCTTCATCGAGGCCAACGGCGTCAAGACGACCGCCAGTGGCCTGGAGGCCGACCTCGTCGCCAAGAACGTGGGACAGACCCCGGCCTACCGCGCCCACGTGCGCGGGCTGGTGCGGATCGTCGACTATCCGCTGAAGAGCGGCGAGGTGCCGGCGAGGTTCGAGGATGGCCCGAAGGGCGCGGCCTTTCACATCCCGCACCACAACACCAATGTGCTCGGGCCGGGCCGCGAGCTTCGCTTCGCTGGCGTTGCGCGCTCCTTCGAGCCGCGCGACATGGCCGAGGTGAGGCAGGGCGGCACAAAGCGCATCCTTGTCGCCGGAATGTTCTATTATTCCGACGTCTATCGTGCCACGCACTACACCAAGTACTGCATGCTCTATTCGGGCCTGACGCTCGACACCATGTCGTTCTGCCGAGAGGACGACGAGGGCAAGTGAGACGCGTGCAAGTGTGACGCGTGCAAGTGTGACGCGTGAAGGGTCGCGGCGCTACCGCGCGGCTCCGGCAGGTATCCTGCAAGAATACGTCTAGGACGTGCCGATCAGCGCGAGATCGGACGATTGCCCGGGGTGGCCGATCCACGCGTCCTGCGGCTTCCACCTGTGCATCTGGCCGCATGCCGAGCAGCGCAATGGAACGGCGACCGACGGGAGCGAGTGAAATACGACCCATTTGGTGGTCAGGCCGGTGGTGACGGGAATGCCGGTGGTCGGGCAGTTGATGAAGATATTTGCCAGTCGTGAACCCGCGTCCCGCTCGCCACGAGGATAGTCCGCAGCCTCGGATGTGATATCTGCTCTGGCGATGCTGTGTTCTGCCTGTTCGGTCGGTTGCATTGGCTGAAACCTTCAGTCGCTTCCCGCGGAGTCCCGGGTCGATGCGAACAGCTGGAACTCTTATCAATTGGACCAAACTAGACGCGATTGGAGCGGGAAATTCCCGTCGAGCAACGTGCTAATACCGTCCGCGACCACATATCCGATGACAACCGTATGACTTATCCCCGCTTTCCACCGTGTCATAATCTTGATTCGCGAAAAGAATCGAAAAAAAGCGCTTCGGGCGCCCCCTGCGACGGCGGTAACGGTGCACGGCAGGATGGTTGCTGCCCCGCCATCGCTCCATGCCAGCCTGCCCCCGGCTGCCCGAGGCTCGTGTGCAACAGCAGGTTCACGGGCAAAAACCGGGCGAGAGAATTCCGCATCGGCACAGGGGGAATTTTGATCGCGTTAACCGCAAGAATGGCGCGTGCGGTCGCTGTCATCCCATAGACATCGAAGCAGCGGATAAGAAGCGTTGCGTGAACGCGCGTCGCTGCTTCGCTCGATGCCTCACCACACTCTCCGGCTGACCACATGACGAGAGTCTTCGACTCGGACCTGCAGGATCTTGCGCGAACCGTCGCGGAGATGGGCGGGCTTGCCGAGCGGCAGATCACCGAGGCGATCGAGGCGCTGACCACGCGCGACTTGAGCCGCGCGTGCCAGGTGATTGCCGCCGACGCGACGATCGATGCGATGCAGCGCACCATCGAGGAAAGCGCCATCGACACGATCGCGCAACGTCAGCCGGTCGACAAGGATCTGCGTCAGGTCGTCGGCATGCTGCGGATCGCGAACGAGCTCGAGCGCATCGGAGATCTCGCGAAGAACATCGGCAAACGCATCGTCGTCATCGGCGCAGTGGAGATCTCCCGCCGCTCCCTGCGCGGCGTCCGCCACCTCGCCGATTTCGTCCAGGCGCAATGTCGGGACGTGCTCGACAGTTTCGCCCACGGCGACGTCATGATGGCGCTCGACGTCTGGCGGCGCGACGAAGGCGCCGACCGCCTGTGCACGAGCCTGTTCCGTGAATTGCTCACGGACATGACCGAAGACCCCGCGGCCGTGCCCTCCGGCATTCATCTTCTGTTTTGCACCAAGAATCTCGAGCGCGTGGGCGACCATGCGACCAATATCGCAGAGGTCATCCACTACATGGTGACGGGCCGCACGCTGCTTGCAGAACGCCCGAAGGCGGACTCGACCAGCATGGTCACCGTCGGCGCAGCCGGCGCGGGCGGAATCGGGGGCGCGTTTGCCGCAGACCTGATCCTGCAAGAATGACGGCGGTCGGGGGTCGCCTGGTGGTCCGATTCCGAAGTTCGTAAGCATCGGCAGCACGTTCAGATACGAACTTCGGAATCCAAGGACCACTAGCAACTCTATGATGCTAGTGCCCCTTTTGAACCCGAAGTTCGCAAACGTACTTGCCGCGAAATCGTGCGAACTTCGGGTTCGGGGCACTAGTCGATCACCGCGACGGCATTGATCTCGACCAGGCAGCGCGGATCGGTGGCGAGCCGTACCACCTGGACGGTGGTCGTCGCCGGCTTGGCGTCGCGGAAATATTCTCCCCAGACCCGGTTGAGCGCATCCTGGTCGGTGAGGTCCGTGACGAAGCGGTCAGCCGTCACCACGTCGGCGAACGTCGCCCCCACCGCCTCGAGGCCGCGCTTGAGGTTCTCGAGCGCGGCGCGCGCCTGGCCCGCCATGTCGCGCGGCATCGAGTCGAACTCCTCCGGCCGGTGCGGATGGTGGTGATAGACCGGCGCGGCGGTGACGCCGGCGAGATAGATCGTGGTGCCGCCCCTGACCTTGATCGCCGGCGCGTAGGGCATCCACATGTCGGGCGCGTCCGGCCAATGCACGTGCTCGATTGTCTTCGCCATGTCATAGCTCCCGAATGGTGTCGTTATTTACCCGCCAGCGTCTTCTTGATGGCGAGAAAATCCCGCCAGGCGAGCCGCTTCTGCAATGGTTGGCGCAGCAGATAGGCGGGGTGGAACGTCGGCAGCGCCCTGATGTCGCGTGTGCCGGTTTGGTAGTTGAACAGGCGTCCGCGCGTCCTGGTGATGCCGTCCTTGGTGCCCAGCAATGTTTGCGTTGCCGGCTGCCCCATGGTGACCAAGAGGTCGGGATTGGCGAACTCGATCTGGCGCGTAATGAACGGCAGGCAGATCGCCGACTCCTGCGGCGTCGGCGTGCGATTGCCGGGCGGCCGCCATGGCACGATGTTGGCGATATAGACC
>Ga0126382_10000041_pt1 | contig 36505 bp, 33 predicted proteins | sample PanSoiMetPlot_30_FD_92548 | JGI IMG/M metagenome (GOLD analysis project Ga0126382, IMG submission 92548) | Tropical forest soil microbial communities from Panama - MetaG Plot_30 | ecosystem: Environmental > Terrestrial > Soil > Tropical forest > Bulk soil | place: Panama | collected 2016-02-17
CGGCACTGCTGCAGGCGCTCGGCATGCGCGAGCGCATGACCAGGCAATGGATGACGGCGAACGAGGCCTATCTGCGATCGCAGCAGACCGCCAACGACATGGTGGCGGGACTCGGGAGCCTGTCCCGCGTCCTGCGCATGATCATGCAGTCCGCCGTGCTCGGCGTCGGCGCCTATCTGGTGATCAACCAGGAGGCGACCGCGGGTGTCATGCTGGCGGCCACGATCCTGTCCGCGCGCGCGCTCGCTCCGGTCGAGCTTGCAATCGCGAACTGGAAGGCGTTCGTCACCGCGCGGCGGGGCTGGCTGCGTTTGTCCGAGGCGCTGACCGCCATTCCGCCGGAGCAGGAGTGGATCGCGTTGCCGCCGCCGGCGCGCGCGCTGCGGGTTACCGCCATCACGCTGGTGCCGCCGGGAACCGGTGCCGCCGCGCTGCACGACGTCAGCTTCTCGCTCATTGCCGGCAATGCGCTCGGCGTGATCGGCCCGAGCGGATCGGGCAAGACGTCGCTGGCGCGTGCGCTGGTCGGCGTCTGGAAGCCGGCGCGCGGCACCGTCCGGCTCGACGGCGCCACCCTCGACCAGTGGAGCCCGGACGTGCTTGGACGTTTCGTCGGCTACCTGCCGCAGGAGGTGGAGCTGTTCGAGGGCACGGTCGCGCAGAACATCGCGCGCTTCGAAGCAGACGCCGAGCCCGCGAGGTTGATCGCGGCGGCGACCGCGGCGGGCGTGCACGACGTCATTCTGCGGCTGCCGCAAGGCTACAAGACCGAGGTCGGCGAAGGCGGGATGCGGCTCTCCGGCGGGCAGCGCCAGCGCATCGCGCTCGCCCGCGCGCTCTACGGCGATCCGTTCCTGGTGGTGCTCGACGAGCCGAACTCGAATCTCGATGTGCCCGGCGAGCAGGCCCTCACCCGGGCGATCGCGGGCGTGCGCGCGCGCGGCGGCATCGCCATCGTGGTCGCACACCGCCCGAGCGCGGTGGCGGCGGTCGACCACATCCTGGTGCTCAACGAAGGACGCATGCAGGCGTTCGGCGCGCGCGATCAGGTGCTGCAGCAGCTCACGCCGGCGGCGGCGGCGCCCGCTGCCACCCCGGCGCAGATCCAGACCACACGACCCCGGAGATCGTGATGACGCGCAGTGACACCGACACCCAGCGGTCGATCCGCGTGCATCTCCTCGCAATTGCGGCGGCCGCGCTGTTCCTGGTGGTCGGCATCGGCGTGATCGGCGCCACCACCGAGCTCGCCGGCGCCGTCATCGCATCCGGCGCGCTGGTGGTGCAAAGCAATGTCAAAAAGGTGCAGCACCCGACCGGGGGCATCGTCGGCGAGCTGCGCGTGCAGGACGGCTCACCCGTCTCGGCGGGCGACCTGCTCATCCGGCTCGACGAGACCACCGCGCAGGCCAATCTGGCGATGGTGGAGAAGAGCCTGGCCGAGCTGTTCGCCCGTCGTGCCCGCCTCGAGGCCGAGCGCGACGGCAGCGACGCGGTCGAGTTTCCCCCGGAGCTGCTGCAGGCCGCGCACCAGGTCGAGACCGGGCGCGTCGTCGCCGGCGAGCGCAAGCTGTTCGAGTTCCGCAGCGAGGCCCAGCGCGGACAGAAGGCGCAGCTGCGCGAGCGCATCGCCCAGCTCACCGACGAGGTGCGCGGCTACACCGACCAGGCCGCCGCCAAGAAGAAGGAGATCGAGTTCATCGGCAAGGAGCTCGAGGGCGTGCGCGACCTCTGGCAGAAGAACCTGATCCCGATCACCCGCGTCACCGCGCTCGAGCGCGACGGGGCCCGGCTCGAGGGAGAGCGCGGCCAGCTCATCGCCACCATCGCGCAAGGCAAGGGAAAAATCTCCGAGACCGAGCTGCAGATCATCCAGCTCGACCAGAACCTGCGTAGCGACGCCGCCAAGGAGCTGGCCGACATCCGCGCCAAGATCGCCGAGCTGGTCGAGCGCAAGGTTACCGCCATGGATCAGCTCCAGCGCATCGATATCCGCGCCCCGCAGTCGGGCTTCGTGCACCAGCTCGCGGTCCACACCAAGGGCGGCGTGGTCGCTGGCGGCGAGCAGATCATGCTGATCGTCCCCGAGGCCGACGACTTGATCGTCGAGGTGCGGGTGGATCCGCAGAAGATCGACCAGCTCAAGCTCGACCAGCCGGCGACGCTGCGCTTCCCCAGCTTCAATCAGCGCACGACGCCCGAGCTCAACGGAACGGTGCGCCGGATCGCCGCCGACGTCATCCAGGATCAGCGCTCCGGCCAACCCTACTACCTCGTGCGCATCGGCCTGGAGGCGGATGAAATCGCGCGCCTCAACGGGCTCAAGCTGGTGCCGGGAATGCCGGTTGAGGCATTCATCCGCACGGAGCAGCGAACGATGCTGTCCTACCTGCTCAAGCCGCTGACCGACCAGGCGCGCCGGGCATTCCGCGAGAAGTAACGACGATTGTCCGCTCCGTGAGTGTGGTCGGGCGGACACCGTCTTCATCCGCGGCAGAAGCACCCAAATTTACACAGTTGATGCCGGTGGAGCTTCCGGTATCCACGCCGAAAGCGATTGCATGGCGTGGGGGCGTTTCGCCGACACGATCCAGGATCACGCCGCGAAGGGCAATTTCCGCGTCCGGTTCTGACGCTCGGCAGAGCGATCACGCGAACGCCGCGAGCTGCGGCACGAAGTGCGTAAGCAGCTCCTCGCTTTCGCCCACGATCGGCTCAAGCTTCTCCTCGAAGGCCTCCCGAAGCGCGCACCACAGGACGGCGGCCTTGGCGATGATCTGCGACTTCCGCTTCTGCAGCACGCGTTTCGCCTGCTCGGCGAGCACGAGCAGGCTGTTGTGCTCGAACAGCACCTGCCCGGCGCCGTCCTCCAGCACATACACACGGCCGAGCCGCGAGATGCACATGATGCACTCATCATTGGGCGGCGGCCCGAGCAGATAGAACTGCGGATCGCCCAGCTCGGTCATGCCCACGTCCCAAGCGGCAGCGTCACCGCTGGTCAGCTGCGGCACGAGCGCTTCCACGATCGCGTTGAGCTCGCCTGACGGCCAATGGCTGCCAGCGTCGTGCGCATGCCGGGGCGGAAACGCGATGACGGTCATGATCGAACCTCGAACAGCAGGCGATGCAGCTCCGGATCGTAGAAGGACACGAGCTGACGCGCGAAGGTGGAAGGGTCGGCGCCGAGCGCCACCGCCCATGCCTCCATGCTCTCGGTCGGCACCCGGCCGAAGCCGTTCTCCACCTGGGAAACGAAGGTGTAGTACTTCAGGCCCAGCCGTCCGGCCAGCTCGACCTGGGACAGCCCGGCGTCTGCCCGCAACTGCTTGAGCCAATTCCCGGCCTGCTTGCGCTGCTGTCTCGCTTCCGGCGCCGCCTTCGCGAATCGCATGGACGCCCCCGCACGGCTGGAACCCACTTGATCTCTCGCTAGTTTCAGATGTACTAAACTATCCGATGCTCATATATCATCGGATAGACGCAGTATAGCGCGTTTCAACGGTTCGACAAAGGGCCTTCGAAAGTGCGATTTCTGCAAATTACGGAGGAAAAACAATGACTCTGACAACCGGCCACCCGTCCTGCGACCGCCTGTCGGGCCTGGGCCTGTCCCGGCTCGGACACCTCATTGGGCCCCCCGCCCTGTTGGCGGCGGCGGTGCTGGCGGCCTTCGGCACGGTCGCGATGGCCCCGGCAACCCTGTCCAACAGCAGCGTCGGCGCCGCGATCGCGATTCTGCTCTTTCTCACGGCCAGCGCCGCCGCGCTGGTGGCCTGGTGGCTCGGCGGCCGAAGTCCGCGCGGACGCGGCCTGACCTACTGGGATGTCGCCGGCGCCTTGACCTTCATCGGCATCTGCGTCGCGGCGACGGTCGAGCCCAACGAAATGGTGGCGCTGATCGAAGCCGCCGACCGTAAGCCGTAGCACTTCCCAACCGCCGCAACCGATCGACGCCGACAGGACCGAGGCACGCGTGGACGTCTACCAGCAGCTCATTGCGCTTTCGCAGATCATCGTCATCGACTTCGTGCTGGCGGGTGACAACGCCATCGTGGTCGGAATGGCCGCGTCGCGCGTCGCCCCCGCCCTGCGGGCGCGGGTGATCTTCTGGGGCGTGGCCGGCGCGGTCGTGCTGCGTGTGCTGTTCGCCGTGATGGCGACGCAGCTGCTGACCATCGTCGGCCTGACGCTCGCCGGCGGGATCCTGCTGCTGTGGGTGTGCTGGAAGATGTATCGCGAAATTCGCCTGCCGGCGGCGCAGCCCGCATTCGCCGGCGGCGCGCCCGGCGGCGATGTGGCGCCGCCGATTCGCACCATGACCTTCGGCGCCGCGCTCACGCAGATCGTGCTCGCCGACGTCTCGATGTCGCTCGACAACATTCTGGCCGTGGCCGGCGCCGCCAAGGGACAGATCTGGATCCTGGTGCTCGGCCTCACCGTCGCGGTCGCGTTCATGGCGCTGCTGTCGGCCTATATCGCGAGGCTGTTGGCGAAGCATCACTGGATCACCTGGATCGGTCTCGTGATCGTGCTCTACGTCGCGCTCGAGATGATCTGGACCGGCACCCATCAAGTGGGCTGCGAATTCGTGTCCAAGCGAGCTTGCGATGGTGGGGTCTGGTCAACCTTATGGGCGGTATTGTCCTAACGATCTCCATATGTTCGCCCTCTGTCCGCCTCAATTTTAACACCCCCTTAAGCGTAATCGGCGACAGTGCCCCAATTCGGCACATAGTGTTGCGTGTTCGCGTTGCGTCGCGAGGTTGCGTATGAGTGAGCGTATTCTGATCGTCGACGACGATCCCGTGCAGCGCCGTCTCCTCGACAACATGGTGCGCAAGTTCGGCTACGAGCCAATCGTGGCCGAGGGCGGTGACGCGGCCATCGCCGCGCTCACCAGCGCCGACGGCACAGTGATCGACGCCGTCGTGCTCGATCTGGTGATGCCCGATCTCGATGGTCTCGGCGTGCTTGCCAAGATGCGCGAGGCCGGCCTCACGCTGCCGGTGATCGTGCAAACCGCCTATGGCGGCATCGACAACGTCATCACCGCGATGCGCGCGGGCGCGACCGATTTCGTGGTCAAGCCGGTCGGCGCCGAGCGGCTGCAGGTGTCGCTGCGCAATGCACTGGCCGCCAGCGCGCTCGAAGGCGAGCTGGCCCGTATCAAGCGCAGCCGCTCCGGCACGCTCGGCTTCAAGGACATCATCACGCGCAGCCCGCGCATGCAGCTCGTGCTGCGCACCGCGGAGAAGGCGGCGACTTCGGCCATCCCGGTGCTGATCGAGGGCCAATCCGGCGTCGGCAAGGAGCTGATCGCGCGCGCGATCCACGGCTCCGGCGAGCGCCGCGCCAGGCCGTTCGTCGCGGTCAATTGCGGCGCGATCCCGGACAATCTCGTGGAGTCGCTGCTGTTCGGGCACGAGAAGGGTGCCTTCACGGGCGCGACCGAGCGTCACACCGGCAAGTTCATCGAAGCGTCCGGCGGCACGTTGTTTCTCGACGAGGTGGGCGAGCTGCCGCCGGCGGCGCAGGTGAAGTTGCTGCGCGCCATCCAGGAAGGCGAGGTCGAGCCGATCGGCGCGCGCAAGCCGGTCAAGGTCGACGTGCGGCTGATCTCCGCTACCAATCGCGACCTGATCGCCGACGTGAAGGCGGGGCGCTTCCGCGAGGACCTGTTCTATCGCCTGCACGTTTTCCCGATCGCTGTTCCGCCGTTGCGCGAGCGTCCCGAGGACATTCCGGAGCTGACGCGGCATTTCCTCGCCCGCTTCGCGGCCGAGGAAGGCAAGCGCACCACGCAGGTGAGCGCCGAAGCGTTGGCGCTGCTTGCCTCGTATCGTTGGCCCGGCAATGTCCGCCAACTCGAGAACGCCGTGTTCCGCGCGGTCGTGCTGGCCGAAAGCGACACGGTCGGCGTGGCGGAATTCCCGCAGATTGCCTCGCAGATCGCCGCTTACGTGCCGACCGCCAGCGTGGCGCCCGAACTCACGATGCCGGAGGCGGCGCCTGCTGCCGAAAGCCCGACCGTCGCGGCCGAGGCGGCCAACCCTTCGCCCCCGGTCGCGCCGGTTCTGGCCCCGAGCCCCGGCTTTGCGCCGCCGCCGGCCATCCCGCCGCTCGGTGCGCTCACGCTGCTCGATGCCAATGGCGACATGCGCCCGCTCGAGGACATCGAAGCCGACGCCATCCGCTTCGCCATCACGCATTATCGCGGGCAGATGTCGGAGGTGGCCCGCCGGCTGCGCATCGGCCGCTCGACGCTCTACCGCAAGCTCGATTCGCTCGGACTTGATGCCGGCATGCCAGACGCCGACACGCCGGCGCTGTGATTCGTTGTTTTCCCGCAACATCATACGAAAAAGGACGTGGGTAATCGGCTACACGTTGTAACCGGGTGACAGCGCGCCAAAAATGGCCCCATTCGATCGTCAATGATGCCGTTCGCTGTTGCGTCGGGGGCCGAATTCAAGTGAGGTCGGCGTCGGATGGCGCAGGGGTGGATTGAACATGGGGACCAGAATCTAACGACGGTCCCGTTGGAACATTGGGAGAATGCCCTATGAGCGGCCCCCGGTATGACCGCATCCTGGCGAGCACAGCCTTGGCCCTGATTCTGGCGGCCTCGGTCGGCGCGTCGGTTGCGGCGCAGGAGACCAGCAAAGTGGCCACCGCGCCGGCGCCCGCGACCACGGGCACAGCGCCTCCCGCCGACGCAGCTCCCGCGGCAGCCCCGGCGACCGCGCCTGCGGACACCGCGAACGACACCGTAACCCCGGCCGCGCCGCCGCCCGATCCGCTGGCTTCGCTCGATCCGGCCGACCGCCCGGTCGCGGAAAAGATTCGCGACCTGCTCGCCGCCAAGAGCGACAAGATTTTCGTCAGTAAGAAAGAGCGCGCCGCGGTCGAGGCGTTCTACCAGAACCGCAATCTCGCGCCGCTCTGGCTCGACAAGGGCATGCAGAACGCCCGCGCCAAGGCCGCGATCGCGCGCCTCAAGGGCGCCGACGCCGAAGGCCTCGACGCCAAGGACTACAGGATTCCCGATCTTGCCGGCACCAATCCGGAGGCGCTGGCCGAGGCCGACCTCAGGCTGACGCAGAGCGTGCTCACCTATGCGCGCCACCTGCAGGCCGGCCGCTTCCCGTATACCCGCATCAGCCAAAACAACATCGAGCTGGCGCAGCAGCCGCCCGACCCGGCCGAGGTGCTGACCCGGATCGCCGATGCCAAGGACGCGGGCAAGGCGCTCGACGAGTACAGCCCGCCGCAGGAGGCCTACCAGAAGCTCAAGGCCATGCTGGCTGAGATGCGCGGCAAGAGCGGCGGCGGCGCCGCCAAGGAGATCGCGGAAGGCGTGCTGCTGAAGCCCGCCGCGCCCAAGGCGCAGCCGATGGAAGATCCGCGCGTGCCTTTGCTGCGCGAGCGCCTGGGCTTGACCGTCACCGGCGATCCCTCCGACCTCAAATACGACGCCAAGCTGGTCGAGGCGGTGAAGAAATTCCAGAAGAACATCGACCTGCCAGCCACCGGCAATCTCGATTCGAAGACGATCAGGGAGCTCAACGGTCCGCCGCGCAGCCACCAGATCGATCTCATCATCGCCAACATGGAGCGCTGGCGCTGGTATCCGCGCGACCTCGGCAAGGCGCACGTGATCGTCAACCAGCCCGACTACACGCTCAAGGTGATGCACAACGGCACCCAGGTCTGGACCACGCGCATCGTCATCGGCAAGCCGACCATGGCGACGCCGCTGCTCAGCGAGACGATGAAATACATCACCATCAATCCGACCTGGAATGTGCCGCCGTCGATCGTGCACAACGAATATCTGCCGGCGCTGCAGCAGGATCCGACGGTGCTGTCGCGCATGGGGCTGAAGGTCGTCACCAACCGCGACGGCAGCGTGCACATCTACCAGCCGCCGGGTGAAGCCAACGCGCTCGGCCGCATCCGCTTCAACTTCCCAAACCGGTTCCTCGTCTATCAGCACGACACGCCGGACAAGCACCTGTTCGCTCATGACACCCGCGCCTATAGCCACGGCTGCATGCGGGTGCAGGATCCGGCCAAGTATGCCGAGGTGCTGTTCAACATCTCGCGCCCGACCGAGAACTGGACCGCGGACCGGATCAAGAAGATGTTCGGCACCGCCGAGCAGGACATCCAGCTACCTGAGAAGATCTGGGTCCACCTGACCTACCAGAGTGCATTCGTCGATGAGGCCGGCAAGCTGCAGATTCGCCGCGACGTCTACAATCTCGACAGCCGCACGCTGGCGGCCATCAAGAGCGAGCGCGGTGTGGTCGAGCCGCTGCCGGAGCGCAAGCGCGAGCAGGAGATCGTGTCGAGCCAGCGCCGGCCGGCCATGCAGCCGCCGCGTACCGTCTCGTTCTTCGAGTCGCTGTTCGGCGGCGGCCCGAGCATGGGTCCGTCATACGGGTATGGGCGGCCGCAGCAACGGCTGCAGCCGCCGCGCCCGATCACGCGCTGATCAAGACGCCGGGGCGACGGAGGGAGAAGCACGAATCACCTTCCATCGCCCCGCTTTCCCGTTAAAGGTTTCTTTGTGCTACGCATAACTGCGGCAAGTTTTTGCCATAGTCGCCTGCCACGCTTCCGGTATCGGGGGGGACGGGCGCGCGCTAACTCAGCGTTAACCCATCCCTAATTAACAGTGCGTTAGCCATATTCGTCGTGGTCACCAAGCCGCGGCGGGTTAAGGAGCTTGTCGACCACGCTGCTTGTCGTGGTCGGGGGGCGCTGACGCCATTAATGCGGGTTGGCACGTGACGGTCAAAGTCGCGCACAGGAATCCTTTGTCCCGAGCCCGGGCGGGCTATTGCTGCAGCATCGCCGCCCTTCTCGTGTTTTTCACCTGCAACAGCCCGCGTAACGCGCTCGCCGACGAGACGCGGACCATCTCCTTCCATCACATCCACACCAACGAAGATCTGACCATCACCTACAAGGTGAACGGCCGCTACAACGACGAGGCCTTGGCCAAGATCAACCACTTCCTGCGCGACTGGCGCGAATCAGAGCCGATCAAGATGGACCCCGAGCTGATCGATCTGCTCTGGGAGGTGCATCGCGAGGTCGGCGCCAAGGAAGCGATCTGGATCGTGTGTGGATACCGTTCGCCGACGACCAACTCGGCGTTGCGCCGGCGCTCGAGCGGCGTGGCCCAGTTCAGCCAGCACATGCTCGGCAAGGCGATCGATTTCTACATTCCGGGCGTTCCGCTCGAGCAATTGCGCGCGGCAGGCCTGCGCGCCCAGCGCGGCGGTGTCGGCTTCTACCCCACCTCGGGCGCTCCCTTCGTACACATGGATACCGGCAGCGTGCGGCACTGGCCGCGCATGCCGGAGGAGCAGCTCGCGATCGTGCTGGCCAAGGGACCGCTCGGCAGCCACTCGGCGTCCGACCGCAAGGGCACGCAGGTTGCGCAGGCCGGGCAAGGCGAAACGCAGCAGCGCACCCGCTCCCCGATGGCGCTGCTCGCCAAGCTGTTCGGCGGCGGCAAGGACGAGGAGGAGGACGCCGAGACGGCGGCCGCTCCGGCGCCCGTCCCGAAGATCGCCGCCGCCCGCATGACGACGCAGCCGCGCGCGGCGGCCAAGCCCGAAACCAACAAGGCTGAGACCAATAAGCTCGCCAAACCCGACGCCAACAAGCCCGAGACCTACCAGGTCGCCGCGGCCGGCTCGGTGCCCGTCGTCAAGGTCGCCGACAAGCCCGCCGAGACGCCGGAGCAGTCGTGGGCGGCGCCAGCGCCGGGCGGCTTCGGGCTCGCCTCCACGACCTCGAAACCCGCGATCATGCGTCCCGCCAATGCTGCAAGCCTGCTGGCGCAGGCGAACATTCCGGCGAACGACGCGGCCTCCGCGAACGACGTCATCAACCAGCGCGGCTACTGGCGGGGCCTGCCGACCGCCGCCGAGCCCGCCGATGCTCCGCAGGTCAGCGCCGCACCGCGTCCGGCGCCGCGCCGTCCGGCCGAGCCGGCGACCACCGCGAGCGTCAACCTCGGCAAATCCAGCCCCGCTTGGCCATTGGCCGATCCCACCGACAACGAGCCGCCGCCGAATGCGCTCGCCTATGCCGCGCAGCCGACCCCGATCGCCGCCGCCCGCGCGACCCCTATGGGCTCAGCAGCGACGCGCTCAGTGGCGCCGCCGCCCGAGACGACCGTCGTAGCAAAGCGGAGCGACGAGCGTCCGGCCGCCGCCGCCACGCCGCCGGTTGCCACGCCAAAGACTCCGAACCTGGTGCGGGTCGGTGATCGCTTCAATGATCCGTGGCTGCGCGCCATGATCGTGAGCCCGAGCGCGCAGAGCTACATGAAGACCACGCTGCTCGGCCTGCCGGACTTCCGCAGTCTCGGGCCCTTCATGCAGAAGCCGGCCACGGCCGTGATGATGACGTTCTCGGACAATCCGCATCTCGGCATGACCAGCGAGAAATTCGCCGGCAGCGCCGTGGTGTTCACTCCCACAGTGAGTTTCAATCCGCGCACGGCAGCGCTGAAGTAATTCTCTGTCCCATCGGGGGATCGTTGGGGCGTGGCGCCGCAAGTCAGGGGAAACCCGACTTGCGGCGCACTCGTTTTCAGGCAGCTAGCAGCGAATCGTGAGTAGCGGGCAGCGCTGTCGCTACCTTCCCCTATTCGCGGATCGCTATTTCGCTATTCGCTAGTTGAGCATGCCGAGCGCATGCATATAGGTCTCGAGGATAGTTTCGTGCTCGCGCCGCTCGTCGGCATCCTCCTTGCGCATCCGCACGATCGTACGCAACGCCTTGACGTCGAAGCCGTTGCCCTTGGCTTCCGCATAGACGTCGCGGATGTCGTCAGCGATCGCCTTCTTCTCCTCTTCCAGCCGTTCCACACGCTCCACGAAGGCCTTGAGCTGATCCTTCGCAAAGCGGGTGGCAGGCTGTTCTTCCTGAACGGCAGCGGCAGTGGCCATCGAAAACCTCCTCCACGACTCACACGAGTAGCCGGGACAAAGGTTTCGGAAGCCGACGCGCTCAGGTCAAGGCGACCGGCCAGTCATCCCCACAGAACACAGGGCAAAAAATCAGTGCTTGTGTGCGCCTTTTTCGAAGGCGGCCAGTTGATCCTTGGAAGCCTCCTTCTGGTGCTTGGCCTTCCATTCCTCGTAGGGCATGCCGTAGATGGTCTCGCGGCTCTCGTCCTTGGACATCGGCACGCCACGCGCGTCGGCGGCATCCTTCATCCAGTTGGAAAGGCAGTTGCGGCAGAAGCCGGCGAGGTTCATCAGGTCGAGGTTCTGCACGTCGGTGCGAGCGCGCAGATGCTCCACGAGGCGCCGGAAAGCGGCGGCCTCGAGCTCGGTTCGGGTCTTGTCGTCAAGCGTCATGCGGGCATCCTCTCTCGCGTGCGCCAAGCCAATGGAGTTCCAGATGAGAATAGTGATGCCGACATGCGCTTTCCAGCGGGGATCGGCCAAACGCCGCCGCGATCGAGATCACAGGTCCGCGCGCGCTGTTGAACTATCCGCCAAAAACTGCTGACAAATCACCGGCGGGGCGGACAATCGGCGACGCCCGTCCGCCCTGCTCGTCCCACTGCATCCGGATTCAAATCTTGACCGCGTCAGCCCGCGCCTTCCTCGAAGACCTGTTCCGTACGGCGGTCGCCGCGGCCCATCCCGCGAGTTGCCTGCCGCCGCATCTGCCGCCACCGCCGCCGGCGGGACGGCTGGTGATTCTGGCGGCCGGCAAGGCCGCCGCATCGATGGCCGAGGTCGCCGAGGGCCATTATCTCGACGAGCTGGGCGTGCCGCCGAGCCGGATCAGCGGGCTTGCGGTCACCCGTCGCGGCTACGGACGACCGACGCGCATCGTGCGCGTGGTCGAGGCCGGCCATCCCGTGCCCGACGCCGCCGGCCTCGCCGGCGCTCACGAGACGCTGGCGCTCGCCGACGGCGCCGGCCCCGACGACCTCGTGCTGGCGCTCATCTCCGGCGGCGCCTCCGCCAACTGGACCGCGCCAGCCGCCGGCCTCTCGCTCACGGAGAAGCAGCTGGTGACGCGCGCGCTGCTCGCGTCCGGCGCGTCGATTTTCGAGATCAACAAGGTGCGCAAGCACTTGTCCCGCATCAAGGGCGGTCGCCTCGCCGAGCGCGCATTTCCCGCGCGCGTGGTCACCATCGCCATCTCGGACGTGGCGGGCGACGATCCCGCCGTGATCGGCTCGGGGCCGACGGTGCCCGATCCGAGCACGCTTGCCGATGCCCGTGCCATCGTCGCGCGCTACCGGCTCGAGGTTCCCGACTTGGTGACCCGCGCCCTGATGGATCCCGCCAACGAGACACCGAAGCCCGGCGACCCGGTTTTCGCCGCCACCTCCTTCGCGCTGGCGGTCCGGCCGGCGGAAGTCTTCCGGGCAGCGGAGGATGCGGTGCGCGCCGCCGGCTACGACTGCATCCTGCTCGGCACCGAAATCGAGGGCGAGGCCCGCGAGGTCGCCGCCGCCCACGCGCAGATCGCGCGCGATCTCGCGGCACAGCGCCGCCGCGCCGTGATCCTGTCCGGTGGCGAGCTCACCGTGACGTTGCGCGGCAAGGGTCGCGGCGGGCCCAACCAGGAATATGCGTTGGCGCTCGCGGTCGCGCTCCGTGCGGCTGAAGGCATCGCGGCGCTCGCGGGCGATACCGACGGCACCGATGGCGGCGGCGGGGCGCCGGAGGACCCCGCCGGCGCCTTCATCGACGCCGGCACGCTCGGCAGGGCGCGCGGCTTCGGCCTCGATCCGGCCGTCTTTCTTAACGACAACAATTCGACCGAATTCTTCGAAAGACTCGGCGATCTTGTGGCGCCAGGACCGACGCTGACCAACGTGAACGACTTCCGGGCTATCGTCGTTGACAGTCCTTAAAAATTCACGCGATATCGGTACGTTCGGACCGTCGGGCGCTTGGAATGCGGGCGGGATGAGACACCGGTACACCAGATCCAAGATTCGGCGCGCCGCCGCCCTGCCCCGCACGGCCGGAACCTGTGTACTTGCCGGCGTGCCCATGCTGGCCGGCGCGTTGCTCGTCGCCGCGTCGGCGCTGACCGCCGAGCCGGCCCGAGCCGACTTCCGCCTCTGCAACAATACCAGCAACCGCGTCGGCATCGCGGTGGGCTACAAAGAGAACGAAGGCTGGACCACCGAGGGCTGGTGGAACATCGCCGCCCGCAGCTGTGAGACCGTGTTGCGCGGCGGTCTGGTCGCCCGCTTCTATTACATCTACGCGGTCGACTACGACCGCGGCGGCGAATGGTCGGGCCAGGCCTTCATGTGCACGCGCGAGAAAGAGTTCACCATCCGCGGCACCGAGGATTGCCTGGCGCGTGGCTACGACCGCACCGGCTTCTTCGAGGTCGATACCGGCGATCAACCCTCGTGGACCGTTCAGCTCACCGAATCCGCCGACCAGGCGCCGATGCAGCCGCTGCAATCGCGCGTGCCGATGCTGCAGACGCCTCCGCCAGCCGGCCGGCCCGGCCAGCCGACGCCTCCGTCCCGAAGCCGTAACTGATGCGACGTCTGCGCCGGACCAAGATCGTCGCGACCCTCGGCCCCGCCTCCTCAGACCGAAGCGTGATCGCGCGCCTGTTCGAGGCCGGCGCCGACGTGTTCCGCATCAACATGAGCCACACCAGCCACGAGCGCATGCGCGAACTGGTGTCGGCGATCCGCGCGGTCGAGACCGACTACGGCCGGCCGATCGGCGTTCTGGTCGACCTGCAGGGGCCCAAGCTGCGGCTCGCCAGCTTCGCGTCCAGTCCGGTGACGCTCGCCAAAGGCGACAGCTTCGCGCTCGATACCGATCCGGCGCCGGGCGACGTGCGCCGGGTGCACCTGCCGCATCCCGAGATCTTCGCCGCGATCCAGCCCGGGCACACTCTCCTCATCGATGACGGCAAGGTGCGCCTCGTCGCCACCGAAGTCAGCGACCAGCGCATCCTCACCCGCGTCGAGGTCGGCGGCAAACTGTCGGACCGCAAGGGCGTCAGCCTGCCCGACACCACGGTGCCCACCTCGGCGCTGGCCGAGAAGGACCGCTCCGACCTCGAGGCCGCGCTGCACGCTGGCATCGACTGGGTCGCGCTTTCCTTCATCCAGCGGCCGGAGGACATCGCCGAGGCGAAGAAGATCACACGCGGCCGCGCCGCCGTCATGGCCAAGATCGAGAAGCCGCAGGCCGTGAACCGGCTCGACGAGATCATCGATCTCGCCGATGCGCTGATGGTGGCGCGCGGCGACCTCGGGGTCGAGATGCCGCTGGAAAAGGTGCCGGGCGTGCAGAAGCAGATGACGCGCGCCGGCCGGCGCGCCGGCAAGCCGGTCGTGGTGGCGACCCAGATGCTCGAATCCATGATCGCGAGCCCGGTCCCCACCCGCGCCGAGGTGTCGGACGTGTCGACCGCGATCTTCGAAGGCGCCGATGCGATCATGCTGTCGGCGGAATCCGCGGCCGGGCAATACCCGGTAGAAGCGGTCGGCACCATGAACCGCATCGCCGAGGAGGTCGAGCGCGATCCGATCTATCGCACCATCATCCATGCGCAACGCACCGATCCGGAAGCGACCGGGGCCGACGCCATCGCCGCGGCGGCGCGCGGCATCGCCGAGACGCTCGAGCTCTCCGCCATCATCTGCTGGACCAGCTCCGGGTCGACCGGCCTGCGGGTCGCGCGCGAGCGCCCGGGGGTGCCGATCGTGGCGATCTCGCCCAAGCTCTCCACCGGCCGCCGGCTCTCGCTGGTATGGGGCGTGCACTGCATCGTGGCGGAGGACGCCCACGACCTCGACGACATGGTCGAGCGCGCCTGCCGGCTCGCCTTCAAGGACAATTTCGCCAAGGCCGGTCAGCGCGTCATCATCGTCGCCGGGGTACCGCTCGGCACGCCGGGCGCGACCAACATGCTGCGGATCGCGTTCGTAGGCGCGGAGGCGGGGCGGGAGTAATTGGCGAATAACCCCTAGGTGAGCAAAGGCGCGCGCACCCGAACCTACAGGCCGTGGCGCGCGTCAGATATCCCGGCCGTCGATCTTGTCGGAGAGCCTCTTGACCAGGTCGGGAATGCGCTCGAGCCGCGGATGCACCGCGAGCGCGCGGCGGAAGGCTTCGAGCGCGTGCTTGTCGTCGCCGAGCTCCTGCATGATGATCCCGAGCCCGGACAGCGCGCCGAAATGGCGCGGCTCGCGCGCGAGCACCTGATTGATGTCGGCGAGCGCGCTGCCGAAGTCCTTCTTGGTGTAATAGACGGTGGCGCGACGGTTCCAGGCCTCGACGAAATCCGGCTTGATATCGATGACGGCGTTGAGGAGCTTGATGGCAAGATCGTAGTTCTTGCCATCGGCGGCAGTCTTGGCGCGGCTCATCAGCAGATTGGCGGTGTCGCTCGGCGAGGCGAGCCAGATCGCCCAGATCCGGTTTTCGACGTACTTGGCGCTCTCGTCGTCGGGCGCGACCTTGAGCGCCTCGAACAGCCGGTCGAGATTGTGTGCCTTGTCGCCGCGCTGGACCTTCGGCAGCGTGGTCGGCGGCTCGATCGGCTGCGGCGGCTCGGGGTTGACGTCCTGCGCCGGCGCGGCCCAAGCCTCCGGCAGGAGTAGTGCGGCGGACAGGACCCACGCCGTGACCGCTGCGAACATCGCGGTCGCGACGAGACCTCTGGGGCGGGCTGAGAATCGCTGTGTCATGCGCTGAAGCCTAACGCCCCACCGCGGCACAATAAAGACGCTCTGCGGTCGGGCAGATCAGCCTTGGCGAGCCTTGAAGCGGCGCTGCACCTTGTTGATCACGTAGACCCGGCCCTTGCGGCGGACCAGGCGGTTGTTGCGGTGGCGGCCGCGCAGCGATTTCAACGAATTGCGGACTTTCATGGTTCTGGCTCGGTTGCGCGCGGCCCGCGCGGTTGCTGATACTTGCAAAGAGTTGCGCGGAAACTAGGGATGCAAGGCGCTCTCGTCAACACGCGCGGCTGGAACCTTTTCCAACCCCGGTGTTTGCCGATAAATGCTTGATTCGCCGTTAATTTTTATCGCGGCGGCGCGCCCGGAGCGAGCGGCAGCTGCAACAGCCTGGCCGCATTTCCGGCAAAGATCGCGGCGCGGTCGGCCTCCGGGACATCGAGATCGCGGATCAGCTGGATGGCGCGCGGCTTGAGCGAGGTCAGCGGCGGGGCGTCGCTGCCGTAGAGAACGCGGTCGGCTCCCATCCAGTCCAGCACCATCTTCATCGCCGGCGGATTGTAGGTGACGGTGTCGACATACATCTTCTTGAGGTAGTGGCTGGGCGCGTGGCGGATCTTCATCGGCGCGTAGGAGCCGAGGAAGAACGCCTCGTCCTGCAGCTCATAGGCATAGTCCATCCGGCTGATGGTCTCGCAGATGCCGCCGCCGCCATGGGAGGCGACGATCTTCAGCCGAGGGAAATCCTCCAGAATGCCGCGCACGATCAGCCGCCCCAGCGCCAGGCAGAGATCGAACGGCCGCCCGATGCTGGAGGCCAGGCGATAGTCGCGCATCCGCTCCTCGCCGAAACCGATATGGGGCGGATGGATCATGACCGGCACGTCGAGATCCTGCACCAGCTCCCAGAACGGCCGCGCCTCGTCGTCGTCGGGATAATGACCCTTGTGGCTGGAATTGATGAAGATGCCCTTCAGGCCGAACTGGCGGATCGCACGCTCGGCCTCCTTGACGAAGGCGGGACCACCGCAGGGCAGGATGGTGGCGAAGGCATAGAGCACGCCCTTGTGCTTCGCCTGGACCTCGGCGGCGTAATCCGTCCACTTCTGCACCGCCGGCAGCTCCTCATGCGGAGCCTTGCCGCGCAAGTAATGCGCGGCGTTGGTGACGACGCTGACGTCGATGCCGTTGCGGTAGTGGGCGTCGAGAAAATTCTCCAGCACCATGGGACAGCCGCGCTCGCCCCATTTCGGACCGCCCTTGCCGTCGTAGGTGCCGAGATCGCCGGCCGCCTCCTCGGGCGTATAGACATGCGAATGCCAGTCGATGATCACGCTTGCCGCTCCCCCTTACGCGCTGAACCGCGGGAACAGCCGCAGCGCGTTCTCGCGCCGGATCGCGGTGATGTCGGCGGGCGCCAGCTCGAACTGGCTCAAGGCCTCGGCGATCACAGTGGTGGAGCCGAACGGCGCGTCGGAGCCGTACAGCAGCCGGTTCACCGGGATGAGCTTGAACACGGCGGCCATCCCGCCCGGATTCATCGCCACGCTGGCAATGTCGTAGTGGTGCCGCTTGAGCTCGGCGGCGAGGCCGTCGGGCAGGATTTTCGCACGCTGCTCGGGCGTGAAGTTGCGGATCGCAGCGGCGACGCGCTGCACGATCATCGGCATGGTGCCGCCGCCATGGGAGAAGATGAACTTGATGTCGGGGCAGCGCGCGAACGTGCCGCTATAGGCGAGGCTCGCCAGCGTGCGGGTGGTATCGGTGGAGAAGTCGATGGCGGGCGGATTGACGCCCGGGATGTTCATCCCGCAGCACGACATGGTGGGATGGACGAACAGCGCGACCTTGCGGCGGTTGAGCTCGTCGAAAACCGCGGCGAACGATGGATCGCCCAGCGGCTTGCCGGCATAGCTGGTGAGCAGGCCGATGCCGTCGAGCTTCAAGGTGTCGAGGGCATGGGCGATCTCGCGCATGCTGCCTTCGGTATCCGGCAGCGGAATGGCGGCGAACATGCCGAAACGGCCGGGAAAATCCCGTCCCATCTGCGCACCGAATTCATTGCAGTCCCGCGCCCAGATGCGCGCCTGCTCGCCGTTATCCCACCAGATGCCGGGGCTGGTCATCGACACGACCGCCGAGCGCACGCCGGCCTTGTCCATCTGCTCGAGCGCCACGCGTGGCGACCAGTTGGTGTAGGCGGTACCGGGCAGCGCGCCGGAATCGTCGATGATCCGCTGCAGGTTCGCGGTGGTGTAACGCGGCGGATAGATGTGGTGGTGGGTGTCGATGATCCATTGGTCGCCCGAGGCGCCCTGGGCGAGCGATCGGCGCAGCCCCGGGATCGTGCCAAGCACCGCACCGGCACCGGCCGCGGATAGCAGGGACACGACCGTCCGCCGCGATGGAGCGTGGCGGTGCGATCCCGCGCAGTGATCGGAGCCATGATCCGTGGGGTGATCGGCGTGATGCGTCATGGGGCCTCCTCCGTCATTCTTGTTTGATTTTCATTGCGCGGAGTGTGAGCGCAAAGCCGCAGGCGGTCAATCGACGAAGGCGGCGCGACCGGTTATGGCTTCAATGCCGCCAGGAATTTCTCGACCGGCGACTGCCACAGCGCGCGCCCATCTGCGGCGCCGAACAGGCGGTGCCCGTCGCTGCCGAAGGGGGGTAATGCGACGTATTCAGCTTTGGCGCCGGCACGCACGTAGGCATCGAACATCTTGCGGCTGAGCTCGGGCCCGAAAAAGGAGTCATTCTCGGCATAGAGCCAGAGGCTCGGAATGCGCGCGGTCGCGCCATAGCGGGCGGCCGCCTCGATCAGCCGTCCCGGCGTGCAGTTGCCGACCTTGGGCTGGCCGCCGCCACGTCCGCCCGCGAAGTTGATGACGGCGAACACGCCGGGAGGATTTCGGCTCGCGGCCGCGATCGATCCCCACCCGCCAGCCGACTGCCCGATCAAGAGGATACGGTCGCGCTGCACCTCGGGCCGCGCACGGTAGAAGCCGATCGCAGCCTGGATGTCCTCAGCCGACGTCAATCCGGCCCGATAGTAGTCGGGATTGCTGCAGGTGCCATAGTTCTCGACCCAGGCTCCGCCGGTCTCGCCATAGCCGCGCCGCAGCGGCAGCGCCACCATGTATCCACGCTGCAGCAGCCAGCTCGACGCCGAGGCGTAAGTCGGGATCTCCATTTCCGGCCGCTGCGATGCGTTGGGAGGCGAGCCATGGCTGATGATCGCGAGCGGAAACGACCCCGCACCGAGCGGCCGTAGCACGCGCGTGCGCAGCGTAACCCCGGACGCTGCCGGAATCCCGACGATCTCCTGGTCAGCTGCCGCCGGCGCAGCTTGTGCCGGGGAAGCACCGGCCGGGAGCAGCAGCAGGGCGGCGAGGACCGCAATTCGCCAGCGCAGCGCTTTTGTCCGACGAATCACCCACATGGTGACGACTTACCGGCCCGCCCCGACCGAGGCAAGCGCCGCCACCATGCGGCAGCTCAGGTCAACGCGGCGGCGCGAGCTCGGTGCGCTTGACGTCGCTGCCGTTGCCCGAGCCGAGCCCGAGCGCTTCGGCCATGATGCGGAAGACCTCGGTGTTGTCCATCTGGCCGCGCACGCGCTCGCTGCCCGGGCCGGTCGCAGTCAGCACCACGTCCTCGCCGGAGTGCACGTCGGCATTGGCCAGCGCCGGCAAGTTGCCGAAGCGCAGCACCGCGCCGGGAACGCTCTTGTAGCGCTCGTTCGCCACATAGGTCCCCGCCTCCTTGCCGGCGACGGTCGGATCGTTGGGATTGTCGAGCTTCGGCCGGAACGTCTCGTAGTGGTCGGGCATGCCAGCCGAGAACAATGCGAGACGCCGGGTCACGTCGACGCGCGGCGGATATCCTTCGGCGTCGGGCGCGGGATAGTTGGGAAAGCCGGCGCGCTCATAGATCCGCACGCGCTCGCGCATCGGCACGTTCGGGATCGTGGCCATGTCGTCGTCGATCGTCCCGACCAGGCCGACCGGATGCGTGTGATCGGCCACCACCAGAATGAGGGTGTCGTCGCCGCGCGCGCTCGCCCAGTCGCGGGCGACCTTGACCGCGTTGTCGAGCATGATGGTGTCGTAGACCGCGCGCTCCATGTCGAGGAGATGGGTGTACTTGTCGATCATGCCGGACTCCACCATCAGGAAGAAGCCCGCTTCATTCTTCGACAGCACCTGCAACGCGGCGCGGACCTGCTCGGTCAGGTCGGGCTGCTCCGGAAACTTCTGGACGGTTCCGCCCTTGAGGAACTTGCGGTCGAGCGCGCCATCCATGTTGCCGAGCGTGAACAGTCCAAGCAGCTTGTTGGTGCCCGGAGCGTTGGCGGCCGTCGCAAGCTCCGACGCCGTCAGCGCGAGCGGATAGCCGGCGGCGCGGAATTGCGCGACGAAGTCGCTCTCGTCCTTGCGCTTGCTCCCCTCGGCCGACTTCGGCAGGAAATTGGCCCTGCCGCCGCCCATCAGCACGTCGGGCTTGGCCGCGAAGAACTGCTCGACGATGCGGTCGTATTCGGCACGCCGGCGCACATGCGCCACCATCGCCGCCGGTGTGGCATCCTCGACCTCGGTATTGGTGACGATGCCGACCGCCATTCCGTGCCGGCGCTTGACCAGGCTGCTGATGGTCTCGACCTTGGGGTCGTCGAGTGGGTCGGCGGTGCGGTCGCCATAGACGCCCATGGCATTGACCACCGTCTTGTGGCCGGTGGCGTAGGCGCTGGCCGAATTGGCGGAGTCAGTGACGATCGAATCGCTGCCGGCGGTCGCGACCAGCGCCATGTGCGGCATGTCATCCATCGTGAGCTTGCCCCGCGCCTTGCCTTCGGCGATGCCCTTCGACAGATGCCGCGCCGCCACCCGATGCGCGAGCGACATGCCGTCGCCGATGAACAGGATGACGTTCTTCGCCTTGCGCGGAGGCGTATCGTAGACGTTCCAGGCGAGCTCACGGGTCTGGGCGCCGTCGGTCACGCGCACCGTGTAGACGCCCGGCTGCGTGAGCGAGACATCGCGCAGGATCAGCGCCGACTGGTCCTTGCCGTCCTCGCGCGCGACGAAGTCGGCGGCCTTGCCGAAAATTTGGGCATGGTCCTGACCGTTCAGCGTCACCGAGACCTTCGCCGGATCGGCGGCGCCCGCAAACTCGACTTTGAAGTCGAACCGCGACCCGACCAAAATGTCAGCCCGATCAATCGGATAAACCGTCTGCGCCGATCCGGCCGACGCGACCGTCAAAGTCGCAATGGCAACGCCCGCAGCAAACAGCCTGCGCATGTATCGATCCTCCAAATTTCGGATGATGAGACCTAGTCAGCCTTCGTGACGGTTGGGTGACAGCGATAGCAAACCAGCGATCACGTCACCACCGACCGTTAGCTGCGGATCGACGGCGAGCCGCGCGACCATTTCTCCATGCGCGGCTCGATCTTGACCGCCCAGAGATCGCGGTCGTCGACGTCCTTGAGGGTCACGGTCATCACCTCGGTGGCGCCGTCGATCGCCACATGGCCGAAGAACTGCAGCCCGAAGCAGGGCGCGAGGTCGTCGCGCTGGTCGTCGCCGCAGCCCTTCTGGAACACCGCGCGCGGGCCGAAGGTGTTGTCGAGCTTCTGCGGACGCCACGTGCCGGCATGCAGCGGGCCGGAGATGAATTCCCAGAACGGGTCGAAATCCTGGAACACAGCCGCGTTCGGGTCGTAGTAGTGCGCGGCGGTGTAGTGCATGTCGGCGGTGAGCCAGACCGTGTTGCGGATGCCGGCATGCTTGATGAAGGCCAGCAGGTCGGCGATCTCGAGCTCGCGTCCCTGCGCGGGGCCATCGCCTTGCGCGATCGCGTCGCCGCTCACCACCCCGATCGGCAGGTCGGCGGCGATGACCTTCCAGGTCGCCTGCGAATTCATCAATTCGCGCTTGAGCCACGACATCTGCGTCGGCCCCAGGATCGCGGCGGCGGCCCCGTCCGCGGTGATGGCGGTGCGATAGGAACGCATGTCCAGCATGAAGACGTCGAGCAGCGGGCCATACGGAATCCTGCGATAGATGCGTCCGGCCTCCGCCAGCGTCTCGCGCATCGGCATGAATTCATGGAACGCGCGGCATCCGCGCGCCGACAGCGTCAGGATGCTCTTGTCGACATAGGCATCCCAGCCGAGCGCCTGGCCCGGAATCCAGTCGTTGGTGACCTCGTGATCGTCCCACTGCGCGAACATCGGCACGTCGGCATTGAACGCGCGCAGGTTCCGGTCGATGAGGTTGTATTTGTAGTTGCCGCGAAAGTCGGCCAGCGTCTGCGCGATCCGGGATTTCTCCTCGGTCACGATGCTCTTCCAGATCTCGCCGTTCGGCAGCGCGCGCTCCGCCGGGATCGGGCAATCGGCATAAATGTGGTCGCCGGAGTGGATGAAGAAGTCCGGCCGGTTCTTCGCCATGGTGGCGTAGGTGCGCATGCCGCCGCGCGCCTCGTCGATGCCCCAGCCCGCCGTATCTCCCGACCATACGAACGACAGCGAGCGGCGGTCGTTCGGCGCGGTACGAAAGCGTCCGACCTGCGGCTCGCTCAGCACGGTCGGGAACGAATGGTCCTGGAACCGGATGCGGTAGAACATGTCCTGTCCGGCGGGCAGGCCTTCGATCAGCGCTTTGGCGGTGAAATCGGTCTCCGGCAGCGCGTCGACGAAGACGGCACTGCGGATATTCTTGAAACTGTCGGTGGTCGCGACCTCGACCAGCATGCGCGCGGGCCGGTCGGCGCGCGCCCAGACCACGCCGGACTCGGTCGAGACGTCGCCGGACTGGATGCCGTGGGTGATGCGCGGCCGATCATCGGCGCGGCTGAGATAGGGTTTGGCGATGCCGCCGACGGCCGTCATCGCAGCCGACGATGCAATGGCGCTCAAGAAGCGGCGCCGCGAGACGCCGTTGCGCAGTGTGACGGCCATTGGGCCTCCGCCGCCGAATCGGCTGCCGCGCTGGCGAGCGAAGCGAGCGGCCAGCGCGGCCCTCCTTAAGTGCGCGCGCCGGACACTCGCCCGAATCAGGCTCGTCGGCGCGCGACGCGGAAGCTGCCCGCGTCGTCTGACAGGCGGCCGACACTTTGACGACAGCTGGATGAAGGTTTGGGCGAGATGATTCGCGTCAATACTATGGTAATCTTAACGGCGTAGGCTGGAAGTGCGGTTCAATGATCGGACGCCAGCTTGAGCCCGACCATGCCCGCGATAATCAAGGTGAGGCAGGTCACGCGGACGACGTCGGTCGATTCGCCGAAGGCCACCATCCCGACGATCATCGTCCCCGCGGCACCGATGCCCGTCCACATGGCATAGGCGGTCCCGAACGGCATCGACTTCAGGGCGACGCTGAGCAGCGCGAAGCTCAACGCGATCGACGTCACCATCCCCAGGCTCGGCCAGAATCTGGTCAGGCCATCCGAGTACTTGAGGCTGATCGCCCAGGCGATCTCCAGCAGTCCGGCCAGTAGAATCGCGAGCCATCCCGTCAAGTCGTTGCCTCGCCCGATCGATGCACGATTGCGATCACGTCTTGGCGTCGACGACGGCATAGACCACATAGCCGCGGCACGGCCTTTCGACGGTGAGCTTCGCGATGCGCGCCGACGAGCCTGATTCGGGCGAGTGTCCGGCGCGCGCACTTATGGAGTGGCCGCGCTGGCCGCTCGCTTCGCTCGCCAGCGCGGCGTCACGTGCCGCGCGCAACGCGAGCTCCGTCTCCAGGGTGTCGACCGGCTTCACGTGGAACAGCGCCAGCCATGCGCGCAACAGCGCGCGGAAGGCGGCAGGCAACCGTTCCTGGCGACCGAAGTCGACGACCGTGAGCCGGCCGCCGCTCGCCAACAGCGCGAGCGCAACATCGATCGCCCTCCCCCAATCCGGGATCATGGACAGGCTGTAGGAGATCATGATCCGCTCGAAGCGTTGCCTGCCGAAGACCAGATTCGGCTGGACCGCGGTGGCATCGGCATGCGCGACGCGCACGCGCGACGTGAGACCGGCGCGTTCGACCGCCTCGATTGCAGACGTGAGCATGTGGGTCGACACATCGATCCCGAAGAACTGCGCCTGCGGATACCGTCGCGCGGCCAGAATCAGGTTGCGGCCGGTGCCGCAGCCGATCTCGAGCACGGCATCTCCCGGGCCGGGCGCGAGCTCGGCGATCAGCCGGTTGCGTCCTAGCAGGAACCAACGGCGCGTAAGATCATAGATGTGCCGCTGGCGCCGATAGATCCGGTTCATCAGAGCGGTCGCGGCGGCAGTCCCGGTCGGTACCCGCCGCGCGGGCGCCGGCGTTTTCAGGGTTTCGTCGTGGAATGTCCTGGTGGTGGTGATCAACCGCCGCTCCTCGGTCCCGCTTTTCGGCCGCTTCCTGGGTACGAATCAGGGGGCCAGTCTACCGGGCGGTCCATAAAGCCCCGATGACGATAGGCCTGTGCATGCTGTGCATGCCGTCATCTCCCTGCAATGGAAATCGGCGATAGACCGCGGCATATGGTCGTACGCAGGATTGCTGATGCTTGAACGGGTTTCGCAGGGGCCGGCGCGAGTTCGGACGTTGTTTCTATCGGACGTCCATCTCGGTTCGAAGGGCTGCCAAGCCGACAAGCTCCTCGACTTCCTGCGCCACTACGAAGCTGACACCATCTACCTCGTGGGCGACATCGTTGACGGCTGGCAGCTGCGCACCGGCTGGTACTGGCCGCAGACCCACAACGACGTCGTGCAGAAGCTGCTGCGCCAGGCGCGCAAAGGCGCCCGCCTGCTCTATATCCCCGGCAATCACGACGAGTTCCTGCGCGACTACTACGGCACGCATTTCGGCGGCATCGAGGTGCTCGAGGACGCCATCCACGTCGGCCCCGACGACAAGCGCTATCTGGTCATTCACGGCGACCTGTTCGACGTGGTGATTCGCCACGCGCGCTGGCTCGCCCTGCTCGGCAACAACGCCTATGACCTCGCGATCTGGCTCAACACGCACTTCAACGCGATTCGCCGGGCGTTCGGCCTGACCTACTGGTCGCTGTCGCAATGGGCCAAGTTGAAAGTGAAGAACGCCGTCAACTTCATCGGCGAGTACGAGACGACGCTCGCCGCGGAAGCGCGCCGGCGCGGCGTCGACGGTGTCATCTGCGGGCACATCCACCATGCCGTGATGCACCACAAATTCGGCCTGGCCTACATCAATTGCGGCGACTGGGTCGAAAGCTGCACGGCGGTCGTGGAGCACTTCGACGGGCGGTTCGAGATCGTCAAATGGATCAGCCGCGGACCGCGCCTCGACGAGTCGGACCTCGCGGTCGCGCCGGTGACGACGCCGAAACGGCTGGAGTCGGCGGCAGGCGGCACGTAGGCCGCTCATTCATCGCCCGTCAACAATCGCGCGCTTGATGCCGTCCTTCATCCGCTCATGGCGGCGAGCCGGGGCGATCGTCCTTTGCCTCCTCGTCCTCGTCCTCGCCCTCGCCTGCCTGTCCGGCCCGCTGTTTCCCTTCGAGCCGAAGCCTTCGGACATCGCCGCCACCGTGGAGCACGCACCGGACCTCGACGCCTATCTGCGCCGGCGCGAAGCGGAAACCACGAACGTGCGGCCGGACCTTGCCAAGACGATCACGTGGTACGATCCGGCCGCTCGCAACAAGACGCCGCTCGTATTGGTCTATCTGCATGGATTCTCGGCGAGCCGACGGGACATTTCTCCCGTGATCGAGACCTTGGCGGACAAGCTCGCCGCCAACGCCTTCGCGACCCGCCTGACGGCGCACGGCCGCACGACGCCTGACGGCTTCGTCACCGCCACCGCGCAGGACTGGCTCGACGACGCGCGCGAGGCGCTCGCCATCGGCCGGCGCATCGGTAACCGCGTGGTCCTGATCGGCATCTCGACCGGCGCGCTGCTGGCGACGATGGCGGCGCTCGAGGACAAGTCGTCCGATATCGCCGCGCTGGTGCTGCTTTCGCCCAACTTCGCCGTCAGGGATTGGCGCGGGAAGTTCATCTCGGGGCCGGTCGGGCCCCTGCTCGCACGCGTCGTCATCGGCAAGGACTATTCCTTCCAACCGGACAGCGCCGGCCACGCGGAATTCTGGACCGCGCGCTATCCGTCGCAGGCGATCGTCGCGCTGATGGACCTGCTGAACCATGCGCGCGCGATTCATCTCGACACGCTCGAGGTGCCGACGCTGATCATCTACACGGACAAGGATACTGTGGTTGACGTCAACGCGATCAAGCAGCGGTTCGACGAGGTCCCAGGGACGGCCAAGCTGCTCGTCGATCTGCCTGGCGCTACCCGCCACGAGCTGACCGGCGACGCACTGGCGCCCGGCATGGTGCAGCCGGCGGTGGAACGCATCGCTGAATTCCTGGCGGCGCACGGCGCGGGCGCACCGAGCAAGTAGTAGCGAGTGCGGAAGGAGCGACGCTGTCGCCCGTCGTCTTTCGCGACGGCGGCGCCTATTTCAGGGCGACGACCAACAGCTGCAAGCTCGCGACGAGGCTCGAGCCCAAGGACTGCAGGACCGCAAGGATCGCGACGGAGATGCAAGCCGCGATCAGCCCATATTCAATCGCCGTAGCACCGGACTCATCGTCAGGGAATTTCACGAACAGTTTGCGCATGCTGGTGCCTCTGTGCTTCGACCAGTGCTCGAGAATGCACGACGAGTTCCGTTGATTCCCTTAATTCGGAGCTGATGGTCGCTGCGCCGACGATACTGTTTGTAAATTACCAGGCCGATCTGTTGAATTATCTCACGCGAATCTCGCGTTGAGCGGAATCTAATCCTAGTTCAGGAGCGAGGCTGCAAGCCGCCCTCTTCGTCCACCAACGCGCTCGCGCGCGTCGACGACGACGGGCAGCCCGTGCGTCTTCAGTCTTCATAAGAGCGTTGCGGAGATGGATGCGAGCCTATCGGCGAAGCAGCGCAGGATGGTGGGCGCGACAGGGATCGAACCTGTGACCCCTACCATGTCAAGGTAGTGCTCTTCCGCTGAGCTACGCGCCCGCAACCGGCCGCTGGCCGGGGCTTGGTCATATCGCCCCGCAGAGGGCTAAGCAAGGACTGTAAGGTGAACGGCCGGTTCCGGCCGGTCGCCTCACGCCGCCAGGAGCTTATGCACCTCGTTGACGAGCTCGCGCAGATGCACCGGCTTGGACAGGACCTTGGCGTTTTTCGGGGCCGCCGAGTCGGAATTGAGCGCGACCGCGGCAAAGCCCGTGATGAACATGATCTTGATGTCGGGATCGAGTTCGGAGGCGCGGCGCGCCAGCTCGATGCCGTCCATCTCTGGCATGACGATGTCGGTGAGCAGAAGCTCGAACGGCTCTTCCCGCAGCCTCTGGTAGGCCGACAGCCCGTTGTCGAAGGAGATCACGTCGAAACCGGCGTTCTGCAGCGCCTTCACCAGGAAGCGCCGCATGTCGCCATCATCTTCGGCAAGGATAATCTTCGCCATCTTCCAGCCCGCTCAGCATGGTGAGCCCGCGCCCGAGCGTCGATGCCCGAGGCGATTGCCCGCGTCCCATGTTTTTCCCTGCGTCCCATAAAGCGGGATGCCGGGTAAATAACGGGTGAACCGTCCGCCGGTTTACCCCGTCCCTCGGATCGCCGCCCCGTGGATAACAAGTCCGGAAGTAGCCGGAAACCTTGGCAATCCGTCTTTGGCCCCATGGACAATAGCGCGTTTCCAGCGATAGTGGTGGGATAAAGCGTTGGGTCGGGGGGCCCCGTTGTCAGGTCACGTCAGAGCCGCCCAGTAAGCCATGCCCGAACAGAAAAACGAGCTCGACCCTCCCTTCGAGATCCTCGAGCCGGCCGAAGGGCGTGGGCCGGTCGTGTTCAATTCGCCGCACAGCGGAAGCGTGTACCCGCGTGCCTTTCTGGCGGCTGCGCGCCTCGACATGCCGACGCTGCGCCGCTCCGAGGACAGTTTCGTCGACGAGCTTTCGCTGGGCGTGGTCGCGCGCGGCTACCCGCTGATGCGGGCGCATTTCCCGCGCTGCTACGTGGACGTCAACCGCGAGCCCTACGAGCTCGATCCCCGCATGTTCGAGGGCCGCCTGCCCTCCTTCGCCAACACCCGCTCGATGCGGGTGGCGGGCGGTCTGGGCACGGTCGCACGCGTCGTCGGCGACGCGCAGGAAATCTACGGCCAGCGCATCCCGGTGGATGACGCGATCCGGCGCATCGAGGGCCTGTACAAGCCTTATCATCGCGCGCTGCGGCGTCTGTTCACGCGCGTGCACCGCGATTTCGGCGCCGCCGTCCTGATCGACTGCCACTCGATGCCGTCGAGCGCCGGTTCCAAGGATGAACGCCCGCGCGCCGACGTGGTCCTGGGCGATCGCTACGGCACGAGCTGCGTCGCCGCGGTCGCGGAAACGGTCGAATCGACGCTGCGCGCCCGCGGCTACTCGGTGAGCCGCAACAAACCCTATGCCGGCGGCTTCATCACCGAGCACTACGGAAATCCCGCCGCCGGCCTGCATGCCATCCAGCTCGAGCTCAACCGCGCGCTCTACATGGACGAGCGGCGATTCGAGCGCTCGCCGTCCTTCGGACGCGTGGCCGGCGATCTCGAGACCCTGGCGGACTGCTTGGCGGCGATCCCGATCGAGGAATTGCGGCCCTACCGAGCGGCTGCGGAATAGGCAGCGTCTCGGGCTGCCAGAAAAAAGGGCCGCTCGCGGATGCAAGCGGCCCAAGTCTAGGGAGGAAACGCCCAAGGAGGGCGGCGGTAACGCGAGGCGCTACCGCACCGCAACAACATACACCGCAACGCACAAAGCGCAAGTGGAAAAGTCAGTAATATTGACCTTTCTCCATGCAGGTCCGAGGTTGCCCCATGCGCCAGGCGCAGGGCTCCGGACTGCCCTTTCAAGGTCGCACGGGCCCGAATAGACGAGATATCCCAATAGCATAAGCTCTGCCGCGGCCGCCAAACGCCGTGACACCGAGCCGCCGGCGATTTTTCCACAGTCCGAAGCCTGTGGGAAAAAGCCCGATCACGAATTTGCTAACGCCTAATTCTCGGTGACATCCAACCGACCCCAGACGGCGCTGCGCCGGCGGTTTGCGCCAGCACCGGGAAGAGCGAACATGGCCGCCCCTCCTCTCGCGGTTGCCGTCGGCGGTTGTCCATCGTGCCGGACCACCGCGCAGCTAGCGATCGCGACGGCACGGGTCGCGACGCCGGTCGGCGTGGCGATCAGCGTTGGGGACGAACCCGCTGATCGATAGCGGCGGTCGACCATGGGAGGGAAAAGTAACCGTCTCTTGACTACTCAATGACGGTTTCCGACTTCTGCTATGGTGGCGCCACAAGGGGCGCGGGGCATGACGGCGATCGATTTCTCGGCTTTCGTGAACGAACTCGCCTCCGTGTCGGGCGAGACCATCCTGCCGTTCTTCCGCACCGCGCTCAGCGTCGAGGACAAAGGCCGCCCCGGCAGCTTCGATCCCGTGACCGCCGCCGATCACGCGGCCGAGACGGCGATGCGCACGCTTATCCGCCGCACCTTTCCCGACCACGGCATCATCGGCGAGGAATACGGCAAGGAACGGTCCGACTCGGAATACGTCTGGGTGCTCGACCCGATCGACGGCACCAAGTCGTTCATCTCGGGCATGCCGGTCTGGGGCACCTTGATCGCCCTGCTGCGATCGGGGGAGCCGGTATTCGGCATGATGAACCAGCCCTTCATGCGCGAGCGCTTCAGCGGTGACGGCGGCAAGGCGCAATACCGCGGGCCGGCCGGAACGCGCGACCTGCGGGTGCGTGCCTGCGCCGCGCTCGCCGACGCCGTCCTGTTCACCACCAGCCCGCTGCTGATGACCGCGACCGAGCGCGAGAGCTTCGTCCGCATCGAGCAGCGCGTGCGGCTCTCGCGCTACGGCGGCGACTGCTACGCCTATTGCATGCTGGCGGCGGGCCACGTCGATCTCGTGATCGAGGCCGGGCTCAAGCCCTACGACGTGCTGCCGCTGCTTCCGATCATCGCCGGCGCCGGCGGCGTGGTCACGACCTGGGATGGCGGCAAGCCGCACGCCGGCGGTCGCATCATCGCAGCCGGCGACAAGAGCGTGCATGCCGCCGCGCTCGAAGTTCTCGGCGGAAAATAACCAGGGGTCAGGCGAACAGCGGCGTGCCCGGCACGAAGGCGTCGAACGCGGCCAGCGCCTGGGCGCGGAAGCGATCGGCTTCCATCAACAGCTCATGGCGCGAACCCGGCACGATGAGGTGGGAGCCCGCGCGCAGCCGCACCGAGAATTCGTCGATCGCGGGCGTGGAGACGATGCCGTCCTGGCCGGCGGCGATGATCAGGATCGGCTGCCGGATGCGGCCGGGATAGCCGGGCTCGGAGATCTCGCCCATCACCTTGAACGCGGAATCCGTCCACGCCACCGTCGGCCAGCCGACCGAGAGCTGCGGCTCGGCCTCGAGCACCGCGACGTTGCGGGCATAGCGCACGGGATCGGAGGTGAGCAGGTTGCCGATGAAGGGCCGCTGCATCATCACCGTTGCATCGCCGCCGGGAACGTAGAACCCGCCGAGCCCCAGCAACCGCATGGTCCTGACCGTCACCCGGCTCATCATCGAGCGACGCATCCCCGGCAGCGCGATCATCGGTGACAACAGCACCATGCGGTCGAACCAGCGATGCCCGGCATAGGCCGCCCGCAGCAGCACCGTCGCGCCCATGGAATGAGCCAGCGCGAAGACCGGCGGCGGACAATCCGGCAGCACCACCTCGTTGACGAAGGTTTCGAGATCGATCTGGTACTGCGCGAAATTGCGCACATAGCCTTTGCGCCGATTGCGCAGCGCGCGGTCCGACATCCCCTGCCCGCGCCAGTCGAGCGTGGCGACGGCAAAGCCGCGGGCGCGCAGGTCGCGCACGGTCTCGAAATATTTCTCGATGAATTCGGCGCGGCCCTGGAACAGGCAGACCGTGCCCTTGCGGCCCGGCGGCGGCGCCCAGCGCGCGAAGCGCAGATTGACCCCGTCGCGGGTCTTGAGGGTGCCCGAAACGACGCCGTCGGGCACCGGATTGGCGGGGATGGAAACGAGGGTCATGACCTGCGGGAAGCCGAAGCGGAGCGGCCCCGCGTTATAGCAGGGCACAGGATTCGCTCAATGCGATGCAACTTGTAAAAATCGCCCGCCGGGGAACCCACCGGTTCCACGGAACCGCGCAAGAGAAGCGGCCCAATATCAACAAGTTAACGCCTCTTGCGGGCGGCAAAACTGTTCCCTACATGCAAACTGCGCAGGCCCCGTGGGGATGCGCAAACAACCGGTCTGGCCCAATGGGTGGACCATCCGCATTTCGCTCAACAACGAGGTTATGCCATGCGAACTTTCGATCTTGCCCCCCTCTATCGTTCGACCGTCGGTTTCGACCGGCTGTTCTCCATGCTCGACGGCTTTGAAGCCACGCCGGGCTATCCGCCCTACAACATCGAGCGCACCGGCGATAACGCCTACCGCATCTCGGTAGCCGTGGCCGGCTTTGCCGAGAACGAGCTCTCGATCGAGGCGAAAGAGAACACCCTGACGATCAAAGGCGAGAAGCACGTCAAGACCGAGAACAAGGGCGGCGAGGTGCTCCACCAGGGCATCGCGGCGCGCGCGTTCGAGCGCGTCTTCCAGCTTGCCGACTACGTCCAGGTCAAGGGCGCGAGCCTCGAGGACGGACTCCTGCACGTCGATCTCGTGCGCGAGATTCCCGAGGCGAAGAAGCCGCGCCAGATCCCGATCGGCAACGGCCAGCCCAAGGTGGTCGACGCCAAGGTTGCCGCCTAAGCAGCCAGCTCGATTGCTTTACTCTTCGGAGCGCCCCGGTCATCCGGGGCGCTTTTTCGTGCGCGTCACTCGGCCTCTTCGACCGGCGTCGGCGACGCGGCGGTGGGCGCGATCGCGCCTGTCGTCTCAGCGGGCTTGGTCTCAGTGGGCGCGCTCGGAGGCGCCTGCGGCGCCGCGCTGATCGCGGGCGGCGCGGCCGTCGAATCGGCGGCGGCGAGCTTCGGGCGCGGCCGCGGCAGCGGCGGCGGGCCGGCCTGCGCTGTGGCGCGCGGCGGCACAGCGGTTGGCGCCTGTACAGCGGGCAATCCGCCGGCAGCCGGACCAGGCGGACTCGGTGGCACTGCGCCGACTCGCGAATTGGGACCGTAGCCGTCGGGCACGTCGGCGATCCGTCCCGGCGGCCGCCCGTACGGCGCCGCATTGAGCTGCGCCGGCACACGCACGACCTGGAGGATGCGCCCGGTCCGGGCATCCGCGATCACGCGCACTTCGTGGCCGGCGGGATCGGCCGCGCGCAACGCGTAGGCCGGGCCGTGGCGGAGCGGCCGGGTCAACGGCTCGAGGCCCATCGAGCGCACACTGGCGAGAATTTCATGGGGCGGCAACGCCGGCCCGACGCCGGGATTGGCCGCGCCGGGATAGTAGGGCGGAACCGGTTGCGCCGACACCGGTGCCGACGCAGGGAAGCTCAAGACGAGGACGCCCGCGCAGAGTGCGATCTTCTGGTGCAAGACACGACTCCCGATGTGGTTTACTGCGACGATAGCCGGGAATGGGGCGGCGCTTTGTCGGTGCTTAGGCACTCGTTGGGCAGCAACTACGTCACGAGGTAGCACCGGCCATTGTCACAAAACGATCCACCTCCTCCGCGGTCGTCGCGAACGATGTCACGAGGCGCACCAGCGTTGCGTCCTGCGGCAATAAAGTACCGTTCGGCAGCGCGTCGGTCGTCCAGGGGTAATAGCTCGCGCCGGCCGCCTGCAGGCGCGCATCGATGCGCGACGGCAGCGGCACGAACACCTCGTTGGCCTCGACCGGCCAGACCGGCGCGAGGCCGGCGGCCGTGAGCCCGGTGGCGAGCCGGTCGGCCATGGCATTGGCGTGTCGCGCCAGCGCAAGCCAGCGATCGTCGGCGAGATAGGCCTCGATCTGCGCGGCGATGAAGCGGTGCTTGGAGACGAGATGGCCGCCGCGCTTGCGCCGCTCCTGCATGTCGGCGCCGCGCGCGGGATCGAAGAACACCACCGCCTCGGCGGCGAGCGCGCCGCCCTTGGTGGCGCCGAACGAGAGCGCGTCCACGCCCGCCCGCCAGGTGGCGTCGGCAAGCGAGGCGTTCATGCGCGCCTGCGCGTTGGCGAGCCGCGCGCCATCGATATGCACCGCAAGTCCGCGTCCGTGCGCGATGTCGGCAAGGGCGCGGATCTCGTCCGGACGGTAGATGGTGCCCGCTTCCGTCGCCTGCGAAAGCGACAGCACAGACGGGCTGACGTGATGCGGGCCGCCCCACTGCCCGGCATCGAGCACGCGCTGCAGTGTCGCGGGCGCGATCTTGCAGCCTTCGCCGGCGAGCCCGACGAGCTTGATGCCGCCGCCGAAGAATTCCGGCGCGCCGCACTCGTCCGTGGCAATATGAGCCTCGGCGTGGCAGAGCACCGCGCCCCAGGGCGGCGTGAGATGCGCAAGCGCCAGCGCGTTCGCGCCGGTTCCGGTCGCCAGCAGGAACACCGCGACCTCGTGCTCGAACAGCTCCGCGAAGCGCTGCTCGACGCTCTTGGTCCAGGGATCGCGGCCATAGGCCAACGCCGCACCGTCGTTGGCGCGCGCAATCGCGGCCAGGATGTCGGGCGCGATGCCCGCCGCGTTATCGCTCGCGAAGTTCATGCACCTCCCCGCCGATAGACTGCGCGGATCAGCGCGTCGAGCGAGATGGCGCCGGGGCCGACCGTCATCAGCACCAGGAGGATCGCAGCCCAATAGACATGCGTCGGCCACAACATGGCGGGCATCACGTAGACTTGCAGCAGCACGGTCATGACCAGCAGCGCCAGCGCCGACAGGCGGGTGGCGAAGCCGAGCAGCAGACAGATCGGCAGCACGAATTCCGCGTAGGTAAAGAGATAGGCGGCGACCGTAGGCGGAAGCGGCAGGCCGGAGTATTGCGTCTCGAACATTCGCAACGTCGACTCTTTGATGTCGGCCGGCAGGATCACCGAGAATTCGAGGTCGCGGATGTGGGTGTTGATCGGGATGACCGGCCCCTCGATCTTGGCCTGGCCGGACAGGAAGAACACCCGCGCCATGATCAGCCGCAGGGCGAGCCCCACCAGCGCGTACGGGATCACCGCACAGACTGCGGTGAGCTTGGCGAAGAACCGGACGACGATCGAACGTGAGCCCGCCGCGGGACGCGGTGCGATCTCGGCCATCGAAGCCCCCATTCCCGGCGATGTCCCGGCGGCAGCATCACCGCGGGGCAAAGGCTGGTCAATCCGCCCCGCCCGGCTTGCAGCCTGCCTACGACCGTTGCACGGTAGTTTTTTAGGCAGCCGCGGCGGAAACTTCGAAGCGAAAGGCGCATTTTCGCATTAGGCGAACCCTTGTGTTCGTGTTTAGAATTTGGCAAAGTAAACTAGGACAGTATTACTGTCCCAGTTTCAGGCTGCAAAAGTGGCGGTCCACCCGGTTCTTGGCCGGTTTGTCATTCGGCCCGACCAGGGTGATGATAAGCGGTGCCGTCGCCGTAGGCCGCCGAGGACGAGCTGCCACACGCTTGAACGGGCGCGAGCGAAGGCGGCCAATGACCAGCGGTGCGCGCGATGCCGTGACGCCATGAGGCGCTGCGGACGCGGAAGGTGCGCCGAGAGCCGAGGATGACGATGAGCGCGGAGTATGAGCGCGCAACCGAGATAGAGCAGGCGCAGGGCCTCTACGATCCCGCGCTCGAGAAGGATTCCTGCGGCGTCGGGTTCATCGCCGACATCAAGGGCAAGAAATCGCACAAGCTGGTCGAGGACGCGCTCGCGATCCTCTGCAATCTCGAACACCGCGGCGCGGTGGGCGCCGACCCGCGCGCCGGCGACGGCGCCGGCATTCTGGTGCAGATCCCGCACGCGTTCTTCGCCAAGAAGGCGGACCGGCTCGGCTTCAGCCTGCCCAAGCCCGGCGAATACGCCGTCGGCCAGTTGTTCATGCCGCGCGATCCGGACTGGCGGCAGGTGATCCGCGACATCTACTCGCAACTGATCAAGCGCGAAGGCATGACGCTGATCGGCTGGCGCGAGGTGCCGACCGACAATTCGACGCTGGGCGAATCGGTCAAGCCGACCGAGCCCGTGCACCTGCAGGTGTTCATCGGCCGCGGCACGAAGATCAAGACCGACGACGAGTTCGAGCGCCGGCTCTACATCCTGCGCAAGTCGATGTCGAACGCGATCTATACCCGCAAGGAGCGGAGACTCTCCGGCTATTATCCCGTCTCGATCTCCTGCCGCACCGTCGTCTACAAGGGCATGTTCCTCGCCGACCAGCTCGGCACCTATTATCCCGACCTGCACGATCCGGATTTCGAGAGCGCGCTCGCCCTGGTGCACCAGCGCTTCTCCACCAACACTTTCCCGACCTGGTCGCTGGCGCATCCCTACCGGATGATCGCGCACAACGGCGAGATCAACACGCTGCGCGGCAACGTCAACTGGATGGCGGCGCGCCAGGCCTCGGTGTCGTCGGAGCTGTTCGGCGAGGACATCAACAAGCTCTGGCCGATCTCCTACGAAGGCCAGTCCGACACCGCCTGCTTCGACAACGCGCTCGAGTTCCTGGCGCAGGGCGGCTACTCGCTCGCCCACGCCATGATGATGATGATCCCCGAGGCCTGGGCGGGCAATCCGCTCATGGACGAGGAGCGGCGCGCCTTCTACGAGTACAACGCCGCGCTGATGGAGCCATGGGACGGCCCGGCCGCCATCGCCTTCACCAACGGCCGCCAGATCGGCGCCACCCTCGACCGCAACGGCTTGCGCCCGGCGCGCTACTTCGTCACCCATGACGACCGCATCATCATGGCCTCCGAGATGGGCGTGCTGCCGATCGCGGAAAAGGACATCGCGCGGAAGTGGCGCCTGCAGCCGGGCAAGATGCTGCTGGTCGATCTCGACGAGGGTCGGCTGATTCCTGACGAGGAGCTCAAGTCATCGCTGGCCAAGAGCCATCCCTACAAGGAGTGGCTCGAGCGCACCCAGATCGTGCTGGAGGACCAGCCGGCCGCGCCCGCCGAGGTCGCCCTGTCCAATCTCGCGCTGCTCGATCGCCAGCAGGCCTTCGGCTATACCCAGGAGGATCTGCGCATCCTGATGTCGCCGATGGCGATCCAGGGCGAGGAAGCCGTCGGCTCCATGGGCAACGACACGCCGATCTCGGCGCTGTCCGACAGGCCCAAGCTGCTGTTCACCTATTTCAAGCAGAACTTCGCGCAGGTGACCAACCCGCCGATCGACCCGATCCGCGAGGAACTGGTCATGAGCCTGGTCTCGATCATCGGGCCGCGGCCGAACCTGTTCGACCTCGAAGGCACGTCACGGCTCAAGCGGCTCGAGGTGCGCCAGCCGATCCTCACCGATGCGGACCTGGAGAAGATCCGCGCCATGTCGGAGGTCGGCAACGGCGGCAACGGGCATTTCAAGTCGCGCATCCTCGACACCACCTGGCCGGCCGAGCACGGCGCGGCCGGCCTCAAGGAGGCGCTGGACACGCTCTGTGTGCGGGCCGAAGCCGCCGTGCGCGAGGGCATCAACATCATCCTGTTGTCGGACCGCCGCGCCGGCGCCGAGAACGTGCCGATGCCGTCGCTGCTCGCCTGCGCGGCCGTGCATCATCATCTCATCCGCCAGGGCCTGCGCACCTCGGTCGGGCTCGTGGTCGAATCCGGCGAGCCGCGC